>Ga0208406_1000258_pt1 | contig 22186 bp, 22 predicted proteins | sample ETNtaG_15_FD_185769 | JGI IMG/M metagenome (GOLD analysis project Ga0208406, IMG submission 185769) | Marine microbial and viral communities from oxygen minimum zone, Eastern Pacific Ocean - ETNP201302PF89A (SPAdes) (version 2) | ecosystem: Environmental > Aquatic > Marine > Oceanic ...
TTTCGGCCATAGATATTCCAGCAGGAAATAAAAGTAAGCAATATGGGTTGAAGGGACTGTTGTATGGAGGTTTGATGGGGACAACTGTTGGCGTTGTCATGACGATTCCAGAAGAAGCATATCACCTTATGTTCTTAACTGTTCCTATTTGTGCCGGGGTGGATGGTGCTGTATTGGGCATTGCCGGTGCGGGATATGGGTATACACAAAAAATTAATGAACATTCCTTCGAGTTGGGTCCCAACGATTGGAGAATAATAAATGAATAATCAAAAAACACTATTGATCAGTGTATTAGTTACAGCCGTTGCTATTGGTTTGGTGGAAACGGATATTATACAATTCAATAAGGAAAGCATCCACGCCCAGCAGGAATTCAGTGATCTTGTTTTGGAAATGGACGGAGCAAGAGCCACCATTCCCGCCGGGGATTGGGTAGTGGCTGTAAATGCTTGGAATTCTGATATCTATGCCGGTGGCGAGCTGATTGGTGTATCGGCAGATGGACTTTTAATCCGTGAACGGGGCAATGATTTTGAAATGAATATTCCCTTAAATGATATTGGATCTATTTTCCATGGTGAATACAAAACTGTGGGGAAATATATTAGAGAGGGAATGAAAAAGGGAGCATTGGGAGGCCTGGGGTGTACGGCATTAGCTGTAGCAATGACTGTTGCAGATGGACAACCGGAAGATGCGTTTTTTGTAGCATTATGCGGTAGTATTTTTTATGGAGGTGTGGGAACAGCTGCAGGCGCAGTGTTAGGATTTATAAAAAGCCAGGTTGCTCAAGGAAATGCAGAAGAATTTATTATCGGCCCCTATGATTGGCAGATTGTTATAGAATGAATTCAGGAAACATAATCCAAATCAGCGTTAAACCGAGTACGCCCGGTGAGCACGGATTGCCAAAAAAACCAGTCGATTCCGCAGAGATCCATTTTGGCGGTGTGGACGGTGATTACAATAATTATCGCCAAGAGAAAAAGAAAGGCGAGCCGGATATGGCTGTCATGCTTATTACCCGGGGAATTTTGGATGATCTGAAGAAGGAAGGTTGGCCTGTGGGGAATGGTGATCTTGGTGAAAATTTAACCATCAGTGATCTCGCTTATGCATCTATCGAACCGGAACAAAAATACAGGGCGGGAACCGCTTTACTGCAAATTTCCTTTAAATGCGAACCCTGTACCTATCTTTATTCATTGCCATATCTTGGTGAAAAAAAGGGGCCGAAATTTTTTAAAACAGTCAAAGGCCGCCGGGGCTGGTATGCACGTGTGTTGGAAGCAGGTGTTGTAAAAACGGGTGACCAGATTACCTTGGAAGAATGATCTCATTTGTTTGACTGGACTTATTTCTTCACATTCATCATTGGACTATGTGTTCTCTACTGGTTTGTTTTTTTTATTGCTGTTTGGCTGAAAAGCTATTTTAATGATCTACGGCTGGAGCACTGGTTTGGAAAAGACCTGGGCCCAATCGGATACGGTTTAGGCGCCCTGACCGGAGCCGTCACACCCTTTTGTTCCTGTACCACCGTTCCTATTTTTTCCGGCATGATCGACAGCAATGTACGTCTGGGCTATGCCATCAGTTTTCTCATCGCCTCGCCCACGCTGAATCCCCCGGCGCTGATCTTATTTTACGCTTTATTCGGCGGACAGATGACGATCATTTACGGAGCAATCTGTTTAACAATTGCAATATTAGGCGGTATGTTGTTGGACAGGGAACCATTAAGGGAATATTTGATCGAGATCTTTTTGATCAATGAAAATGAATCTTTCAATTTGAAAGCGGTCAACCAGCAGTATGTGGGATTTTTGCGGTCCCTGGCGCCGGTGGTTGTTATCGCAGCAGCGTTGGCTACGTGGCTGCAAAGCTGGACTCCAAGCGAATCACTGTTATCTGTATTGAATCATTATCAGAATGCGGCCATTCCCGGTGCGGTGGGTATAGGCGGGGCTGTGTATGCAGATATTGCCATGCTTATCCCCATCGGACAATTATTTTTGGATAAAGGATTGGATATTGGTTTGGTCTTTGCTTTTATGATGGCGGCCTCTGGAGTGGGTTTACCCAGTGTACTGTTATTAACGCGAGTGTTTAAGAAAGAATTGCTGGGACTTTATTTACTCACTATTTTTATGCTGTTTACCGGAGCTGGATTTTTTGTTTCCTGGATACTAACATGAATTGGATACTGATATTACTTTATGCACTTTTCTTTGGTTTTTTGACAGCGTATATCGCTGAACGAAAAGGATACAACAGTCATAATTGGTTTTGGCTGGGAATCTTTTTGGGTATTATTGCAACCATGATCTTGATCTTTCAACCCTCAAAACAAGTAAAAGAAGAACGCTGACCTGTGCATCCTATCCTTTACCAATCAGATTCAATTATCATCGATTCCTATTCTATCTTTTTCTTGCTAGCGTGGATAGTAAGCGGTGTAGTGTTTTACAGGGAATTTCGCCGCATGGACTGGGAACTTGAAGAAATGCTTTTTGTTATGGCCGGCTGTATCATTGGTGCGGTGTTTGGATCGTATTTATTCAATGTATTCTTTGCCGGCTGGGAAGAGATACCACAAAAAGTACGCATGTTTGATTTTGCCGGGAAAACGGTCTTGGGCGGTATCACCGGAGGATTTATAGGGGTGGAGATCACCAAGAAAAAGATCGGTTATCCCCATTCAACAGGCGATGCCTTTGCCCTGGCCATTCCCTTGGGTCACGCAATAGGCCGTGTGGGCTGTTTCCTGGGTGGCTGCTGCTTTGGCACGGAATGCAGTTTACCCTGGGCGGTGGTCTATCCTGAAGGGTCTGTGGCTCACCTGACCCAGCTTACATTAGGGATGATACCGGAAACGGCAACTGTTTCGCTGCCTGTCCATCCCACACCCATTTATGAGATTATTTTCAATTTGGGATTATTTGCATATTTTCTAGTCAAGCGGGACTCATTCAAGGTTCGGGGCAGTATGTTCCGGCTGTACCTGGTGCTGTATGGTGGATTTCGCTTATTAGAGGAATTTGTCCGGGGAGATTCTCCCATGCCGGATGCCGGTTTTATGAAACCGGTGCAGTGGTTGCTGCTTATTGCTGTACTTTATTTTGCGCGAGTGTTTTACAATAATGAACTCAAACCCAAAGAAGCCTCATGATCATTGCCGCCACAGTATTTATGGCCTTATTTGGAGTAATGGGCATTTTAGACGGTGTCTATTATCACGATTATAAGTATAAACTGGCGAAAGATAAGGAATCAATCGTAGAGCATATCGTTCACACATTCCGTAATGTAGCATTCCCCATTATTGTGTATTATTTATTTCAACACGACGTTGGCGGAAAGATAATGATGATCGGTGTAACAGTAGCTATTATTGATATTATTTTATTGGCTATTGATGTCCGCATTGAAGGCTACAGTCGTAACCGATATGGGGGACTTTCCAATGGTGAATATGCCACTCATATTTTTGCAAACACATTTCATTATGTATCTATTGCCTTGATCTTGGCTGCCAAACCAGAAGAAGCCTGGACATTTACTCATTCATACGAATTGATCCGGCCGTATCCAGAAATCACCGTATGGCTGGGGAGTGCATTTGTTTCCGGAGGGAGCATATCAGCAATTTGGCATTTTTGGCAGTGGAGCCAATTTGTAACCAAAAAAAGAGGATCATCATGAAAAAATATCTGTTAATCATATTCTCTATTAGTATTGTATTTGGACAGGACACAGACATTGAAAGACTTCGATACAACTATAATACGATCTACTTGCAGAAGGGGTTCTTTATAGGGCAAAAGTATGTAAAGGGAGGAGAATCATTCCCCTTGAACTCGATCAGGAAAGAAATGGATCAATACCAAGAGTCAAGTGATCTGTATGACAAATCATTTATGATGCGCATGCTGGGTAGTGTAGTGGTTTTATTAGGTCCCATGGCCAGTTCAGTTCTAATGGAATCGGATGAGAGTTCATTTATTTCTGTTTATTTTGGTTCTCTTTTCTTGGCTGTCTTCGCTTCTATTGAATCCTATAATAAACTTCATGAAGCGATATGGATATATAACCGGGAGAGCTTAAAAGCCAATGTAGGAACAGAAGGAGATTTTCAGCAGAACGGGAATTGGCAATGGCGAAAGATCGATCCATGACACAAAAAGGATTCCTTTTTGATCTGGACGGTGTTTTTTATATTTCCGGGGAATTGATACCTGGTGGGATTGAGGCAATTGGACTATTAAGGGAAAAGAATATTCCTTTCCGTTTACTCACCAATACCACCACAAAGACCAGAAAACAGCTTTCGAAAAAACTCAATGAATTGGGCCTCAAAGTAGAAGAAAATGAGATCGTCAGTGCAGGACAAGCGGGTGTGATCTATCTGAATTCATTGGGCTCTCCAAAATGTCATTTGCTGATCAGTGATGATCTAAAAGAAGATTATGCTGATTTTGATTGTGGCAATGAGGTCCCTGAATGGGTGGTCATGGGTGATAGAGGGCATGACTGGACCTACGATGATATGAACGTGGCATTTCGACTGATGATGGATGGGGCAGATCTCTTGGCACTGCACAAAGGAAAATATTTTCAGGTTAAGGATGGGTTGAATATGGATATCGGTGCCATTGTTAGTGGATTGGAGTATGCCACCGGTAAAAAGGCAACCACGCTCGGAAAACCGAACAAAGAATTTTTTCAGGCAGCACTGGATGATCTTGGATGTTCATCAATAGATGTTATAATGGTGGGAGATGATTTAATTAATGATATCGGCGGTGCTCAAGCATTGGGAATAAAAAGCGTTTTAGTGAAGACAGGAAAATACAGAAAAGAAATACTGGAAAAATCTGATATAATTCCTGATGCAATTATTGATTCAATTGCAGATTTAGAGCACCCTTTTTAAAAACCTTTTCATTTAATTCATCATCCGTATAACCCATCATGACTGAATGGCCTTCCACAGATAAGTGCTCTCCATTTTGTTTTAAAATTGTCATGGGTAAGCCTGATGTGCCTACGGAAACGACTGCTGTATTTTCCGGCAAAATGTAGAGTTGATTTTTCTTAATGATTTCTGTCCAATCAAAATTGACATTATAGTCAGCGTTTTCATGTCCGATTGTTAAATCCGGATTTTCTTTTGTGACGGGTGCTCCGGTATATAAAGGAAAAATGGCCTGCAATACAACCCAAGCTGTACTATTTGGTTTTAATTCAACGTGAAATTTTCCATCATCATACAAATTCAATTTCCGTTGAACATCATTGGCGTTGACCAGCAAATTATAATGTGAAAGTCGAATTCCTTTTCCTGCAGAAATAAAAATCAATGCTTCATCATTCAGGTTGGGTTTAAATGTAGGATCAAATGTGTCTTCTTGATGTTTCAAACAATCAGGTATTGGATCTGTTTTGATAACACGATCAGGCATTATGATATGATCAATATCTTGTGATGGATCTTCAACAAGAATAACGGAAGCACCCACTGTCCATACAGCAAAAACGAGTAATTCTGTATGGGGGAATTGTTGAGAATGGATCCAAACCCGTTCTTTTGGTTTAAGACCGGTACTCACTAGCCAGTTTGCTATTTTCTGGACTTTTGTATAAAAATCAAGATTGGTCATACCCAAATCTGCATAAATCATTTTACCATGGTGTTTAACATTTTGTCCCTCAACCAACGCGTGTAAATTCGGGTAAGGCGTCATGTATTCGATTGGTTCAACGTTGCCCAGAGTTTGGGCACGGTAAATGCGATTAGAAAGGTTGTCAGTCAATTCTATTCAGGCTTGATTTTGCGGACTATTTTAAAAGTATCTGAAAGAGGGCGGGTGTAACTATTTCCGGCAAGCCTGCCGATAGGTTGCAGTTTTTGAAGATTGATACGGCCGTTTTCATATATGTCATCAGCAATATGAAACAGTACAATCGTACCAATGACCACAAATCCACCTCCGGGACCATCACTTCCAACTGGAATTATTTGGTTTAATTTACACTCATAACTTATTTGTGCTTCACTCACACGGGGGACCGTTATTTTTTTGCTGGCTGCCGGTGTTAATCCGGAAATTTCGAATTCATCTACATCTGGATCAAAGTTGGTAGCACAGTCCACCATTTGCCCCGAAAATTTTTCAGATACAATATTTACGACAAATTCTTCTGTTCCACGGATATTGTTCAGGGTATCTTTTATTTTGCCATCGTTTCCTCGGCGAGCGGGGCAAAAAAGAATTGAGGGCGGGTTTGAACAAATTCCATTGAAAAAAGAAAAAGGCGCCAAGTTAAAAACCCCATTTTTAGATTGGGTAGAAACAAAGGCTATGGGCCGGGGTACGATGGACCCGATCATTAGTTTGTAAGAATCGTTGAAAGGGTGTTCTGATGGGTCAAAAATCATGTTGATATCCAGGATGTTGAGTAAACACTTACAAAATATTCACAATGATCAAATGCTTTAAGGTGACGAACAATAATTCCGTTTTTCAATAAGTATTCAGTGATAGTTTCAGCTTGTTTTTCCGACTCCCACATTGTTGATAAGAAATTGGTTATGGATGGACCGGTCTGAATGTTGAGATGCAGGAATTCTTCAATGGGTTTTCCGGGAACATAATTTGCCAGTTTTTGAATATATGAAGGAACTAAAGGCATAAATTGAATTTACGATAAATGAGAACTAAACTCCGAGCCATGAAAATAGCCGGACCACTCATTAAGGGTAAATTTATAGAACGACCAAACCGATTTATAACACATATAGAATTAAAAGGAAAGAAAGTAATAAGCCATTTACCCGATCCTGGCCGATTACAGGAATTACTGATTCCGGGTGCAACGGTTTGGCTTCGACCTGCTCTTAAAGATTCTCATAGAAAAACACAGTATTCTACAATTATGGTTGAAAAAGATGGTGTGTTGATTTCTTTAGATACAACACTGCCAAATCAATTTTTACGAGAAGATTTTGATACAATACCATTTTTCAATAGATGGAGTTTAGTTCGGTCAGAATACAAGATTGGGAACCATCGTATTGATTTTTTATTAAAAAATACTATAGAAAATGAAATATACACTGAAGTTAAATCTGTTACATTTGTTGAGAAAGGAATTGCCCAATTTCCGGATGCAGTAACGGAAAGGGGGAAGCAACATTCTGAATTGCTGACATCTTTACAAAGTAAAGGAAAGAAAACGATGATTTTATTTATTTGTCAACGACCTGATGCAGATATATTCCAGCCCATGTGGGATCGAGATCCTTCCTTTTCCAATGCGTTGTTTACAGCGCAGCAAGCTGGAGTTGAGATAAAATGTATTACAACCAATGTTTCATTAAAGGAAATGACGTTTTGCAGAGAAATTCCCTTAAATTTAGCACCTCCAAATGAATAGTAAATTATTCCTGTTATTTTTCTGTGCTTCTGTTATATCATGGAAGTGCGCAGCTTTTGCTCCACCTACTGGCGGCAAGAAAGATACCACACCTCCGGAACTATTATCTGCAAGTCCCCCCAGTGGAACTGTTCGTCTGCTTGAACAAGTTGTAGAATTGACATTTTCAGAATATATGGATGAAAAAAGTTTTACAAACGGAATTCGTATTGCACCAGTTTTGGAAGTCGATCCTGTAGTGAAATTCAAAGGGAATCGTGTTCGTGTCATTTTTCCTGATGGAGTTAAAAATGATATGACAGTCGTGTTAACATTGAGCAGGGCAATAAAGGATGAACATGGGGTCGAACTGGCCAAACCGATTCAGCTGGCATACAGCACCGGGGATGAAATTGATACTGGAATTATTAAAGGTAGAGTTTATTCATCAATACCTGCAGCTGTTTATTTATTTAATGATGATGAAAGTGATACGCTGTTGCTATCAAAACCAAATTATATTTGCGAAACAGAAGATAATGGTTCATTTGAATTCAATTACCTTTCTCCAGGTAAATATAAAATACTGGCATTGGAACGCAGTGCTGCCGGATTGCAATTGGATCAAAAACGCTTGTCTTATGGAGTTCCCTTTATTAATGGAGTAAAATTGGATTCTATTTTTACTGGAATAAGAATACGCTTATTCAAGGAAAAAGAACCATTAAGATTATTGCGAGGAGAATGGAAAAACTGGAATTGGGGACAGTTATATTTTAATAATAATATTGTGGATAGTGTGACAATTGACGGATTACAAATTGGTGATCAAGATATGAAATGGTTTAACCATCCTGATGATGAAAACGTGATCGTTGTTACAGTAACCGATACAATTCAAACAGAAAAAGAACAAATCAGCTTTAAACATATCTCTTTGAAACAAACCATTTTGGCTGAGTCATCTGCGGTCAATGTTTTTATTCCAGCCGAAGTTGATACAAATTATTTAACAGTAGTCTCTCCAGCCGTTAAAAAGACCATTACTCCAGATCAAATGGGTCCGCCGATTGAATTGGTTTTTTCCCGCCCATTGACAGATTCTTTGTTAAATAATATGCATGTAGAATTAATGATCGATGACACAAACAATGTTGCGTTTAAACAAACAATACAATCCCCCATGAAAATTTCCATTATCCCTCAAGATGGATGGAAACCTAAAAAATCATATCAAATGAAATTGTTTAGGCATGATTCTTCAAATGAGAAAAATACATTTAAAGATTCGGTTTCTATCATAAACATTGAAACAACCCGATCCCAGGGATATGGTGGATTTACCGGATCAATTGAAGGATATGAATCTGCTCAATTGATTACGGAAATATCGAGTGTTGAAAAAGCAGAATGGAATTTTAATAGTGTTGTAAATTCGGAAGGTCGATTTGAATTTAAACATATTCCAGAAAGCTCATATATTTTCCATGTCTTTGAAGATGTGGATAATGATAAAACATTTTCCAATGGCAAAGCATACCCCTATCAACCCAGTGAATGGTTTTACGAACTACCGGATACGATCGAAGTCCGTGCAAATTGGGATATTGAATTTCAATCTTTTAATGTTGAGAAATAATTAATGTATTGTGTCGTTATGGCCGGAGGAAGCGGTACTCGTTTTTGGCCCATGAGCAGACAGTTAAAGCCAAAACAACTGTTAAAAATTGTTGGCAATCAAACGATGCTGCAGATAACGGTTGACCGCCTGATGAAATGTAAAAAAACAGATGATATATTCATTTCTACTCGTAAAGATTTATCAACTGTTATTAAAAAAGAAATAAAAGGTGTAAAACCAAAAAATATAATAGCAGAACCCAGCGGAAAAAATACAGCTCCTTGTATTGGTTTATCAGCATTGCATATTTCTAAAGTGGATGGCGAAGCTGTCATGGGAATTTTCCCTGCTGATCATTTGATTGTTGGCCATCGAGCGTTTGAAAAGGCATTGAATCATGCTGCCAAAACTGCGATTGAAAAAGAGGCGCTTGTCACAATCGGTATACAACCTACATTCCCCTCAACTGCTTACGGATATATTCAATTTGATCAAGATAGTCAAGTGGATAAACTGGATGCATATCCTGTGCGCACATTTGCTGAAAAACCATATTTGAATGTAGCAAAACGATTTTTGAAAAGTGAAGATTTTCTTTGGAACGCCGGTATTTTTATCTGGAAAGTAGATGTGTTTCTTGATGAATTAGGCCGACACATGCCTGAATTGAGCAACCAGTTGTTGAAGATTGGAAAGCGTATTAAATCTGGAAAGTCTTATACAGATATTTGGTCTGATATAAATCCCGAATCAATAGATTACGGGCTTTTGGAAAAAACGAAAAATATTTATGTAGTTAAATCGGATTTTCGCTGGAACGATTTGGGATCATGGAATGCGGTATACGATGAATTACCCAAAAGAAAAGATGGTAATTTGGTAAAAGGTGTCGGTGTCGTAATTGATGGAAAAAATAATTTTATTCATAATGAGGATCATTTTACAGCTGTAGTCGGTTTGGACAATATAGTTGTGATCTCCACGGATGACGCAACATTAATCGTTAATAAAGATAATGTAGAGGATGTCCGTAAAGCTGTAAAATTCTTAAATGACAAAGACCGCCAGGATTTATTGTGAGTGTAAAACCTGATAATTTAATGAGCATGTTTGAAGAACTTGCTGAAAAACTGAACATTAATATTGTTCAGGATAAAGGCAATTTCACCGGTGGAAGTTGCACAATCAATGATGAACATTATATTGTGATCAATAAATCAAAACCCATCGAACAGCGATTAAAAGTATTGGCAAACGCTTTTAAGGTCAAGAAATTATCAGACACTTTCATTTTACCTGCTTTAAGGCTTTATATAGACGAAGTAACAAATTGATATTAGACTAACAGAATCACTTGATTTACTTACATCAGGTAAGTACACTTAGACTCTTTTTTATAAGGGAATGCGGATAAGATCATCAATGACAAATTCTAAATCGAGGAAAAACTCATGAAACAATATGCAACTGCCGATATACGAAACTTTGCTTTGGTTGGGCATGGTGCCAGTGGAAAAACCTGTTTGAGTGAAGCCATGCTTTATTGCAGTAAACACATTAATCGCATGGGAACGATAGATGCCGGAAACACAGTTTCCGATTATCACCCGGGTGAGAAAAATCGGCAAATATCTATCCATTCTACTCCCATGGTTACAGAATGGAATGATAAAAAATTCAACCTTATTGACACGCCAGGATATTCCGATTTTATTGGAGATGCATTAAGCTCATTAGCCGTGGTGGATATGGCTGCAGTTGTTGTAAGTGCTGTGAATGGGGTGGAAGTAGGAACAGAACAAGTTTGGGATCATGCCTCCAGAAATGAAATTCCTAAAATTATTATTATCAATGGGTTGGATAGAGAGCACGTCAATTTTGATCAAGTCTTAAAGCAGTGCAAAGAACGTTTTGGTCATAATGTATTCCCCATGCAATTGCCGGTCAATCCTGGCCCCGGATTCAATAAAGCGGTAGACGTTTTGCGGAGTGAGCTTATCGAATATAATTCAGATGGTTCTGGAAAATTTACTGAATCTGAATTACCCGAAGATTTGCAACTGCAAGTAGATGAGTTGCATCAGAGTTTAATTGAATATGTGGCAGAATCCGATGATTCACTCTTGGAGAAATTTTTTGAACAAGGGAATTTGAGCGAAGAAGAAATGCGTGATGGAATCCATGCTGCAGTTCAAAATCAGACATTCATACCACTGTTTTGTACATCTTCAACATCAAATATTGGTGTCGCACGTCTTATGGACTTTATTTCTAAATATGGTTCTTCGCCTGTAGACAGGGCACAGATCACTGCCTTGGATGCCATCAGCGGCGAAGAAAAAATCGTTGATCTAGCCGGCAGTGATGCAGTGTTATTTGTTTATAAATCCATATCAGAGGGGCATGTAGGTGAATTATCATTTTTTAGGGTGTATTCCGGGCGAGTCTCAACAGGTATTGATCTTTATAATACATCCAGAAGTCGGAGTGAACGGTTTGGACAGCTTTTTATTATGAATGGAAAAGATCGGAGTAATATTGGTGAATTAGCTGCGGGAGATCTTGGTGCTGTTGTAAAGCTCAAAGATACACATAATGGAAATACACTTTGCGGAACTGGTTTAAAAGTAAAATTGAAGGAAATTGAATATCCAAAACCAAATATTCACGCGGCGATTGAAATCCACTCTAAAGGAGATGAGGAAAAAGTGGCTGTTGGTCTTTCAACTCTACATGAAGAAGACCCAACATTTATCTATAGAGTTGATTCTGAATTGAAACAAACAGTTATTTCGGGACAAGGTGAATTGCACTTGCAAGTTATCCATGATCGCTTGAAACGTCGTTTTAATGTGGACATACATTTAAAAGAACCGAAAATACCGTATAGAGAAACAATTCAGGGGAATGGACAATCGAAATACCGCCATAAAAAACAAAGTGGTGGTGCCGGGCAATTTGCGGAAGTTTGGATGCGCATTGAACCTAAACAGCGTGGTGAAGGTGTGGAATTTTCTAATTCACTTGTTGGGCAGAATGTGGATCGAGTTTTTGTTCCATCTGTTGAAAAGGGTGTTAATTTTGCTTGTGTTGATGGTGTTTTGGCCGGGTATCGCATCGTAGATCTTAAAGTAGATTTTTATGATGGTAAGCAGCATCCTGTGGATTCAAAAGATATAGCCTTTCAGATTGCAGGGCAACATGCGTTCCAAGAAGCATTTATGCAAGCGCAACCTTGCTTGCTTGAACCCATTATGAATATTGAAGTTAAGGTTCCGGAAGACCACATGGGAGATGTCATGGGTGATATTTCCGGCCGACGTGGAAAAATAATAGGTATGGATTCTGAAGGATCATTACAGGTAATTAAAGCACAAGTTCCACAGGGACATTTGTATAATTATTCTACAACACTGCGATCATTGACTGGCGGAAGAGCATTACATATTGAAGAATTCAGTCATTACGAGCAAATGCCTAGAGATATGGAGAACAAGGTTATTGCGAAATCAAAAAAAGATGATGAGTGAATCTGTTGAATTCAAAAAAATATTTACAACAATTAAAATCAATTTCCAGAAAAATGACTAACATTACTTCCATTTATATTTTTTCCATATTCCATCAACCATTTAACATATTCCATGGATAGGTTATGGGCTCCATGGCGGATTGAATATATTCGTTCTATAAAAGAAGATGGATGCATTTTTTGTGATAAACCTGATAATACCGATGATCGTGAAATGCTTATTTTGCATCGTGGGAAAAACGTATTTGTTATGATGAATTTATATCCTTATAATAATGGACATTTGTTAATTGCTCCCTATTCTCATACAGATAATTCAAATGATTTGGCAGCAGAAGACCGTGGCGAAATAATGGAACTTGCAGATGCTTCAATGGAAATCATGAAAAAAACAATGAATGCTGAAGGATTTAACTTTGGTGCAAATATCGGTCGATCAGGCGGAGCTGGAATTGAAGAACATATCCATTTTCATGTTGTTCCTCGCTGGCAGGGTGACACCAATTTCATGCCTGTTGTAGGTTATACAAAAGTCCAAGTGGATGGACTAAAAGAAGCATACGATAATCTCAAACCCCATTTTGACAAATTATAGATGGACCTTTTTTCACATTCCTGGTTACCTTTTCTTTACTTATATGGTGTAGGTGGAATATTTTTTGCGCTGGGTTTATTCATCATCCGCCGCAGTGGTTCTCTTAATTTGACCAAACCTAGACATTCGAAATGGCTTAAGGTCCTTTATTTCGGTTTTGTCTGGTATTTGATGATTCATGGCGTTTTTACTTATTTGGCTCTAGGCTAATGGAAACTTTTCACAATATCGGAACATCAACCGACTGGATAGTTATGATTGTATATTTTATGGCGATCATGCTCTTCGGCAGTTATTTTGGTCGTTATACAAAAACGACGTCTGATTTCTTTTTTGGCGGACGGCGCTTTTCCTGGTGGTTGATAACAATGTCAATTGTAGCCACTGGTGTAGGTAGTCACAGCTTTGTGAAATATTCAGCCAAAGCATGGGAACATGGTTTCAGTTCTACGATGACCTATATGAACGATTGGTTTTTTGTGCCGTTTTTCATGTTCGGTTGGTTGCCGATTTTAGTTTATTCAAAAGTACGATCCATTCCGGAATACTTCGAAAAACGATTCAGTCCATCTGCGCGGTTTTTAGCTACAATATTATTACTTCTATATATGATTGGTTATATCGGGATTGGTTTTTTAACCCTGGGAAAAGCTGTTATTCCCATGCTTCCGGAAATGTTCACTGTCTTTGGTTCTCAAGTGGATATAACACTTATGCGCGCCATAGTCGTGATTGCGATTATTACAGGGATTTACATAACATTTGGCGGACAAACTGCTGTCATATTTACGGATCTATTACAGGGGTTTATTCTCATTTTTGCCGGATTATTACTATTCGGTATAGGTATTGCTTATGTTGGTGGTTTTGATACATTTTGGAATCTTCTTCCAACAACGTGGAAATTGCCATTGGCGGATTATAATCAACCGTCTAGTTTCAACTTTGTGGGTATATTTTGGCAGGATGCTGTAGCAGGTTCAATCGGCTTTCTTTTTATGAATCAAGGATTAATTATGCGTTTCATGGCTTGCAGAAATGTAAATGAGGGACGAAAAGCAGCAGCCGTAAATATCTTGTTTGTTTTACCTATTTCTGCCATTGTAGTCGGCAATGCCGGTTGGATCGGAAAAGCCATTTCTATTACAAGCCCTGACATAATTAGCCCTAATGTTTCTCCGGATGAAATTTTTGTTGTTGTTGCCAGCATTGTTACAAGTCCGGGCGTATTTGGGTTTGTGATGGCAGCTCTCACAGCTGCTCTTATGTCAACAGTTGATACTTTGATTAATGCCACGGCTGCCGTTTTTATCAATGATGTATATAGGCCCATTAAAAAATATTTAGGTAAAGTTGCACATACATCTGAAGAAGAGAAAGCTGAATTGTTTGCTGCTCGTATTACATCGATAGGAATAACGATATTGGGTGTATTAGCCGTACTGGCTTTTAAAAATTTTCCAACCGTGTATGAAGCACATGGTTATTTCCACTCAACCCTGACTCCGCCTTTGGTTGTGGCTATTTTTCTGGGAGTATTTTGGAAACGATTTACTCCGGCAGCCGTTATTACAACATTTCTGGGGGGAGTAACATTGATGCTATTAGGAGCAAGATATCCCGGGATATTAATAGCTCCGTTTGATCATGGAATTGAAATGAATCCTACACGACCCTATTCTTATATACGGGCATTGTATAATACATTTGTTTGTATAGGTGTAGGCACATTGGTTACGTGGACCACTTCAATACAAAACACTTTTACGGCAAAAATGAATAAGAATTCTGCTAACCTATTGAGTGTAATTGCAGGATTAATATTCGTTGGTATTATTTTTAACTTGTTTCCAATAAATATAGCTCTTTTCAGTGCCATTGTTTTGATTGCACTTACTGCCGTTATAACGAGTTATTTTATTCCATATGATGAATCAAAAATTATTGGTTACACGTCATGGTCTATTGATAGTGCAAAACGAATATTTAAAGGGAGTACACCTAATGAAAATGAAGGTGAAAAAATTATGTTGCAATGGCGATTGAAAGATGGATCCGAAAATGATAATGTCTCATTTTCTAGAAATGACATGAATCGAATGATGGCAAATACAGGTGATCTTGTTTATTTATGTGATACACGCAGATGGTTAGGCGGCTTAAAATCCATACATACTGTATATGGTGAATCTCATAACGAAGATGGTGTTGTTTATATTAATAAAGTTCAACTGGAGCGAGGATTATTTGATAAGAACACAACCCTTTACGCCGAAAAGGAAATGTAGCTTTGAGAGTAGCAAAAAGAACTATAAATTTGCCAGCTTTTTTCAAGAAATAATTTAATAATACGATCCGGAGTAGCTCAGTTGGTAGAGCAGGTGACTGTTAATCACTTTGTCGGGGGTTCAAGTCCCTCCTCCGGAGCGAGATGATAGACGAAACGGACATGGAAATCCATGTCCGTTTTTTCGTTTTTGTACAAAACACATGAGCAGAAATGAGATTATGATACATTCATTTTACCGAAAACACTTTTAAATAATGCATTTTCAAAATCATCATTTGAATTGTAACAGGTTCCAATAACAGTTTCCCACAATTTTCTATCTTCCATACAAAAATAGAAAAAGACTTTGTCATGCCAAGATGAAAATGCATTCCAAACAGTACCAAATAATTTTTTTTTGGTTTCAGCAGGATATGAATATTTACCGGAAGCATCTTCCATTGGTATTTGCAATACTTTACTTGGAATGCCTAATGAGCGAAGACTTTTGATGGCCGGCTTGATGAAAGTCAATGTTCCCAGTGAAATCATTCCTACTTCATCTGCAGAAAACGTAGACATCAAAGTGTTGACAATTTCATTGTAATCTTTTTCAAATCCTTCATAATGCACAATGGGATGAAAGTGAAATCCTATAATTACTCCTTTATTGGATAATTTCCTTGCGGCATTAATACGATCTTCAAGCGATACTGTGAAATGTTCCTCATAGTCAATGATGATTTGCGGATTCAATGACCAGCACACCATTATATTTGGTGGTAGATCAACTGATAAAAAATAATCAATATTTTTTGTTTTTGTTTTGAATTCAAAAATGACATTTGGGTTATTTCTGGCAAAGTCCAGTTGGGCGTCCAGGATTCCATTTCGATTTCCCATTGCTAATGAATCTGAAGACTGCCCAGAGCCTATATGGTAGTTTTTTTGAGGATCGAGTTGAATTTTATCCAGTTTTTCAGAAAGATCAGATTCTATTTTGATTGCTCCATCTTCATAAAATGTCTGAATACTGCAGTAACTGCAACCCAGGATGCAACCTTGTACAGCGTCAATTGTGAGTAAATTACAGCATACTGTTTTTTGCGATGCGACAGGACATTCACCAAATACATCATTTTGAAGTGTATTATTTTTGACTTTGCGTACTATACTTCTAACATGAGGAGCATCGGAATTATACATTGATGGAGTTGCTTTGAGGGAAAACCAAAGTTGTTTCAATTCATTTAGAATAATCTTTTTTTTATTACCATTGCCGGATAAGTGTTTTGCTTCAATTTTTATCCACTGCTTCACAATTGATGGTTCTATCCACATTTCAAAATCTATGGCCATTTCGGTTAGTTGCTGCAACTCCTGAAAAGTCAATCGATACGATTCACCGGTTGTTGTGATAAAATCTTGAAGATGATTGTCCAGGCTTTGAAACAGTTTACTTCTGCTGAAACTAATCAATTTTAATTCGTAATTTTTGTTTATTTCTATTGATTCCATGAGACATTATTTAAGAATGTTTAGGAAGGGGGATGTTTACAGCTTCCATATATTCTGTTTTGCAATTGTTTAAAAAATCAATGATTTCCTGCCGCTGTTTGATCAATTCGTAAATCAAGGGACGCTTTCGATAAAAAATGGATAAAAAACGTAAATGTTGGCGATAATCTCTTACTCGCTGCAGATATTTTAGGACGAAATTTCCACTGGGAACGAGAGATAAGGCATACAGTAAGGTCCACAAGAAACTACCCGTCAACATAGCTACAATAATTATTTCGATCGGATAATACACTAAAAATATTGCTGTACCCGAAACCATTTTCCATGGTGCTATTTCTGATTTATACTTTACAAAATGTTTGGTGTACCACCGGGGGAATTTGTATGGAATCACATTATTTATCAGGCCATATAAATAAAGAGGAAACAGAACAATCAAATACGATAATGCTTTAAATCGTTCCCAGAGGTTAAGACTTTCTGTTGTAGGGTCTAAAAATTCATCTTTTATATGTAAGCGTTTTAAAAAAAGAAGATACTTACTTAACATTTCTTTAAATTTTTCTACTCGATCAGGATCATTTTCAAAATACCATTCCACTGCATTTATTAAACCTTTTGTGATTGAAAAATCCTCAGCCTTGTCTTTGATTTCCATACCTAAATCAACAGCCAATTCTTGTTTGTATATAGTTTCCAAGGCTTCAACGATTTCCTGCATTTCTAAATCCTGTAAATTAATCGTTAATTTAGATAATGCTGTTTCAATTTGGTTGGTTACCTGGTAAACAGCTTCTGTCTCATCCTCTTCATATAATCGTCTGTATTCCGATAAAAGAATAGGTTTCCCAAAACGGGCTGATACATCACTGCGAAATTTGATTGCCCTTGAATAGTTTAGTCCCACAGGAATAATTTTAACTCCAAGATTCCAATTATTTTCACATTCTGCCCCTAGCCCAATTCTGGCTGCTCCTGTTTTTATTTCACTTAATATACGATCACCGGTCGAAATTCCTTCTGGAAAAATAAGAAAAGCATTCCCCTTACTTAATATTTCAAATCCCTTTGTAAACGTTGATTCATTTTTGTGCATTAGAGTTGGATTATCTTGTTTGCGGTAAACAGGAACAAGTTGCATCCGTTTAAGAAACCAACCCGAAATTGGATTATTAAATAATGTACTTTTAGCAAAAAAATATAATTTTTTTCTGCAAGTATAACCAATAATAATTGGATCCATCATCGTGTTGGGATGATTGGCTGCAAAAACGATGGGAGTATCCTTAGAAATATTTTCAACATTTTCTGCTGAAATTTTATTGAAGAATGTTTTTATGGCCGTAATTGCCATGAATTTGACTAAATAATACAGCATGGTTTATTCGTTGCAGATTGTCCGAATATCAAATGGACTCGGATCCGGTAGCTCCCCCTTTTCTATAAGTTGTCTTAAATATTTAACTGAATAACTGGGATCAGCAACACGATTATAAAATTCAAAAATTCCCTGAATCCGCTTTGATTGAAACTTTAAGCAGTAGTGGGGGATATTTTGTAAAATTGCTTCGGATTTAGGCATAAGTGTCAAGTTGAATCCATCATAATAGTAAGACGTGTTAAAAAATTCATCCCAAAAAGGATTTACATAATTTCGTAAATCAAATACACCTTCTAATTCCCATCCTTTTCCGGATCGCTTTAAATAAGTTGAATCGGATTTGCAAAGACTTAATGCAAATTGAAATCCTTGATAATTGCTTTCCAGATCGGCAAATGAAAAAACACCAGATGGAATTTTTCCTAATATATTTTTTTCTCCATAAATACCCATGGAAATCGCCATTCGTTTTGCTGCTTCTTCCGAATCAAGTTGCTCGAGAGCCAACATGTAAATCTTGTAGTACAGATATCCCGATGCTGTAAAATGGGTTAATTTGTCTAATCCAATGTAAATGCCACCGATATTCACCACTTCATCAATTTGAATATTTAAACTGTAATCTTGGAATTTCTCTCCTTTTTCAAAAGGTAAATCTCTGCGGAAAATGCTCCTTTTATATCGTTCACTGATATGTATTTGATCTGTTGGATATTTGTCAATTTCTTGGGAATCTTTTAACATTTTTTCCAAAGATGTATTTAACCCAATACCAAAATGTTTTAAAACTTTACCCGCCGCTTCTTCGCAAGAGCAGTCCGAATGATTCTTGTTAATATCGTCTAAAGCAGATTGAATTTCTGCATTGAATAGTTTATTTAAGTAATGAGATTCATCATTGGGTAGGTGGTTCCAAGCAAGATATTGATCAACCTCGCCAGCGGAAACAACAAAATTTAGTATAAAGATTGGAAGTAAATACTTCATGGGAACTTTCTTACTATGGTGGAAAGTATATAAGAACTGACTAGTTGGAAACTTCTTTTTGATAAACCATATTCTTATTAGGAATTTATATGAAGCAGATATTTATTATCATTGTAGGGCTAAACGTACTAGTTTCTCAAACAAATGAAGGTGAAAAAATTATGGCAGATAAAATCCAAAAACCTGAATCAGAATGGCAAACATGTTTGACACCGGAGGAATATCGTATTCTCAGAGAAAAAGGAACTGAAGCAGCATTTACAGGTGAATATTATCATTATAAAGAAAATGGGACCTATGTTTGCGCTGCCTGTGGGAATGAACTTTTCAGTTCAAAAACAAAATATGAATCCGGAAGTGGCTGGCCCAGTTTTTATGAAGCAATTGCTGAAGGGAAAATCAACTATATTGAAGATAACAGTCTGGGTATGAAACGTATTGAAATATTGTGTGCCAAATGTGATTCCCATTTAGGCCATGTGTTTAATGATGGACCGAAGCCGACCGGTAAGCGTTATTGTGTCAATTCTGTGTCGCTTGATTTCAATAAAAAGGAATAAATTAAAATAGTGTAATTTCCACGGACAATTTTCTAAAGAACTCACTCTACATACCAATCCCTGATAATGATACGTATACGTTTAACATTCATAATTATTTTGATAGCAAATCTAATTATTGCTGACGCCACAACTCCGTACCAACTTCCTATCTACAATGTTTCCCGGGCACTGGGTAGTATTACCATAGATGGTCAGTTCGATGATGAAGGCTGGCAAGGGACCAATATTATAGATGAATTTTATGAGGTCATGCCAGGTGAAAACATACCACCTATTGTAAAAACAGAAGCATTTGTTACCTATGATGATGAACATTTTTATGTAGCCATAAAATGTTATGATGACCCCTCAAAGATACGTGCTCGTATTGCCAAACGAGATCGCTTGTATAGTGATGATCATGCCGGATTTTCTATAGATACATATGGAGATGCAAATAGAGCAGTTTGGTTTAATGTAAATCCCCTGGGTATTCAGGAAGATGGTCAAGCTGTTGGATCTAATGAAGATGAATCATTTGATATGATTTTCGATGCAGCTGCTATTATTACAGATGAAGGTTATCAAGTTGAGATGGCTGTTCCTTTTAGCAGTTTACGTTTTCCCAATAAAGAAGAACAGACATGGCGTTTTTTAGTTTTCAGATCTCTTCCAAGGGATGACTTCATGCGCAAAATAGCTTCCGGAAAATTAGATCGTAATAATCCCTGCAACCTTTGCCAATTTGGATATCTCAAAGGCATTCGTGGAATAAAATCAAACAGATCTATTGAGTTTTTACCTAGCATAGTGAGCACTCAAAGCGGAGAACTGGACAGCAATGACGTGTTTCAAAATAATGAAATAAATGCTGACTTGGCTTTGGGTATTAAAATTCCCTTGGGTCAAACAACGACCGTTGAAGTGGCCATTAACCCGGATTTCAGCCAGGTGGAAGCAGATATGACTCAATTTGATGTAAACAATAACTTTGCCTTATCATATCCAGAACGGCGCCCATTCTTTAATGAAGGCAGTGATCTCTTTAGTGCTGGCGGTCACCAATGGCAGCCCAATATAAAACCGGTCTATACGCGCTCAATAAATGATCCCAGTTTGGCTATGAAAGTATTGGGCAGAATCGGAAAAACAGATTTTGGTATGATCAGCGCGTTAGATGAAGAAAGTGGAATTGTAGTGCCCTTTGAAAATGGTAGCGAAATTGTGGCTCCTGGTAAAAGTCTTGTCAATGTTTTACGTTTGAAACATTCTTTGGATAATAGTTCTTATATTGGTGGTGTGGTTACAGATCGCCGTTATGTAACAGGAAGCGGTACAAATATTGGTGCCGATGGAATTTATTATTTTAATCAAAATATATTTATTAATTGGCAGGCCTTTGCCAGTATGACACAAGAACCCAATGACACCTCTTTATCCACAGAGATCAATGGTTCAAAATTTGATGCCGATAGTTTAACATCAGATTTCGATGGCGAAAGGTACAATGGCCATCAAATGTTTTTAAGACTGACTAGGTCAACACGCAACAGTCAATTCAATTGTTTTGTTGCTGAAAAAACACCCACTTTCAGAGTAGATACAGGTTATCTTAAACAGAACCATGAGCGCAACCTTGGAGGCAACTATACCTTTATTCAATATCCAAAGACAGACCTGGTGGAAACATATACATTGACTTTAGCCACTGGCAGAGTGTGGAATTATGACATGGATATCAAGGAAAGTTGGTTTTTTACTTCATTGGGCGGGGAATTCAAAGGACGTATAGATGGAGATATTAATTATTTTATACTGAATGAAAACTTTTTGGATTCATTGTACACCGGTTTACAACATTTGGATTATGATGTAGATAAAAATTTTGGTGAAAAATTCTCCATTGGCACTCGTGGTTCAAATAATAAAACGATCATACGTTATTTGGAAAAACCAGAAATAGGCCGTACCCAATCATACAGTGTATGGTGTATGTTAAAACCTACCGCAAATATTTTCATTATGCCATCATTGAACTACAATGATGCTCAATATTTAGATAATGGTAGCTATTATTATAAAGGACGACGCATTCGTATGCGCTTCACATATCAGTTCAGTAAATTTCTTTCCTTTAGATTGGTTGGGCAATATTTTTACCAAAAAGATTTTGTAAATGATGAAATAGAAAAAGCTGTGGATTTACAGCCGTTGATTAGTTACCAACCAAACCCGTTCACCATATTTTATATAGGTTCATCTATTGATTTTGATGAAGGTCCTGATGGTTATGAATCATTTGACATGCTGCAAAGT
>Ga0208406_1000277_pt1 | contig 21629 bp, 17 predicted proteins | sample ETNtaG_15_FD_185769 | JGI IMG/M metagenome (GOLD analysis project Ga0208406, IMG submission 185769) | Marine microbial and viral communities from oxygen minimum zone, Eastern Pacific Ocean - ETNP201302PF89A (SPAdes) (version 2) | ecosystem: Environmental > Aquatic > Marine > Oceanic ...
GTTACTGGACATACTGGTATAATCTGATTGGAAGGTATATATGCCAGAGTGAATTAATTCACCTTCTCCCAGATTCAGATCGTGCCTTGTACGATGAATTGGAGTGATGTCAACAATACTAATATCATCGAAGAAAATTTTTCCTTTGGTCTCGTATTGGCCAAAGCGGAGGAAAACACCAAGTGTATTGATGGGAGTTGTAAATATCAACTCATGCTGTTCCCAACTTGTTCTTACAACCAAATCACGTGTTACCAGATTTGATCCTACCACAGCAGTTCCACCATCAACTCCTGCTGCCCCTTTCATCGAGAAGCTGAGGTGATAAACTCGGTTTGGTAAAATCAAACTTGTTGAAGATCGCCAAAATGAAAGGTTTCCTGGCTTTCCATTTCCTCTAATTGAAATACAGCGTTCTCCGGTTTTACCAAGAAGTTCCCATTTACCAAGGGCGCCATTTGAAAGTTCCCACCCTTGCGGAGATTCAGTGCCGAGCTCAAATGAGCCGTTTTCGACCAGAGGGTTCTGTGCCCAAGCAATTGCGGGCGCAAGAACTAAGGTTACCAAGATTCTCAAGATTCTCAAACTATTCTCTCCTCAGGTTAATATTACAATGATTTTAAATCTCTATGCTTGATCGAACTAAATTGCAGATATCCGTACAATATAAATATTCTATAACCTAAAAGTTAAACTTGGACCCATTAGATCTGAGTTTGTTTATCTGTTACCTAACTGTTGGTATATTCCTTCTGTTTTCTGGATCATCTGGGTAACACTAAAGTAAGTTTCAACGCGTTGGCGTCCAGCAATCCCAAATGTACTTCGCAAGTTAGGATTATCAATTAGGTCAATAGCGGCCTTTGTAGCAGAGTTAAGGCTTGTTTTCGAAACAACAATCCCTGTTTCATTATGTTGTACAATGTGCAATTTTAATGGATCAGCTGACGTGGCGAATATGACAGGAATACCACATGACATAGCTTCAATCATAACAGATCCTCCTGAAAGCGTTAGCAAAAAATCGAGGGATGCCAACACCGCCGGCATGTTGCTCAGTCGTCCCGTAAAGGTAACGTATGGATTGAGCTCATTTTCGTTGCAAAAAGCTTTGAGCTTATAATGATATCGCTTAGAATAAATATCACCAATAACAAAAAAATGTGCTTCTCGACCGGATGAAAGTATGTTTTTTACAATCCGAAGAAAATCAAGTTGCCTTTTAGCTAGTTCGATGCGCCCGACAAAACCAACTAGCACTTTAGCATTAGGAGCATATTCCTGCACGAGAACGTTTTCCTTTGATTTTTTTGGCTTAAATTTGCTGATATCGACGGCATCGAAAATAATTTCAATTTTTTCTTCTGGTACACCATCTTGAATGAGTGCATCTCGATATCTATGACCAATTGAAATTACTGAAGACGCTTGTTTTAGAGAATAATATTTTGCATGGTTTTCGCGCATTTTGCTGCGGACATGAACAACATTTGGTATAGACAGTTCTCGGCTGACAGCAAGCATGTAGGGATTCATCCGATAATCTGAATGAATAAGATTAATGTCTGCTTTTTTTGCAAACTGGACAATTCTCTGAACTGCGAGTCTTTTTGTAAGAATTGATTGTACATGCAACCACCTTGGAAGTTTAAGGATATGTGTTGGAATTCCTTCTGAAAGGAGACTTTCTACCAGATCTCCTTTACTTGGGCAAATGACAATCGGATGAAATCTTTTCCGGTCCAACCCCTTGATTAAATATTCATATTGTATCTCTCCGCCGCCAACCTTAGCCCCATACAAAGTTAAATACAAAACACTAATTTTATCCATAAGCTTTGTAATCCATAAGTAGAGGCAGGCCTTCAATTGTTTATCGGGAATAATACAATTGTGAAATCACAAGAAAACCAACAAATTCAAATAGTAACTGCTGAACTCTAATAAGCATTAATGCCAAATGCAAATCATCAACTGCCTATGGAACCACAAAACAAAAAAAGCGAAACGGAGAATTGGAAACCTGTGTCTATTGTGACCATCTATCTATCTTTAAAATGTGGATAATATTATATGGTATAAATAGATTTGGGTTCAACCATTATGTTCTTTATTAATGAATAAGACTAGCCAGATCCTAACAAATAAGAAATCTTTAAATGCACCCTTTACCTTACAGTGATGAAATATTGAATAATAGCATCACTATGACCAAGTAATGAAATATATTAACATTTTGGTTATAGTACCGAACATTATAAGCTTTCTAATCATCCCGAGGATCTGTGGTACCTAAACTTGCTTTAGTAGATTGGTTTTGCTATACTTGGTCAGAAACTGTATCTGTTAGGGAGTAATAGCTATGGTAGATATTAAAAAGCAAATTGTTGATTCTATATCACCAGACCAATATCATGCTTTGCTCGATATTAGCCACACTGTTAATTCCTCTCTGGATATACAAGAAATCCTTGATCTGGTTTTATCGGAATTGGCTACTGTGGTGGAAGCAAATGCAAGTTCAATATGGTTGCTTGATGATGACAAGCAGCGACTTAACGTTGCTGCGGCAACTGGTGAAAAGAGCGAGGAAATCAAAGAAATTGTCCTTGAAATAGGAGAGGGGATTGTTGGGTCTGTTGTCAGAGAAGGAAGCCCCTTAATTACACGAGATGCTCGGAAAGAGAAGGAGCACGCTATCTCCATCGCAGAGAAGCTGGATTTTGCTGCGACAACGATGATGTGTGTGCCGATTATGACACGAGATCGGGTCATTGGTGCGATTCAATTGTTGAACAAAGCTGATAGTCAGCCTTTTTCCGAGGGAAATTTATATCTGACTGAAGTTGTGGCTAATGCCGCAGGGATTGCGTTGGAGAATGCGCATCTGCATGATTTTCTACAACGTGAAAACCAATCGCTGCGATATGAGCTAGGAACAAATCATACACAATTTCAGGACATTATTGGTTCTAGCCCAAAGATGCGTGAGGTGTTAGAGCTCTCAGAGCGAGTTGCTCAGACAAGTTCGACTGTCTTGCTCCATGGGGAGAGCGGCACGGGCAAGGAAATAATCGCGCAATCTATCCACAACGCAAGCCCAAGAGCAAAAAAACCCTTTATTCCAGTCAATTGTGCGGCATTACCTGATAATCTCCTTGAAAGTGAACTTTTTGGCCATGAGAGAGGTGCTTTTACTGGTGCAACAAATCGAAAGGAAGGTCGATTTGAGTTAGCCAACCAAGGTACCCTGTTTCTGGATGAGATTGGGGATATGCAGATTGGCCTTCAAGCGAAGTTATTACGGGTATTACAAGACCAACAAATTTACCGAGTTGGAGGCACAGCGCCGATTGATTGTGATGTTCGTATCATTTCGGCTACTAATCAAGATATTGAATCGAATGTTAAACAAGGCAGTTTTCGTGAGGATCTGTATTATCGATTGAACGTAATTACGATTGAATTGCCTACACTTCATGAGCGCGTAGAGGATATTCCAAGACTAGCATCACATTTTTTGAATAAATATAGTTGGGAAATGAAAAGGATGAAGACTGGATTTAGTCCCGACGTTGTTCAAATTTTGATGACCCATACATGGCCAGGTAACGTTCGTGAACTACAAAATGCGATTGAGCATGCGGTGGTATTGGGAAAAGATGAAGAGATCCAAGTAGAAGATTTACCACTGAGCCTCCGCAAAAATTGGAGGAAAGGTGAAATATCTAACAAAACTTTGGCATTAGAGGATGCCCAGCGAGGATTCAAAAAACAATATATCGAATATATATTGACACAAAATGGCGGAAACCGATCCAAAACGGCCAAGGTTCTGGACATTCAGCGAACTTATCTATCCCGTTTAATCCGCGAGTTAAACATTGGATAATGATATTCATTTCCCTTCTAGTTTCCGTTTCAGCTCTTTCAAGCCATTAAAAGCTGATTTTCCGATTCGGTCCCCAAGTAATGGTCTGCTATCTGGCATAGCAGAGCCCAGTTTTCCTTTTCTACCAGCAAAAGCACCAATTCCTCTGTACGTATCATCGAATTCGATTGTCTTGCGAGTGATACACCCTAATCGTTGAACCGCTTTGCTCAGTTCTTGATCAGAAGTTATTACTTCAATATATTCGTCTTGGTGGCGCTTTTTGACCCAGTTGATAATATAATTATCTGCTGTTTCATCAGTTTTTGTGTACACAATTCTAATTCCTTCTTGTTTTTTTATCGAAATTTTCAAATGTTCAGTATACTGAGCATCGAAAATTACCTTCACTTCTACATCGTTGGCAGAGGCATAGCGACTGAGTTTACTGATTAAGTAGTTCCTTGCAGATTCCAGATTGTGTTTAAGGTCATAGGTGCACTCTGGAAGGTTATGTAATAGATTATATCCATCAACTAGCATTACCATCGATTCATCTCCTGCTTTCTAAATTATCGCTAAATGTAATTTATGTTTCATCTGCCATCTTCGTAATTAAGCGAGCGTTTCAATAACTGTGGTTTCGTCTGAGGAGCTGTAGATGCTTTGTATTAGACAGCATATATTTCTTTTGCTAACGATTTGGCTAGTTATTATAACCAGCTGTGGGGATGAAAACGAAGAGCTTTACAGAAATTACGCACCAAAGATTAAATTACTTGAAGCGGAATCGAACGTCGTTGAACCAGAATCAAAACTCACAATCCGTCTGGAAACATATGATATCGAAGATGACCCGATGTTCTTCCAGTGGTCATCGACAGGAGGCACCATTCAAGGGGATGCTAATGGTGCGATCTGGATCGCACCAATGGAAGAAAGACGCTTTCAGGTTAATGTTAATGTCAGTGATGGAAGTAAATCAACGAATGGATCTCTCATTATTCAAGTCTGGAAAACACGTCTTGGTGATTACTATCCACTTTCCGTAGGAAATATATGGACTTATCGTGATGTCAATAATGGGAAAAACAAAATTGTGTTCGAGATTATTGATAAAATCCAAATACAATTAGAAAAAAAACAAACTGTTCCAAGTTACGTACTAAGCAAATATGACCCAAATTTACCAGAATATGACCCGAATTTGGATGATCCTGCCGACCCGGATCAGGAATGGCGTGTTTATAATTTTTCTTATCTGGGGCGAAATGTTGATGAAAACATGAAACTTACTGAGATACTTCAGTACGCGCAAAATGTTACTTCTGGTACAGAAGACACTATAATGTTTGTACCTTTTTTGTCACTTTATCGGTTCCCGCTGATTCCTGGGAACCGATGGCAACAAAGTTTTCAAGCTAAACTAACTCCTGAGCTTTTCCCTATTGGTGGAGGTTTAGATGAGTTTGAGGTTATTTCTGAAGAGGATTTAACTGTTCCTGTAGGAATGTTCAATAGCGTTTTTCAAATTCAAGAATCCTTTTCATGGAAATTGTTCAACCAAGATCTTGACCAAACGATTGTACAGAAATGGTTGGCACCTGATGTGGGACTCGTCAAGTTTACACAAATTCAGACGCGCGGGGAAATAACCGTCGAAGTCGATTTTGAACTGGAATCATTTGAATTGGTTAGCAGTAACTAAATATTAATTCTTTTGCCAGTTATGTCTGATTCGTAGGCGGCATCGAGAATTTCCAAAATGTGCATCATGTCGTTCCCATTCACCGCTGGTTGCTTGTCAAAATCAACCGCATTTAGAAAATCAGTTACAAATTTCACTCCGTGTACCCCGCCGTAGGCATCACGTGTTGGTAGCTGATGGCGGAAAACGCGATGTGGTGACGTTTCCCACTCCACTATTGTACTCTCGGCTGTAAAGAATGGTTCTTCTCTTTCAAATGGTTTCCACACGATGTTGCCTTTTGTTCCGCGAATTGCAATGTGCGTATCGTAGCTGGGTCCCATATAACCCAATCCGCTAAATGGCAACATGTAACCGGCATGCAAACTGCCAACAGCACCACTACGAAATCGAAGAGAAAGCGAAGCTGTATCTTCAACGTCAATTGACTCTCCACTTCTTGTTGCCACAATTGCACTTACTTCACTAATACGGTCTTGCATAAAGTAACATGCCATATCTAGGTAATGACACCCTAACCATGATAAAATGCCACCTCCGGAAAGTTGTTGTTGGAATAACCAGTGCTCAGGATCACGAAATCTGACCTGAGACGTAACCATGCGCATCTCAATTGACATTGGAGATCCTAAAATTCCTTTGCTGATTAAACCACAAATATCCTGTACTATTGGGTGATAACGGTTCTGAAAACAAACCGTAATTTTAAGACCAGCTTCTTCAATAGCGTCAAGTGCCGGCTTAAATGCCTTAGCCGATTTTGCAACTGGCTTTTCTACAATAACATGCTTTCCTGCATCAGCGCATTTGATCAAAACGTCTGGGGTCTGATCATTTCGTAGACACACGAACATAACTGGCACATCTGGTCGATTAAGTAAACTATCGAGATCCGTGTATGTTTCTCCGATTTTGTCGCCAATTTCCTCTTTAGCATACTGAGTTGCAGATTCATCGGAATCATAGATTGGTATATCCGAAATTTGATCTATCCAACGGAGAGTCTTCAAATGTGCGATAGAATGAGGATGAGCTGCACCTATTAAGCCGATTTTATCAATATGATTCAATAGTTATTTCCCTATTTAGTATGTAGATTGAAATTGTACGGATATGTGAAGTATACTTAGTAATGTAAGTTTAGTAAAGATAAGTAGTACGCTCGATTATACAGGTTTCAAGCGATACTCGAGCTCAGATTAAATTGGCCCAAGTGCGTTTTTCTGCTCTAATAGTTCCATTCCTGTTGGCTTTTGGTTCCACTGATGTATCTGCATATAGGTATTATCCTCCTCATGTTAGCGGCCACCTAAAACTTGCTCATGCACCTCGAGTTGGTGAAATTACTACACTGACTTTATCGATTCATTCGGAACTTGACCAAAACATTGTTTGCCAAGTTCTATTTAGATTACCTCGTGGAATCACGTCTCAATCACCAGATACCTTTGATTATGTCTACTTACCTAGTCTATCAGATGAGGAATTCCGTGTACGCCTTCTTATCAATCAACCGGGCCAATATCCGTTGCAAGCATCTATCTACTTTATGGATTCATACAATAGGCCAGTTGCGGAGCATTTTTATCTCTATCTACATTCGTCTACAGCATCTGCAGAAATCTTAACCTCCCCTCCAAATCAATTTTCTGTAGCTGAGATCATACCTCGTGTTAAAAAACAGCGTCAAGCTGAGCAAATTGGTCGAGTCAATGTTCATGGCAAGGTTAGTTATTTTAATGACAATGAAAAAAAAGAGATCCCCATCCAAAACCCAAACATCATACTATATAACGGCCAAATTATCGTAGCGGAAACATATGCTGATGATCAAGGCTTATACTTTTTTAATGATCTTCCGGGGCTTGATAAGGATCAGATTCCCAACTTGGTCATCGGTGTTCGATTTAGTAATGATTTGCTGTCTATAAGTGATCGTCGGAAAAAGATCTATGAAATCAGGTCGAACATAATCCAAAATGTGGTGAAAGGAGAGGTCGTTATTGATGTGGTATTGGACGATCGGAATCCAAATAGGGCACTTGGTAACATTTATAATGCTATTCAACGGGCACACAATTTTTTCCTCAACCGGCTAGGTTGGCGTCGGGATCATATCCGAGTTGTTTGGCCAGATTCAGGACGTTTCTCATATTATTATGCCAATCAATTTGGGGGCAAAGTTACTGGAGAAGAAATACGAATTGCTGCTGGAGTTGATCAATGGCGTAATATTACGATGTACCATGAATATGGTCATTCGGTTATGATGGCAGCTTATGACTACCAATATGAACAGGTGCCACGTGGAAATCATCAAACCCTGCACCGACTCGAAACTGTATCGGATCTCGAATTTGCTTTTAGTGAAGGGTGGGCTGAATTCTGCGAAGCAGCAGTCGATGACCGTGCCTTAAACGTAACTGGAAGATGGGGAGAGAAAACGCCTAACATTGAAGCAAACAATTGGTGGACAGGCAGTAACAATGGGGAAGGAAAAAACAAGGATGGATCAGTTGTTGAAGGGACTGTTGCTAGTATTCTTTGGGATGTGTTTGACACTTCGAATTCTGTAGATATGACCCCTAATATTGATGATGATAAAATCGCTGATAAATTTGACTTAGTCTGGCAAATTCTAGTTGAGCGAAAACCGAAGAATATTGTCGACATCGCGGTGGCCTGGCAGGAGCTAAGGTTTCCTGAGATGTTAAATTTAAAGGAGGTTTATAAGGCCAATCATACCCCATTACGGCCAAACACAAACCCGGAATTTGAGTTTGTAACTCCTGCCGAAAATGCGGTTGCTGACAAAGCTTTCAAGGTGGATTGGCAAGCACATGATCCTGAAGGAGACGATTTTACCATAGATCTTTATTACTACAATAACTCTCTTGATGAGCGGTTTTCTAAGTTAATCACAAAGAGTATCCCCCATGATACAAAATCATATATATGGCAAACTATCTTTGTCAAAGACGGTAAATATAACTTACGTTCAGTCATAACTGATTCGCATGGAGGAGTGAATATAGTCAACAGCACAAAATACGTCATAGTTGATCATACGCCATTGCAACCACCAAAAATATCCTCGACGACACACCTCAGATCAGATAAATGGTATAGCAATGATTCTCCCGAGATTGATCTGGTTACCGACCCAGAAACCCAAAATGACCGTAAATATAGTTTTGTACTTGATCACCAACCTCTGAACATCCCTGACAATTTTCCGGATTTAATGATAAAAAACAATGAGTTAAGGTTTTCTGGGCTTAACGATGGGATTTGGTGGCTTCACGTCCGGTCCAAGGATCGCCTTGGGTATTGGACTAGCACCAGTCATTTTGAGTTTAGAATCGATAATTCTCCTCCAAAAATGGTATCCAACATTAGTTGGGAAACATCAAACAATCAAATTACGCTGAAATGGGAACCGGTTAAAGATTTGAGTGGAATTGCGGCTTATCACGTCCAGATTGACACTGATACACGCATATTCTTAGACTTAGTCGTTGATAAAAGAATAGATGGTAGTAAGACAAGTTATAGTTTCGTAGGAGAGCATAAACGAAATTATTATGGGAGAATAAAAGCAATTGATAACGCACAACTTGAGAGCCGGAGTTGGAGTCGCATAACCCCAGCAATTCGGTTGCCTGCCTTTTTAAAATGGGATATAAATCATGATAATATTGTAGATATTACTGATCTTGTTCTTGTTGCCAAAGACTTTGGAAGCAGAATTGACCAAGGAGCTAATGGTAGGTCTGACGTAAATACCGATGGTATTGTAGATCTATTTGATCTGATTCTTGTTGCCTCAAAATTCAGTGATCCAAAAGCTGTCGCATTAGCCTCACAATTAATTTATCAAACTCTGGCAAAGATAGAGGAATTCCATCCAAAAAAAAACAGATTGTTACCAAATTTCCCCAATCCATTTAATCCTGATACTTGGATTCCATTTGATATTGCAGATTTGGCAGATGTCACCATTTTGATCTATTCGTTGGATGGTCATATTGTACGTCGAATTGAGCTAGGATCCAGACCTGCTGGACATTATCGTACAAGAGATCAAGCAGCATACTGGACTGGTCGAAACTCAAATGGCGATATCGTTGCTAGCGGCATGTATTTTGTCATACTGAAAGTTAATGGGATTTACACGGACAGGCAAAAAATAGTCGTAAAAAAATGACTTCATTTTGAGTTCTGTATAGCTATGAAATAAATAGGTCGCTGATGAGATTCAAAGGTAAGCAGATTACAGTTTTTGGATTAAGTCGGAGTGGTATTGCTGTAAGTAGACTATTGCATGATTTAGGTGCGGATCTATGTGTGACTGATCCAAAACCTGCTGACCAACTGAAGGCCGAAATTGTTGCCCTTAGTGATTTAGATATTGATTTTCTCCTTGGAGGACATAAACCACAATGTATAAAAAACAAAGATATGCTCGTCGTATCTCCTGGTGTGCCACTAGACATTCCAATTCTGATTCAAGCTAAACATGAAGGAATACCTATCCAAGGAGAGTTGGAAGTAGCTGCTAGTGTATGTTGTACGCCAATTATTGCTATAACTGGGACCAAAGGAAAATCAACAACTGCCGTACTTACAGGAGAATTGCTAAAGAAAGGGGGGTTCGGAACAGTTTGTGTGGCTGGTAATATCGGTAATCCTCTATCGAATGACGTGCAACATTTAGGGGTAAATGATGTTGTAGTTGCAGAAGTAAGCAGTTTCCAATTGGAAACAACAGTTGATTTTTGTCCATTGGTTAGCGTGGTATTGAATTTAGCTCGTGACCACCTAGATCGTCATCAAACAATGCAAGTCTACCAAGAGATGAAGGAGAATATTTGTCAAAATCAAACAGATGATCATTGGATTATTCTAAATGCTGGAGATCCAAAAGTGTCAAGTTTCTCCAATAAAACTAGAGCAAAACCAATCCATTTTTCTGATTCCGTTGAACCTAGGATAGGTACCTTTTTGCGAAACGATGAAGTCTGGATAAACTGGCATGATCAATCGATTCGAGTGTGTAACATCTGTGAAATTGGCCTAAAGGGAAAACATAACATTCGAAACATGCTAGCCGCAATCGCAGTTGCCCAAATTTTTGAAATTTCGCCTGGCGATATTAGGGCAACAGTGATTAATTTTTTCCCCGAAAAGCACCCTGTTTTGTCACATGCGTTTGAATTTGTTGGAGAAGTGAACGGCGTTCGATTTATTAATGATTCGAAGGCAACTAATGTGATTGCTGTTTGTGCTGCACTGGAATCGATTGATTCTCCAATTATATTGATTATGGGAGGCTATGATAAAGGCAATAATTACGAGCCACTTATTGAACTGATTCAATCCAAAGTTAAGAAAGTTATTCTATTGGGAGGATCCTCCCAAATAATCCGAAACGCACTGCCAGAGGATATCGTTACTTTTAATACTGCAAATATGACCGCTGCTGTTCACCTTGCCTATGAGCATTCAGAACTTGGGGATGTAGTTCTCCTCTCACCAGCTAACGCTAGTTTTGACATGTTTAGAGATTACCAAGAGCGTGGGCAGGCTTTTCGGGAAGTAGTGACGAAACTTGAATCTAAAGCCCATAGTAAACAACCAACCGCGTAATATCTCTCCATCGGTGAAATTGCTCCCTGATGCCGTAGGAAAGATCGATCAGATGTTTTTGTTTTTGATTTTATGTCTGGTCAGTTTTGGGCTTGTAATGGTTTATAGTGCAGGAAGTACTTTCACCGATCAAATGTATGATGGTGATAGCCTCCGTTATTTCAAAGTCCAATTGGTTGCGGCTATCAGTGGTTTAAGTCTGATGCTAGTTGTTTCATTTATACCTTGCCAGCTTTACGCAAAATATGCGAAACAGATACTTGGCCTTTCTATTTTTATTTTGCTGCTGGTTTTCACACCTTTTGGCCATCATGTTCGATCGGGGTCTGGGATAAAGTTTCATCGGTGGATTCGATTAGGAGCGTTTGGATTCCAACCAGTTGAATTAGTGAAATTGGGAATGATTATCTATACTTCAAATTTTCTCATCAGTAAATGTGAAAGAGTTAAAAGCTTTACGCAAGGAGTACTGCCTAACCTAATTATCCTCGCTTTGGTCTTCTTTCTTTTATATGTTCAGCCTGATTTTGGTTCTGCTGTACTACTAAGTTTGGTTATAATATTGCTTCTGATAACTGGTGGTGCGCGAATATCACAGATTTTTCTGGTTGCTGTGATTGCAGGGTTCTTTGTTTTCATATGGATGCAAGGTGATAACTACAAGATGGAGCGAATACAAGACTATGTCCGTTCGTTCTCCAATCCTTATGATACAAATTATCAAGTTACACAGTCTCTAAACGCATTAGCTATTGGTGGCATAGCTGGGGCTGGTATAGGAAATAGTATTTATAAACTGGCGTTCCTACCACATCCACATAATGATTTTATTCTCGCTATTGCAGGGGAGGAACTGGGTCTCCTTGGTACAGTAACCTTTATTTTGCTTTTTATGCTGTTTGTATGGCGTGGTATCTACATCGCAAGCCATACGAGAAATCAATTTGCGAGTTTAATTTCACTTGGTATAATTACTCAGATTGGACTCCAGTCGATAATGAACATTGGTGTTACTATTGGGGTTTTGCCAACGAAAGGGATTAATTTGCCCTTTATCAGTTATGGAGGTAGTTCGTTGGTCATGACCTTAGTTTCTGTTGGAATTTTGTTAAATATATCACGACATTTCCATGGAGATATCTGACTAATTCATGCACTCAAGAATTATTATTGCTGGTGGAGGGACAGGTGGGCATGTTTATCCTGCAATAGGTATAGCAAAAGAATTACAGCTACTTGATCCAAATGTTGACATCGTTTTTATCGGTGGAACGGCTCAACTAGAATCAAAAATAGTACCGCAAAATGGTTTCCAATTTCTGCCAATTTCAGTTGCAGGTTTCCCACGAAAGTTGACGTTGAAATGGTTTTCTGTAATGACAAAATTATTTTTGAGTATTGTAAAATCCTTCCAGATTTTGGCTGAGCTACAGCCAAGCGCTGTTGTTGGAACTGGGGGATATGTCTCTGGACCAGTACTTGTAGCGGCTTGGATCCATCGAATTCCCTCTTTTCTACAAGAACAAAACGCATCGCCTGGAATTACTAATCGAATAGCAGGAACTTGGGTTCGCATGGCTTACTTGGCATTGGAAACAGCTGTCTCATATTTTCCTTCTGATGCTGTAATGTTAACTGGAAACCCAATACGTCGGTCAATTTCAACTGTTAAACGGAGCCTAGGAAATTATGAGAAATTTGGACTTGATCCCGACCTCAAAACAGTTTTTGTTATGGGAGGGAGTCAAGGAGCTACGGCAATTAACTCACTGATAATTGACACATTGGAATATCTTGAATGTCACAACCAAAATTTTCAGTTGATACATCAAACTGGGGAACAAGATTTGCAGGTTGTCATGAATAAATACGATGAATCATCGGTAAAGAGCCTAATAAAACCATATTTTGATCGAATAGAAGAAATTTATAGTATCGCAGATCTAATGGTGTGCCGTGCAGGAGGGATGACCATTTCTGAGATCACTGCTTGTGGTATTCCTTCTATATTTATTCCTCTTCCCTCTGCCGTGGGAAATGATCAGTTAGCCAATGCTAAAATGATAGCTAGTAAAGGTGCAGGAATTGTCTTAGATCAATTTAAAATAGATGGTAAAACACTAGCAAACTATATAATCAATATTGTTACTGACCAAGCAAGGTTGGACAGCATGTCCGAAGCAAGCTATAGACTTGGTAATTCTGAAGCAGGGCGGATTATTGCTGAATCAATTTATGATCTTATGTAATTGTAGTGGTAATCATTATGTTTGGTAAAACAAGACATATCCATATAGTAGGAATTGGTGGTGCAGGTTTAAGTGGTATTGCTGAAATACTGTTGAAACTTGAATTCAAAGTTTCTGGATCTGATTTGCGTTCAACGGAAGTAACAGATCATTTGGTAGAAATTGGGGCGGATATTTATACGGGGCACTCTGGCAATCAGATACAGAATGCAGATGTTGTTGTCGTCTCTCCGGCCGTTCCATTAGAGAATCCAGAAATTGTTGCTGCGCGTAATCAAAAAACCCCCGTTATTCGTGGAGCAGAGATGCTAGCGGAAATTATGCGTATGAAATTTAGTATTGCCGTTAGCGGCACCCATGGAAAAACGACAACAACTGCAATGACAGCTGCTGTCTTAGAGGAATTGGATCCAACTGTAATTGTGGGAGGGAAACTGGTAAGTTTAGGAAGCCATGCGAGAATTGGAAGCAGTGATATGATGGTAGTTGAAGCAGATGAAGCATATGGATCAATTGAGAAATTCTTTCCAACTATTGCTGTTGTTACATCTATTGACGCAGACCATTTGGATTATTACAAAAATGTTGGGGAGATAGGCCAAACTTTTCTGAGTTTTATTAACAAAGTGCCATTCTATGGCTCGGCAATTGTCTGTTCAGATCAAGTAAATATTCGTCAGATAATACCACATATCGAAAGGCGATACTGCACTTATGGCATCGAGAACCAAGCTGATGTCATGGCGTCAGACATCCAATACGATGGACCTACGTCATGTTTTTCTGTGTCGGTGTATGAGGACCTACTTGGCAGGATTCATTTGAAGATGCCAGGAAAGCATAACGTATCTAATGCGCTAGCCGCAGTTGCCGCTGGGCTTCAGATGGACATACCATTCAACCAAGTTAAAGAGGCTCTTGAAAAATTTCGTGGTGTGCATCGACGTTTCGAAGTTTTAGGCGAAGCTCAAGGTGTTATCATTGTTGATGATTATGCCCACAATCCAACCAAGTTGAAAGCTGCTTTAAGTGGTGCATGCGCCAGCTATGACCGACGTATTATCGCTATCTTTCAACCACATAGATACGGTCGGGTCAAGCGTCTAGCCGATGAATTTTCAAAGTCTTTCAGTCAGAGCGATGTTCTCATTGTTGCACCAATTTATGCTGCAAATGAAGCACCAATTGAGGGGGTGACTGCGGAAAAGCTTGCGGCAGCGATTGCAGCTAACGGACACGAGGACGTAGCATATATATCATCGAAAGACCAGATTGTTAGCTATTTAATTGACATTGTGCGGCCCAATGACGTTGTCATTACCATGGGTGCTGGTGATATCTGGGAAGTTGGCCATAAGCTATTGGATCAGCTAAAAACATGAGAATCTATGCTCCACAACCATATGTTCCATTATTTAATGTTAAGTCATCAGGAATACAAACTAATAAAAAAGTTTGTATCAGCCAACTGGTTTGGTTAGCGCTAGCGATTGTCATTACTTTTTTACATGTAAACAATATAATTTTAAACAGTGCCATTCTGCAGCTAAAAGAAATTACTGTTCAAGGAAACACACACTATGCACAGGATAAAATTATCGATTTTTCAGGGTTACATATAAATTATGACCTCATTCATCAGGTTTCAGAGCAAGAGGTTGTGTCACGTATTGAAAAACTAAATTATATCGAGAAAGCAACTGTCTCAAAACATTATCTCCGGAAAACTGTATCAATAAATATCACAGAACGAAAAAAAACTGCCAAAATTCCATGTATAATTGGAGAAAAACCGGTTTTTATGATTGTCGATCAGTATGGTTATGTGCTAGAATACTCGAATTTGGTCGATCTTTCACACAATTCGCTGGTGGAAATTGCCGGCGAGGGTGCTGAATTGGGTAGCCAATTAGTATCTAAGCAGGTTCAAATTGGCTTGAAAATTTTAGACCTAATCCAGAAAAGAGCAGGGGAAATCTTTACCGAACTGGATTCTATTGATGCAAGTGAAACACATCGAATTAGTGTTCGGCTGAGGAATATGCCCCCGATTTTATTATCTTCGGATCAGTTAGTTTTTGGTGTCAACAAACTTAATCTGTTTTTTCAACATCTAAAACGGGAAAAAACAGCTGATAAGTGGATAGGGGCATATTTGGATTTTAGATTTGAAGGTGCTGTGTATTTAATGGAGAGGAAGCAAGATGGCAACTGATAATATTGTTGTTGGCCTAGATATTGGAACGAGCAAGATTGCTGTGATTATCGGGAATACTTGGCAAGGAGATCCCGAGAAGATTGAGATTCGCGGTGTTGGTACTGCCCCTTCTCGAGGGTTGCGGCGTGGTATCGTGGTCGACATGGAACTAACGACGGCAGCAATTCGCGAGGCTGTTTCCGCTGCCGAGTTAATGTCGGGTGTCCAAATTGGGTCCGCCCACGTCGGAATTGCTGGTGGTCATATTATGGGGCAGACATCACATGGAATTGTTGCAGTTTCGGGGGAGGGGCATGAGATCACACAGTCTGATGTTGATCGTGGAATCAATGCAGCTAAAGCAGTTGCTATCCCTGCTGACAGGGAAGAAATTATGTCTTTGCGCCAGCGTTTTAAAGTCGACAATCAGGATGGTATTAAAGATCCCATTGGCATGTCTGGTGTTCGTCTCGAAGCCTATGTACATATCATCACAGGTGCGGTTGGTGCTGTTAAAAACCTTACAACATGTGTAAATGACGCGGGCATGGCGGTTGAATCTGTTGTGCTAGAGCCCATAGCTTCTGCAGAATCGGTCTTGAACTCAGAGGAAAAGTTGATTGGTGTAGCCTTAGCTGATATTGGTGGAGGAACAACAGATACTGTAGTTTATAAGGATGGGGCATTACGTCATACTGAAGTACTGTCGATAGGTGGAGACAACCTAACCCATGATATTGCCCAATTGTTGAAGATGACCCCTGATGATGCTATTCAACTGAAACACCTTAAAGGGTGTGCTTTGGTAGAGATGGTTGATCCTAGCGAGACTATTCAAATACCCACCGTTGGTGGACTTCATAGGCCACAATTCGTGCCAAGGGAATTCCTCGCTGAAATCGTACAATGCCGTATGGAAGAAACACTAAATCTAATATACCAGGAAATAAAGAAAAGTGGTGTTGACGTCCCTGCAGGTCTTGTGCTAACTGGAGGAACTTCACTAATGAATGGTATGGTTGAGTTAGCGGAACCAGTTTTCCCATGTCCTGTCAGAGTTGGATATCCGCGCCCATTAAAAGGGTTAATTGATAAAGTTAACAGTCCTGTTTATGCAACCGGTGTTGGACTCGTAATGTTAGGGTCACAAAATCATCACATGACGGATGGGAGATCTTTCATCAAGGGAGAAGATCGGTTTAATCAAATTTTATCACAAATGAAAAATTGGTTCAGCGACTACTTTTAAATCTTTCTCTGGGTTCATATAGAAACTTATTGACTTTACTACTATCGCTGTTTTATAATCGCGAAACTTACTTAATTTTGATATTTGGAGATAAGGCATAGGAGGCGTTGGTTACGTACATTATCAGATGTGACTAAAACACAATGGACCCGAAATTAGACGCAAGCATGATCGACTTTGATATGGAACAGGATGAGCAAATCGGTTCTGCGAGGATCAAGGTAATTGGTGTTGGTGGTGGTGGAAATAATGCTGTTAAACGCATGATCGAGGCCAACCTAACAGGAGTGGAATTTTATGCGGTGAACACCGACCTTCAAGCGCTGAAAAATTGTCATAATGCTATACGAGTCCAGATTGGTGCTACAACCACGCAGGGATTGGGCGCGGGCGCAAATCCTGAGAAAGGCCGTGTAGCTGCGGATGAGGATCGCGATAAGTTAAAAGCCATTGTTGAAGATGCGGACATGGTTTTTGTGACAGCTGGCATGGGCGGAGGAACAGGAACTGGTGCCGCTCCAATTATTGCTGGGCTTGCCAGGGAAGCCGGGGCATTAACAATTGGTGTTGTAACTAGACCATTCCACTTTGAAGGTCGTCGACGAGGCGATAATTCGATAGAAGGGCTGGATGAAATTCGCGAGAACACCGATTCGGTAATTGTCATACCTAATGAGCGTTTAACTGAATATGTAGATCAGAATGTTGCTTTGCGTGCTGCCTTTAGTATGGTAGATGAAGTGTTGCTGAATGCTGTTCAAAGCATTTCTGATCTGATTACTATTCCAGGTGAAATCAACCTTGATTTTGCTGATGTGCAAACTGTTATGGAAGATTCAGGAAGTGCATTGATGGGTATCGGCCGAGGAGCTGGCGACAGTCGAGCTCAAGTTGCAGCACAGAATGCGATATCTTCTCCATTGCTTGAGGAGAGTAGTATCGCTGGAGCAACCGGAATTATAGTTAATCTGACAGGTCCATCGCATATGGCCATGCAAGAATTGAACGATGCCATGGCCGTAATCACTGAAGAATCAGATACGGATAACATCATTTTTGGTTTGACTTATGATGATAGCTTGAGTGATGATGAAATTCATATTACCGTTATTGCTACCGGTTTTGAGTACGGTAGTTCACATAATCAGGATACATATGCAGATACCAGAGATACAGGTGAATTTTTAGGTCGTTTTGGTCAGAATAACCGTTTCTCAGACCGGTCACGCCGTTCTCCCCGTGATTCATATCGACCCACACTTGATTCTAGCAGGAATTCGAGGTTCAATCGTCGGTCATTCGATAAGGATAAGGATAAGGATAAGGATAAGGATAAGGATCAAGCAAATCAGAAAAGGAGCGATGATAATAGGGAATTTGCCGCGGCTCCAGCTTCTGAAACGCTTGATTTGCCAGAAATGATGCGCACTCAAGAACCTAGCAGAACAGCTCACGAACAAGCAAGCCAGAATAGGCCAAGCGACGTGGGGGCAGACATCGAAATTCCAACGTGGCTTCGTATTAACAAAGATGACTAAGAGTTAGAACACCGTCATCGGAACTTTCGCGTGTTGGTGTTCAATCAATGATCTTACTTCGTCTGCGAAGTGTTTCCCATAAGTTTCTTGGATAATATAGATTGAGGTGTCAATTGCTAAGCTGCTGCCTGCGCAAGTAAGCACCCTTCCGGCTCGTACGATTTTCGACGAGTAATGTGGGATGAGGTCATCCCGTTCTTGAAGTTCTTTTAAGGCTAACCAATGAGTTGTGGCCTGACGCCCGCGTAATATACCTGCTGCTGCAAGAATTAGCGTCCCGGTAGAAACACCAGCTATAAATTCACATTGGTTGGCTAGTTTCCTAAGTTGGCTCTGAATCATAGGGTTTGCCATTGGGACTTTTCGACCTTCTCCTCCAGGAACAATCATTAGGTCAATCTTCGTAATGTCCAAAAAGGTACTTTCTGGAGTAATAATAAGGCCATTTGCACACCTGATTGGTTGTAGCCGCAACGCAAAGGTAAAAGTTTGCATGGCACCCGGACGAATCCGATTAACTGAGGCAAATACTTGGAAAGCTCCTGCAAAATCGAGTGGGTCCATGTCATCGTAGAGGAAGAAACCAACTTGTTTTGCGTCCTGTTGACCCCTGTTTTTATTTTCTATCATGATTTTGTTTTGCTAGTTTTGCCAATCTTATATATTCATCTTTTCCTTTGGAAATCCGATTAATGTCAACTTCGGTTACCTCGCGTTTAATCTTGGCTGGTATACCAACTGCAACACAGCCTTGAGGTATTTCTTGACCTTCTAATATAACAGCCCCTGCACCAACAATTGCATCTTTTCCAATTCGGGCCCCCGTAAGAATAGTTGCTCCCATTGATATCATAGCGCCATTTTCAATGGTGCAACCATGAATGATTGTGCTATGACCAATTGTTATATCATCACCGACGATGCAAGGAAATCCATGGTCCAAGTGGATAATTGTGCCGTCTTGGATGTTTGTGCGCTGACCAATTTGAATGTAATCAATATCACCTCGCAATACACAGTTAAACCAGATACTTGCTTCAGCTCCAATTGTAACATCTCCAATAATTTTGGTGCCTTCTGCGATATACACAGATTGATCAATTTGAGGTACTTTATCTTTGAACTTTATTAGCATTTTTTGTTTCCTCTTTTTTTACCTAATTCTTCTTCAATTCTTCTAACTACATTCTTCGTTTGTTCCACGGCTGCTTTAAGCTCACTAATCTGACTAGTAATTGGAGTAAAGATAGCCATGTCACATTCTCGTAAAATTCTTACCATTTCATCGGCGGACAACTCCGATACATTTTCTAAAAGCAGTTGCCGTTTTACAGTTTCTGGATTGAGTCCAACAGAGCTGCTCTGAAAACTGTCGCTAATGTAACTGTAGATGGCATTTGCAAGGTCAGCAAAAGATCGAGCTTGATTGAGTATTGCCAGCGCATTAGCATAAGCATTCAGTTGCCGCGATTGTTGTTTGTCTGCTTGACTTTGCTCATGGTTGTGAATTTTGATTATGTAAATTACACCTATCGCACCGATAAACAGAACACCAAAACTCCAAGCGAAAATTTTATACAATCCCATGCCAGTTCTCACTTTGCTGGTGTCTAACATTGAGGAATCTAACGGAGTTACCTTAGCTTTAGTTGTAGTCTCAGGCGAAATTTCTAGTGGAATCGGAGTAGTACGTATAATTTCATACTTTTCCTCATTAGGATCAAAATAGCACAACTCAATCACGGGAATTGTAACACGACCTGGTTTTGATGGAATAATGACATATTCATAAGTTCGGCTTCCGTAAATCTTCCCATGTGTGTCTCGTGTTGCATCTGTGATGTTAGAATCATAAATTGTTAGATCAATCATTTCAGGTATTTTCAACTCTGGTAGAGTTTCAATATTACCAATACCAGCAATTCTAATGTGCATCGTTATTGCTTCACCAATTTTAACCTTAGTTTTCTCGACCTCCGAGGTGATTTGATATTTCCCAACTACACCTCCAAAGCTAGTTGGGTTGCCTGTTTCTGGCAGAGGACGTACCATAACCTCAATCATCTCCTCAGTGTTTAATTGCCTTGGAATGGATCGATTGCTACGTTCAATCGAAGTGGGCAGGGAAAGGACGGAGGGGGCAATCGTGATGATTCCAGTTACCATAGGGAACAGGGCAATTTTAATTTCTGCGACTCGGAATTGTGAGCCATTAATAATTTCTGTCTTGGGTTTGGATTGTCCCAATTGGTACCTCCAAAACTGATTCATAGATGGAAGTTGATGCTTGGGGAAATCGACGCTTGGGATTATTGCCGTATGTAAATAACGGAAAGTATAAGTAATTTGCTCCCCAATGTAGGGGAATTGATTATCGACACTGGCTTCAATTTTTTGCGAGCCTCCATAGAATGGGTCGTTAAACATATTCCGAGACCAAGTACGTTTTTGAGAACCAGTTTGATTTTGCAGTTGGATCTTCGGTTTTACTATGATAGTAATTGGTTGGATTTGGAAATTCTTACCATTAAAAGGTAAAGCAATATCTGAAATTGTAAATGATCCCTCTTCCTGCGGAATTAAGGAATAAGACCAAATTTTCGACACAGAGCTTTGTACATTGACGTTATTGTACTGGTTTTTTGTTCCAAGATAAGAAGTTTGAAAGCTGACCGGTAAAAAGGACCCAAGATTTGGTGGGGCCATCGCTTCTAATTGCTGGTGACTTGATATGGTTATCGTTAAGGTTGTATTTTGGCCAACAGCGATCGTTTCTGGTGTGAGGGTTACAGATACCGATGGACTTTGTCCCCAGCCAGACGGGCTAAGGCTGAAAAATGCCAAGAATAATAACTGAAATCTAAAGCTGGAATGCTGTTGACCTAGAAAAGTGTTACCAATCCTTGCTAGAGTGCGAGGGGGGCTGACGTGAGATTTGATGGTGTAAAATCTGCTTACGAATTTCATGCTCATCATTTTTTAGTGTTTCTAATAGTCGAATTGCATCTGCCTTCGACATCTTTTTCCCATTAGGAGTTAAAGGATTTTTTTGTTGATTTCTTTGGCTTTGATTACCCGCATGATTTTCATTATTGGCTTGTTTTTGGTTATTTGATGCTTCTTGATTCTGTTGTTGCTGTCCTAATTTTTCAAGCGCTAGTTCAAGAT
>Ga0208406_1000284_pt1 | contig 21358 bp, 14 predicted proteins | sample ETNtaG_15_FD_185769 | JGI IMG/M metagenome (GOLD analysis project Ga0208406, IMG submission 185769) | Marine microbial and viral communities from oxygen minimum zone, Eastern Pacific Ocean - ETNP201302PF89A (SPAdes) (version 2) | ecosystem: Environmental > Aquatic > Marine > Oceanic ...
AATGGGGCTGATCGAGATAATGTTTTCGTAACCTTAACCAGAGAGGCAACAGGAATTCCTGGTTTGTACATAGCGAAAGATCAATTTATGGAAACTTCTATTGCTCTAGAGTTGAACAGTTGGACTCACATTGCCTGTACCTTAAAGGGAAATTCCGGTTCGCTCTTCATCAATGGGTATGTTGTTGGCCAAGGAAATTTTGACTCCCGACCCCGAGATGTTGAACGTCAAAAGAATTTCATTGGTCGGAGTAACGGGAAAATAGAAGACGACTCACATGCAATGTTTGATGAGATTAGAATTTGGAATGTATCCAGATCCGAAACAGACATTCAAGACGCCATGAACACTTCTTTGTCCGGTGATGAAAAAGGGCTATTGGGTTACTGGAATTTCGATGATGGAACAGCTGAGGATTTAACGGCCAATGGTCATGATGGTGAGATGGAGGGTGATGCTCAAATTGTTAATTTAAATGATCTCCCTGTAGGTATTACTATCGAGGATAATGTTTGCAAGACTGCTAAGGAATTAGTCATTAATATTTCAATTCAAAATCTAGGGCAAAAGGCAAAAATGACCTTCGATTTGGTCTTTGATCCATCAATCTTACAAGCAAATGCTGTTGTCAAAGGGGATGAAATTATCTCTTGGCTACCACCAAAGATAGATAACCATAAAGGGGTTATCAGTCTGATAAGTTGGGATAACGATGGCCTCTTAAATAACATGCAGCACGAAACGGAATTAGCCGCTGTTACATTCTTAGCACTGAAGAAAGGCAAAACTAATCTTGAAGTAAGAAATCAACAATTAACTTTAGCTGATGGCAGCAATAGATTGGTTGAAACTGGTATTGGAACAATCAATATTCTACCAAAAGGGTCTTCCCCACTTTTTGAATTTTTAGAACGAGAAAACCTGTTTACGGACCTGTTTTGGCGTGTAGCCACATGCTCAATTGCCGCCCTGTTTGGCTTTCTGTATTTTTCCATATATCTTTTCGATCCAACCAAAGAAGAACATCTTTACTTTTCGATAATTATGTTGGTTATAAGCGTGACTTGGATGTCAGGGCTAATCTTAGACACTAGCGACACATACGATAATAACGGAATTCTGGTTGGTTTGGCTACGGATCTGACCCCTCCTACAGTAGCATTAGCTATGACACGATTCTTTTATTCCATGCAATATAAGAAATTGCCAGTGAGGTTTTTTCCTCATTTCTTATATATTAGTTACCGTTACCTTGCTTTTTTTTCAAACTTCTATTTTGACTTGAATTTATATTTCCTACCTTCCAGCATAGCAAGTTTCATATATGTTTTTTTATGGATCGTTGACCTTTATTGGATGTTCAAATACCCAACTAAGCCCAAGGCAGCTGGGTTTAATATCCTAATTATTGGTATGTGTATTTATTCTCTACTAGTGATTTACTGGCTGCTAACCCGCATATTTTTCCTAATACCCGATTTTATTCCTTTCCTCCCTCCTGATGGAGGATCACATCTCTTTATCATTTTCATCTTGACGATGGCTATCTTTCTGGCAAAAAATATCCAATCCACCAATCTGAGCCTAAAACAACTCACTCAAAATTTGGAAACACGAATAGAGGAACGCACCTTTGAGTTGACACAAACGAATCAAAAGTTACTTAAATCGGAAAAAGAAGCCAGAGACGAATTAGCAGATGCAAATGACATGCAAGTTGCGCTTCTTCCAAAATCAGCACCAGTGATTCCAAGACTGCAAATAGCTGGTAGTAGCATTGCTGCCAAGGAAGTGGGTGGTGATTTCTTTGATTACCTTATACCTGAAGACAATCAGCAAATCAGCATAGCGGTAGGTGATGTTAGTGGTAAAGGGTTACGTGGTGCTATGAACGCTGTCATGTCCAGTGGTATCTTGCGTCTAGCATCATCAGAAAACCCTGGGGCGAGTATGGATTTACTCATGTCCAAGACTAACAAGGCTTTATGCAATAGTATGGAACAGGACATGAACGTTACCATGGTGTTAGCCCAGTTTGATAATGCAAAGAGACAGATGACCCTGGCTAACGCTGGTCAGCATGCTTATCCCTTGTTGATTCGTAACAGCAGCATTGAACCTGTTAAAGCCAAAGGCATGGCATTAGGCATGATACCTAATATCCCATATAAACCAACTACAATAGACTTGGAACCAGGTGATCTGCTGCTGTTCATGACTGATGGCATTACCGAACCTCGCAACGCTGATGGCGTGATGTATGAAGAATCAGGACGGATGAATGAAGTGTTGTCCAGTATACCAATTGAGATGCCGATAGAAGAGGTCTTGAATACTCTCATCAGTGATGTGAAAGACTACACGACAGATGAGGAGCAAGACGACGATATTACGCTGGTGGCAGTCAGGGTAGTTTAATTAGATGGGGTTAAATCAAGACGGCAGCTAGTATTGGTGATGGAATTAAACATTTTTTTTATTATCCGTCCATTACCCTCCTACCTATGTTGATTTTGAGGTCTATTGTCTTTTCCAGAACAGCATAAACTATCAGGTGTCATAACATAGAGCTGGGCTGAAACAGACGTTTCCACAGGTCCCTTCCTAGCATCACTTTGTAAAGTAACATCAAACCTTCAACTACTTGCAATAAAGACAATACGTTGGCAACATAGACCACAGAGTTGAGATATTCAGAGGGTAATTAATTATGTCAATCAGAAGTATAATTTACCATCATCGCCAGTTTCAACCGTGGTGGAGCCTGATGATTATTGTACCTGTGTTCTTATTGATAATTGTCTTTTATATGGCTATCGCATGGATTGTTATACTGATTGGGTTGGTTGGGGCAACTTTATTCTGGGGGTTGACTGTTGAAGTCAACAAAGATGTAGTACGGTTATATTTTGGTTTTGGTATTATCCACAGGAGTATCCTACGTGAACACATCGCCATGGTGACACAAGTACGCAACCGATGGTGGTGGGGCTTTGGTATTCGCTGGACACCACATGGTTGGATGTGGAACATATCCGGTCTCGACGCTGTAGAACTGACATACCATAATGGCAAGAAGTTTCGTATTGGCACCGACGAACCAGAGTCGTTGCTTGAAGCGCTCAAGGTTGTCTAGATACTGCTGTTGTAGTTCTTGTCTACTGTCTTTACCGTGGCAACGCTAAGAGATCAAGTGTCATATCAGCAGTACGGGTTGAAACGCAGTTTCCACAGGTACCTTCCTAGCATCACTTTGGTAAAGTGACATCAAACCAAAAATTACTTGCAGTAAATATGAGATGTTGGCAAAATGGGTCAGCTGTATTTACCCAATATTTAAGGAAAGGATAATTGTAATATGAAAATGATGGTTATACTGGAATACACTGATGCTGAGCAAATTAAATGGCTGACCAAAATATGGGGGGAGACTGAAGAGTTTCCAGAAGACTTTGCTGCTTATCCTTGTAGTGATAATAAGATCATTAACCCTGCACAATTAGCTCCGGGGTGCACGTTGCTTTAGAGTCCATGATGCTGCCAACAATTGCGAGTACCAACTCTTTGAGGGTGATGATCTGGGAGATCTAATGAAAATTTACTCTTGGCAAGAAGGACGTGGCATATCAGTTACCAGATTACCTGTCCTTGATGATAAAGAGTGGTGGGAAAGTGCCCGAAAAAGGTATACAAACAATCCTGAACATTATCAGGAAGAAGAATAGTTTAGGAACAAAGCAAACCAATTAGATAATGATACAAGATGTGAGATATACGCCTCGTCCGTACGTATAGGAATTATGGTTGTTTCTTGGGTCGGGGAATGCCTAATCTGGGACTCGGATCGGACAGTTCTTTCAGTAACTTCTCATTAGCTTCCAAACTGCTACGCTGCAATTCAGCGAATGGCAAGAGTTTGCGGTACAATTCTTCCGCGTAGTTATCAATCAAGCTGCGAACAAAAAAAGACCTTGAAGACCCTAGGTTACGAGCGATCAATTCCAGCAATTCCTCCTGCTGTGATGTGATTCTAACAGTCATATTTTCCATTAACAACATCCTTTCTATAAAATACGAGGGGTACCCCCCACCCCCATTAAAACCATACAATAAAATTATAATCCACCCCCTCTCGCGACTAAACTACGCCCAGGAAGAATGTTGAACGTGCCTTGAACTCCATATCATCAAAACAACTCTAAACCCGATATCAAAGATAGCTAAGGTACTAAGTAGGTTTGAATAGTATGTTTTGATATTTCAGATAGTTTAAATTTGGATAAGGATAACATCAGAAACAAGTACTTGAAGAAGTTGGTAGACTTTCACTACTAGAGAAAAAAGTTGAATCGGAAAAATTACTATCGATTCATTCTCTAGTTTGACCTGATAAAAAATCGGGCGACAAGATAAAAAGCATCAGATAATTTCCTCTATTATTAGGTTTTACCTGTGATGACTCAAATCCACTCCTGTTGGTTTCTGGAATTGAATGTTCAAATAACCAAAATCTAAAAGATGTTGAAACAATAGGCTTGAGAGACTTGACTTCCACCAGGTCAGGTAATAAAGAAACTTCGACAGGATTTGAATTATTGCTTTTGATCACTCTGCCAATTCAATGTTGGTTATAGCATCTGCAGAATTAAACATGAGATAGGCAGTAATGAAATAAGTCTCGTGAAATCATTAACCACAGTACTCATTTAATACCACAGGGAGGAAGAGTATTAATACATTGGATTATAAAGATCAGAGATTTCACGGCTACCTTATTATAATATACTATTAGGTAGCTGTGAAAGCGTTAGATAAGGGAAAAGTAAGACTTGGGAAATCAACTGCCAAACCATTTAATACCAAGGGGAGGATTAGGAATTTGGACAATTGGAAAGAACATTATCAAATGGAAGCAATCAAAAACGAATTTGAACAATCGGGTATTATCCGCTTGAATAACTTCTTTCCACCTAACATCATCTTTCCAGTTCAAGAGCGTATTTATGAGTCTTTTGAAAAGCGGGGTATTAGAAAAAACGGCAAGTGGCAATATAACGACAATAATTTTTTGGATTTGCCTGAATCAGAGGAAAAACTTATCAGAAGAGAGTTAAAGAAAAGAAAAGAATTGCGATCATTCGATAATGATAACTTGCTAAATTTGGTATCTATGATTTCTGATAATAGAATTACTTCCACTGAAGGCGAGCAGAAAGGTCCTTGGCAAATCTTAATTACTCTGCCAAATACGACTAAATGGGTCGTACCATACTTGATGTGGCATCTCGATTTCCCCCGCCTACCTAACAACCAACTGCCTGGTGTGCAAATGTTTACTTTCCTGGATTCAGTGAAACCCCAAGGAGGAGGAACACTAGTAGTTTCAGGTTCACATCAGCTTTTAAATAACCAACGGTTTATTTCCTCGAAAGAAGTAAAAAAGACTCTGAAACGGGAGGAAAAGTATTTCACTAAGCTTTTCTCTAGGCAGGTTGAAAATCGAGAAAAACTGTTGTTGGAAAATGGCAAGGCAGGTGATGTTAATTTGCGGATTATTGAGCTAACAGGAGAACCAGGCGACCTATATTTAGCAGACTTGCGATTACTACATACAATTGCTCCAAATGCATCGAACATACCAAGGTTGATGTTAACCAATCGTTTTTTCTGCGAAGATTCTATGAATCTGTGGAGGCAAAATATATCTGTAAAGTGCTAGGCAACTGCCAATTTAGTGTTAATCCCTGCTTCAGCAAATTAAACACAAGTTCTGGCAGTTGATCCATAAACATTTGAAGAACGTTTGAACACCTAGGATTGAAACCACAGGAGGAATTTTCTATCAGGGATCTTGAGACATGTAAACAAAGGAGAACTTATGAATCTTGCCTGATCTTGAAGGTGTGTTATCTAGATTAAACCCAACCTCTCCATATAGGGCAATCTAGACACCTTCCTAGGCGAATTAAGATCCTGATGTTTATGTAGAATCTCTGCTTGTTCTAAGTTAATCAATGCATATGCAGAAACAAACATGGATTTGATAGTAAACTGATAAAACTTTGACTATTTAAGAAGGTGACCACAGAGCAGCAGGTAAATTCTTCTTTAAGATACTAAAGAGGATTTTACCTGGTTAATTAATACTTCCTTTTTGTGGTTTCTTGGATTTGAGGGTCAAAAAGAAAGTTTTATTTTAAGGCTTTCAGATAGGAATGAGCCACATGAGGGAAGGGGGTAAAGAATCCTATAAGGTAATACTATAGAGATCCTTACCCCCTTGTGGTCTGGTGTAATCTTCAAGCAGAGAATACGCACAGATAAGCAGTAAGTCTTTGTGTTCATTTAGGATCTAGTTAAAGATCAGATATAAACTAAAAGAATCTCGCGTAGATTTTGTTTAAATTCTTACTAGCTTCAATGTGCACGATACAAAACATAATCGTAAATTTTATATTGCCAGAGAATCAATCTGCTCAAATAGTTGCGCTATTTCTTCTTTCTTTGGCTTCTCTTTGAAAGGTAAAGAAGATAGTTCTTCGAGGATCAATTCTCTTCCATGTTTCTTGAGCAGTTTGTCAAAATTTTTGGTTGTTTCCGCTTGATTCCCTGTTTTGAAATAGGTTGCGGCTAGAAGAAACGTGCCCATTAAGTCAGGGTTCGAGATCCTACACAGTAATGAAATTGTCTCATCAAAATTCCCTTCCAAAAATCCTATGAGTCCTTCCAAATAGAATTGCTGGTCTGAGCCGTAGGGATTCAATACTTTAATTTCTTCAATCAGGTCTTTGGCTTCAGCCATATTTCCCGAGAAGATACAAAATGAGACTAAATTCAAAGCCAGATGAACATCGCTTGGACTCATTTGGTGAGCTTTCCGATAATGGGCCTCTGCACTGATGAAATCGTTATCAAAAAATAGCTTCGCATAACCCATTATTCTGTTAGCCTCAGCGTCATCCGGATCAATTCTTATAGCTTCGTCGATATGGTAAAAGGCTTTGTCAAGCCAATCATCAGTCACAAGTTCTGACGATGGCCAGTCTTGCAAATTGGCGAGGCTGCAAGTACTCCAAGCATGGGCTCGGGCATATTGAGGATCAATTTCAACTGCTTTTTGAAACAATGTAAAAGCTTGTTCCGCATTTTCTTGAGAGGAACCACTCATTCGATGAAAATGCATTCCTCTCAAAACATAATCGTGTGCAGAAAAATCTACGGGATTCTTATGTTTCAATTTTTCAGTTTCATCTGCTTTGACTGAACCCACTATTGCATTTGAAGTAGATTTGACAATTGCTTCTTCAATATCGAAAATCTCTTCCATTGTGCATGTATGTTTATCACTCCAAATACTCATGTTATCCTGAGTATTTGATAGTTCAATATTGATTCTCATACGTGGACCAAGCTTGCGAACGCTACCAGATAAGACATAGCTGGCTCCAAGTTTTTGAGCATATTTATCTGGAGATTCATCCGAATGGCTATAGGCAAAGCTGGCATTTCTCGATAATACCTTAATATGATTAAAGAGAGATAGTTCGCCAATTATTTCCTCACAAAGACCTTCACACAAGTAATCTAATTCCTCATCACTACTCGAATTTTTGAGTGGTAAAACCAAAACACTGTTTTTAATAATATTTTGTTTTGGAAGAGGTTCTGACCCTTCATCACGAATAGTAAATCGGTCGTTTCCTTTATACTCTGAAATAACAAAAACAGGTATTTCTTTAGAAATATTTTTGGCGGATATACTACCTTTTTCCTCAAATCCATATCGTAATTTACGATGGACCATATCGAAGACCTGTCTAGAAATTAAAACCGAACCTGGATCACAGGCTTGCTCGATTCTAGCTGCTAAATTGACAGTATCTCCCAAAAGGTTATTTTCCTCCACAATCACCTCACCAACATTCACCCCAATACGAAAAATCAGGTTAAATGAAGCATCGTTTTCATTTTCATCTTCTATCAATTTTTGCCAATCGACGGCACATTCAACGGCTTGGGCTGGACTAACAAAATCCACTAGAATGCTATCCCCTGCCGTATGAAAGACTTGGCCATTATGATGTTCAACCAACTGGTCAATTTTTGTCCGCAAACCTCTTATTTTATGGATGGTGCCCTCTTCATCCGACTCCATCATAGATGAAAAGCCAACAATATCAGAAGCGAGAATAGCACATATTTTTTTATCGAGATTCATAAAAAGGCTCCAAAAAATTAGCCCGATCGCAATTTATTCTTATAGATTGTTTCAATTATATTGCCAACCAAGAGTTTTTGCAAAGGCAATATCTTATCAGCACACTTAGAGTAAGCAGGCTTTCAAGATATGGTTGTTAATTATATATACCAAAAATATCGTCTGTAATCTTTGTTCAGTGTTTTAATCCTCTGCCAAAATTGATGTTAATAATGCAGATGCTGGATTTAACATCAACCTGGTAGCTAAACAACCTATCGCCTTTAGCCACCCTAATCTTTAAACTCATATTATTAGCTATTTGTACTTTAAAAATGAAGCATTGACCTCACTCTTAGGATCACTATCTTCTGTAGTTCAATAATGGCTTGGTCCGGTTTGCCTTAATTCCAATAAACATTTCCCAATCCGAAATGTCCCCAAGGATAATTGGAGTTGATCTCAAATGCATTTTGATACTCTTGGGACTGATCGTCAACGTTCTCTAAGATTCTGCCATAGAGCGGTGCATTTTGCTGGAAGGATTTTGCTGAACCTTGACTTCGTCTTCTTCAAGGATTTCAGCTTTTTTTCCCTGCTTCTCTATCAAATCCATATACTTTAGATGAGCCTCTTCCTGTGACGATACGTTGTAGCCCATAGCTTTCTGTGCTAATGAACTGGTGCTAAAGGTCAATTTCTTATCGCTATTGATTGGCCTTAACCAACTGTTAAGGTACTTGGTACTCTCTTCCTTGGGATGTGCTATCACTCCCAGATGCAGACAATGGAATATGGCTACTAGTTCTTCAATGGCATACTGCTTATCACCGATCTCCCTGTTGCATCGGCTATGCCTGCTTGTCCAGTGTGTCAGCTCATGGAATAAGGTACTGTAATAAGTATCAGTTGTGTTGTGTCCGAGTGCAGGCATACCTAATATAGTCACCAGATGTAATAGGCTCTATCAATTCGAGTATGCCTGAAATACTCTTCTGCTTGCTGGACCCTGTGGTTGTCTTCAGTAACTTCGTCGAGGGTAGGATACGAGAAAGGGCAATAGATGCTGTATCTGCTCTGATACAACTATTGCAAGGAATGAATATGTGATTAAGATTTAGGCTTGTTCATCTAATTGCCACTTATAAATGTGATAAACTAGCATAGCCTCGTCATTACTCACATGGCTATATTATTTTAGTGGAATATCATTTTACCAACTGTTCAATGAATAGCTAAAGGAACCACAACACATTGGGCACAAAACGTTATTGAATCTTGAAGACATTAAGAAAAAACCAGTTTAAAAAAATCCGTCTACGTGCCTTCATACTTGGCATATTCCTTCTATCACTGAATGCCCATTGGACACTTATACTAGAATCAGTATGGTATGCGTGGCCAACTGATGCAGTTCCATTTTCGACGGTTATTTTCCTTATTTTCTTCGTTGGGATTTTAAATATCCTAGTAAAAAAAATAGCTCCTAAGATCGCGCTTAATTATGGTGAAATCACTACGCTTTACATCATGATGTCAATATCATCAGGAATAGCAAACTGGAATATGTTGGCTGCAGCTATCCCTATTACAGGACATGCTTTCTGGTTCGCAACACCCGAGAATGAATGGAAGCAGCTGATTTGGCAACATCTACCCAATTGGTTAACAATTTGGGATCATCAGGTACTTCGAGACTATTACGAAGGCAAATCATCTTTCTTAAGCAAGCAGCATATTTGGGGTTGGGCCCTGCCCGTATTAGCTTGGACAACATTCTCTTCCGTATTTTTTAGTACGATGACATTGATTAGCATTCTTTTACGAAAGCAGTGGACTGATCATGAACGCCTTACTTTTCCTGTCATCCAAATGCCAGGAGCAATGATGAACCCAAAATCCGGTTTCTTTCAATCCAGATTGATTTGGATAGGCTTTGCTATTTCAGGTACGATCGTGCTGATTAACGGTATGCACTTCTTTTTTCCACAGATACCTTATGTTCCAGTTAAACGTCAGCATATTGATCGCTTCTTTGTTGAAAAACCTTGGAATGCCGCTATGCCAATGAAAATATCTTTCTATCCCTTCATAATTGGTCTTGGCTTTATGATGCCACTAGATCTCTGCTTTTCTGCTTGGTTTTTCTATTTGTTGACAAGAATTGAATTAGTTCTTATTAGTGCAACAGGGATTCGAACAAGTGCAGGATTTCCTTACTTTCACCAACAAATGTTTGGTGCCATGCTAGTTGTTTTCAGTTTTTATCTGTGGAACGGGCGCCAGCATTTCAAACACGTTATAATCCAAACAATTCATGGACCGAGTCAGAAAGATGCTTTGGAGCCTTTATCTTATCGGACAACTGTTATTGGTGTTCTCATTTGTTTTGTTTTCATGATATTTTTTTGTGTTTGGATGGGAATGTCGTTATGGTTTGCAATTGTTTATTTGCTTCTGTTTTATGTTATCGCTGTTACAATTACCAGGATCCGCGTTGAATTGGGTCTTCCAGTTCACGATTTTGAAGGTATGGACCCTCGAACAAACCTTCCGTTGATATTTGGATCCCGCAACCTAGGTACTAGAAATTTGGCTTCAAGTATGATGTTCAAATGGGCAGAGACAGGAGATCTTAACCCTCACCCCATGCCACATCAACTCGAAGGATTCAAAATGGCTGACCACGCTCATGCAGATCGCCAACGTTTTATGATATCAATGCTCGTAGCTGTTGTTTTGAGTTGTCTTATAACGTTTCTTTCAACGTTGACGACATATTACAAGATAGGTGCTAATTCTTCCTATTTAACACGATGGTACGGAAGCGATCCATTTAATACTTTACATCGATACATTACCTTACCTCAAGCCCCGAACTTGGGAGCAATTTCCGCTATGGGAATTGGTGGAGCCATTGGTTCTTTACTAATGATTTTACGAGCAAAATTAATTTGGTGGCCTTTTCATGCACTCGGTTACATTTTGTCTGACAGTTGGGCTATGTATAACTTGTGGAGTTGTGTCTTGATTAGTTGGTTACTAAAATGGGCGATTCTAAAACGAGGTAGTTTAAAAGCTTTTCAATCAGCATTACCTTTTTTCTGGGGATTAATCCTCGGAGACTTCATCATAGGAGGTAGTTGGCTGGCAATCGGTGTAATTTTTGATCTGAGGCAAATTTACATTTTCTATTTATAACATAGGGTGATAAAGGTCTCCACGTTTTTGTTCCCCTAACTATGTCGATTCCAGAAACCGACATAGCTAGGGGACAATCGAGAGCGTTAGCTTACTGGGGATTTTCTCGGGCAATTGATGTTAATTTATGATAGTTGGAACCTACAATTAGTTAAGTACAGCTACCATCACCCAGAACGGTTGTTGACCAACTGCATGGTCTTGTACTTGTAGTGCACATAATTCGCCGTATTGACACGATAGGAGTAGACGTTCCCAGCATAGCTGGTACCCCATAGCGTCACTTTAGTAAGGTGACATCAAATCTGAAACTACTTGTAATAAATACAATACTTTGGCAACGTAGACCACAGAGCTAAGATATTTAGAGGAGAATTAATCGTATCTTTATAGTCAGAAGGTATAGTTTACTATCGTCGTCAGTTTCAACCGTGGTGGGAATTGATGATTATTGTCTCTGTGTTCTTATTTATAATTGTCTTATATGGCTATTGCATGGATTTTTACACTAATCACTGCCACAGTTCTTTTCTATATCTTTATCAGGGCAACACAAACATATCATGTGTCATAACAGTTTCCGGATTGAAACATTAGTTGCCTGAGGTCTCTTCGGAGGTAATGTAAGAAAGTGAATTATTAATTTCGATTTTAGCAATACTATAATTGGTTTGAAAAGGTTGTATGAAATGAGTTGGTTGAGTATATGCGTTTGCAGAATATTCGTGTTTATGGTTTTGGGTTTCAGTTTTGTTGCCACCAGATTTGAATATCCACCCGACAAGTATGCACTTGGTCTTTGGCATTTTAACGAAAAAGTATAGCAATGTAGTTGAAGATGAAGCCGAGAATAAGATCCAAACGGTAATTGAGAGTGAAACTGAATGGGAGAAAGACGGTTGGAATAAAAAGGTAAGAGCGAATTCTTTGGTATTCGAAGGAAAAACCGCCTTAGCCATTACTACCAAAGAGAAAGCTGGTAATAAATTTTTAACGTCCGAACAAGCTATTATGTTTAAAGCATGGGATTATTTCACTGAATTGACAGGTTGGAACTTAATCGGTACTTACAGGACAGGAACTATTGAAACAACTTACGCTTGGATACTTGTTCCCGTGGTCATATCGTGTTGTTTTGTGGTTGTGTTGGGTGCTGAACGAGAACTCCCACTGAAGAAAGGAAAGTTGTGGGTACCTGGCCTTAAATGGGAATTGAAGAACTCCTTGTACTCTGGAAATCCGTTCGACCTTGTTGCAACAGTGACATTTCGACATGAGAGCGGTATGGAAACGCGGGAGACCGAAATGTTCTATGATGGCGACGACATATGGGAGTTTCGATTTCTCGGAACGAGGACTGGGAGGTGGACATTCTATACAGCAAGTAAAGATCCTGATCTCAACGGCTGGTATGGTGTCGTTGAAATTAAAGCAAACAATGACCTGAACGCAAAGGGGTTCGTAACTCATCACCGAGCGAAGTGGGTGCGCTCGGCAACTGGCGAGGCGTTTGTCCCTCAGTTTGTTATGGCAGGTACACCGGAAGAGTATGTCAATAATCCTGCACTCATCGATGTCCATATTGAAACTTTTATCAAAAAACACGGCTTCACGGGACTTCATATCCCGGTATTTTGTCGATGGTTTGATATCGATCATGAACGAACGACCGGAATCAAGGCTGACGATCCAAACCCTGACTGGCGAACCTTTGACGTACTTGAGATGATAATACTGAAGACCTACGCAGCGGGCGGTGCGGTGCACCTGTGGATGTGGGGAGACTCCTCGCGCGACCAGAATCCGAAAGAACGGTGGGGACTGAACGGATGCACTGATCGACGCTTGCAGCGTTACATCGCTGCGCGTTTGGGGCCAATTCCAGGTTGGACGCTTGGATACGGCTATGATTTGTGGGAGTGGGTGGACGCCAAAGAACTAGCGGCGTGGTATTTCTACATGCACGAACATCTTGGGTGGAAGCACATGCTCAGTGGTCGTGTTCACCAACATGGTACGCCTCTTGACCAATATTATGAAGGGATGGACTACTCTGGTTATGAATCCCATCGCCCTGATTATGAGACCTACGTTGCAACAATCGAACATTTGCCTGAAAAACCTTCGTTTCAGGAGGATCGCTTTCGGATTCGACGGTTTCAGCTGTATAACGAAAAAGACTATGATTTTGAGATGACCCGTCGTGGATTGTGGTACTCCGCGATGGCAGGAGGTGTTGCCAACATTTGGGGGAATATGATCGATCCTAAAACTGGTGGAGGTCAAAGTGGAGGAATTTCGTTTCCCTACCCGAAGCCGGAGTGGATTAGGACTTATGCTGATTTCTTCCAGAATCGATTTCAGCGCCACATGACGCGGGCGAACGACCTGACGGACGGCTATTGTCTCAAAACGGTGGATAACTGGCACCACGTTTTTTACAAAGAAGATGCGTTCTCGATTCGACTGGATCTTTCCGAGATGCTAGGTGCTCAAACCGCAGTGGCTATAGATTGCAAGAAAGTATATGAAGAAATTAAACTCGGAACACTCAAACCCGAAAACCAGGTGATTAACCTGCCTCGAACCTCAGATTGGGCGATTGCTGTTGGGGCTTTTGAAAACAATACGAAAAAAGAATAGCGAAATGATGTTTGTTATTCACTCAAAACCTAAAACTGATAAAAGGAAAGTAATGATGTATGTAAACGAAAACGTTGGAGAATTTGATTGGGAAAATTAAGAATTGTATGAACGAAAGCTACGGCTTCCGCTGTGTAAAAGGATTAACTGAGTAGATGCTGTTTTCAGGGTTTTCCATCTGCTGCATAGCAAACCAAAGGATTACACTTGATATATTCCTCCATATCATTGAAATCACTGAGTATTTGAAATATACGTCCTTGTCCAGCAACATCGAGGAAAAAATACTCTATTAGAAAACAGTACTTCACACTAGGGTAATTAGGAGTAACTGACCGTAATATTTTATTCCACCAAACTCCTGGGCTTACGGTACAATGGGCATTTTGGCCATTCGGCAAAGTCCGATTGGATTTGAAACAAGCAATATTTGCAAAAACGACTTTTCTGGTTAAGCCGAAAATTTCCTCTATAACCCATTTTACATCTCTCTGGTCACAATGTTCTAAGACATCAGTTGCGATGACCGCATCATACTGTTTCTGAGGGAACTTCTGATAAAGTGGATATCCAGGATCGTAGCAATAAAGGTCATCTATCTTCCAATAATCTTGAAGTCCTTCCCCTTCTAGAGGCATACTCTGATATTGAAGCCCTTTGCCACTGCCGTAATCTAGTAAGGTACTAGAATCCGTCAGTGTAATCAGTTTTTTAATCGCATCCACCCAACGTATTACACTTCTACCAGCATACACTTCCTCAGCACTTTCGTTACTATTTAAATCTCCATCAATATGTAATTTGTTGTACATGTCAATTAGTGAAAGATAATTAGGACTTGGATTATTCCTAGTACACTTACTTTTTAGTGCAACTTCTAAGCTGTTAGAGTCACATTTATTGTCTAGAACTTGACCGCACATCTTTATTGCATTCTCAGTTTGCTGTGCGGCGGAATAAACATAAATTAAATTCAGTTTTGGCTGAAAAAAATCAGGGTTGATAGCATCTGACTTGCGGTATGCGTCAATTGCATCATCATAAGATTTTAACCGAGCGTAAGCATTTCCTAAATTAATATAGGATTCAGCAACGTCCGCATTTATTTGTATCCCATTCAGATATGCATCAATCGCCTGTTGATATTGACCTAAGCAATAGTAAGCGTTGCCCATTAGAAGATAGATACCATCATTTTGAACAATATGTTGGGACAGTGGTTGCAACATTTGTGTAACTTGTTTGTACTGTTTTAACCGATAATATTCCAGTGCAATTTGGATGGTTTGTTCCACGCTGATCTTTTTCATAGCAAATCAGGACACCTCGTCGATGTTATCTAATGGTTTGATGTACTTGACACTGACTTCATATCCAGTATGCTTGTTTTATCAAGTACCGCAGAGTATCGAACGAGGCATTCGGCGGTATCTATATACCCGTTCGTAACGTATTTCCGAAGAACTGAGGCTGGTTAGTGCTAGAACACCATGAAGTGGGGGCCACGAATCATGTTAGATTGCTAACTATTGGGATCGAGGTTTGAGCATCTTAAGTAAGTTTTACATGAAACATATTGATCCCCAATCCCATCATATCAAACATAGCGAAATGTATCAATTTCAGCTTACATCGATCTCCTTGTACTTAATTATAACTTAAATATAGAGTAGGCAACCATCGGTAAAGATCGTGCATAGCAGGGACAAAGGTAAAATCATTTTGATCCTGAGACACAACGACACCCATAGTTTTCGTTGGCACTCGAGGGATCGTCACCGTTGTGGTAAGCTACGCGCAGGCGGCTAGTTATGACGCGTGCGAGTGAAAATGAAATAGTTTCAATCAGAATCTACGAAGATGAAAAATCATTAGAAAACGCCCAAGAAACAGTTAAGGAATTAATGAGGCAAATGAGTGAGTTTCTTACTAGTACCCTAGAGGCGATTGTAGGCCTCTAGGGGCAGCGCTATGACGGAGTGTGGGGATAAGTTAGATTTGGAGAACACACTATCATGAGTGTTTCTTTGTCCAATATTCGGGGTTAGATTTTTATTCCTAATTATGTTTGTTCATCGCAGGTTCGCCCGCCTGTCAACTTATTGTCGAAGCTTGGCCGAAACAGTTCCGTCAGAACGACTGGTAGTTCGCCACGCTGTGCTTTCATCGCCCATATCGGTGGAACAGAATGGGGTGGTTGGACGTGGCCACTTAAATCATCTGCTTTCTTGTAGCAGTAGAGTGAGCACCAACGTGGCTTTTTGTCTGGGGCCTTAGGTGCCACTGCGTGTGCAGCGTGCGACAGGCAACAAACGACCGAGCCTGGTGGTAGTGAGAGGTGTTCGATTCTCAGCGATTGGTTAGTAACTGGGTGCATTCGTTCCGCTAGCCAACCCTGCTGCATTTCTTCATCGTTATTAGCTTGACACCCAGCTGGGTCGCGAAAGAGATGGCTTCCTCGTATGAGTTTTAACCCCCCGTCTTTTTTTGCTCCGAAGCCTTGAGGATAACAGAGGGTGAGGTTGAAATTCGGCTGTGCTTGGTATTCCAATGGGCTGGTGACACCGCAGTTGTCGGCTCCTCCCCCTATTTTATGACTGTGCCAAGCACCGCCCGCATAGCCAGCTGGCCGCGTCAGCAATTGATTGTGGTCGAAGTAGATATCATTGCAACCTAGGCACAGTTTCTGCAATTGGAGCATCTGCGGGTGCATCAGTACATCCATCAAAAAAGGGATGTGTCCAGCTGGGAAATACTCGGTCAAAACACTGTGTTGTCGCAACGTTTCTACTCCCACTTCATCGTCAGTTTGCGGCACCATTTGGCTCCCTCCCAGAGCGTTTTTGATCTCATCTGCGGTGAGAGATTTTTCGGGTAATGTTCTACCAAGGGTCTGCCAGTCGATCTGGGTCCAGTCCGATTTGAGTAGCTTGTCGTTAAGTTGCTGCCCATATTTTAGTGCTTCTGTCCATTTCCTAATAACTTCCGACGTCATGACCTCTTTCAGAATAGCGTATCCATCGGCCAGAAAGCTTGCTTGATCGAATTGTTCTATGACCATCGACATGTCGAATATGTCTTGACGGTTTAATTCCAATCGGTTCCAGTCGCTTTCAGACCATTGCACTGGGGATTGGGCGTTATCTAAAAAATCTGGGCGGGTAGCCTTGGCAAGATCACTAGTTGGACCTAACAGAGGTCTGGCTAAAATGGGATCTAGGTTTGTCGTAACCAGAAGTGGGTTCTGTGGCATTGTCTTGGTATATTCTGCACTTCCGTTCATGCTAGATTTTCCTTTCAAGAGCTAATAGCAGTATTTTCTGAGTGGTGTTAACAGCGTTTTAGACCAACTTGCGTTTGCATTATCCAATATGGGTAAGATTTCGTATTGATAGCTAAATTGATAACGACTTAGAAGAAGTTTAGCATGCCATGTATAGACTCTCAAGCAGAAGTGGCTAATAAATTTGGGCACATGACATAATGAGTATCGTTTAATCATTTTCGCGGATTTTATATTTTGGGTAATGGACGATAATTGATAGGGAGATCCATATATGATGCTTCAGGACAGGTAGTGGGTGTGGACAATCCACATATTCCTAATTTGCCACTTGGTTATCGTCTCCACGCCTGTCTGGTTTGTACGGTAGGTTTCCGATTGCTTAGTTGATATGAAATGATGCGATAGTGGAATCTACTGGATTTTACAATAACCAGCTACTCGCTCCTAAATCTACTTGGTGTAATTGTATCAGTAAGTGAAGATGTAGTCTAACGGGAGTATAAGTTGCTCGACTAGGGAAAATACTTATTGGTATTTCCGAAGGATGAATTTAGAATGGGAATGTCAAGGGAAACTATTATAGGATGAAATTCCATGACCCTAATCAGATCAAGGGGTTAAGCTTGTTCCTGATATGAGTTATCAGCCATTTGTCTGTTTTAGGCACACTGGAGGATACACTTAGTATAATGAAAACTCTTATCAGATTCACCGTAAAATTGGCAATTCTTATCTTTTTCATTCTGTTGTTCCTCTAGATCTCCAACCACTGCTTGGGACAAGATAATTCCAATTGTCTCTGGGTTGTGGTACCTTGAGTCTATCCCGAAATCCTATCATTCCATCTTAATGCTATAGCGCAATCCATATATGATTCAATAAGGTAGAACTGGAAAAGTCGAAAACTATCTTGGAACTAGCTGGTTTAGTTAAACCGAAAAGTTGAAAAGCATTCTCGAAAATGGGAAATAGGAAGAACAATTCCGACAGGACTTGAAACAGGATTACTAGAATATCCTGAGAGCATTTAATTAAAGTAGCAGAAGCCCTAAAAGGGTATGGTTCTGACCTTGTTGCAGTGGACTTACTGGAGTTCAAACAGCTAAGAGAAGAACTGATCTGGCATGAGTTGAAACGAGTCATCTTGGATCAATACATAGATACGAATAATCTGTTAATTGGAGTGCTAGGTAACATTCCAATTTCCTATTTGACCCACCAACATAACAGAGATGTTATTATTGTCTTTAAAAAATTACTATTTCACCGGACTAGAAATATCCAGATAAGTCTCTCAAGGAGTTGTTGTAATTGAAACATGTTAAACTCATTGGTACTTCTACTGTAGCCAAATATGCCAAAAATATTTCTCCTTTTTTCAATTGGGCAACCAAACAAGAGGATACCAGAGACAATATTTTTTAGGGTAAGTTAGAACCTTTTTGCAAGAAACAGGTTCTTGAGAAGCACTTTACTCAAGATGAACTGGGTTTGGTACTTGATGACAGTTTGGAGAAGGAATTTTCAGCTAAAAACAGACCGGATGGTATTGGATACTCAGCAGTAATATACTTATGCATTCACCAAACCAGTAGGTGCCGAATAATGGATTCCTTCACTATAGGAACTGTTTATTATTGCGGTTTTTGGTGGAGGTGATTGGATGTGAGAGACAAGTATGGGATGTGAAGTAGAAGTGATGCCAAGATTACGAATAATCGGCCAAAATATAGTAGGAGAACAGGATAATCAATAATATAACTCGAAATTCATTCGTGAAATGGTTCAACGATAAAGGGTGATTATGAGTGACCAAAAAGGTGTTTTGAGATTTACAATTACAGTGTTTTTAATTTGTTTTTTTGTCGGTATTTGGGTTGGTGGATGTGAAGCCCAAGAATAAGGAGAGATTAAAAGACTAATCAAAAATGAATTATTGGGATTAGGTGAATAATAATGAAATTGATTGTTCCATTGATGTGTTTGAGTTTGCTTGTTCTTGTCCATTTGGAGGGGGCTAAAGAGGTGGTTGTTAAAAACGAAAAGGATGTCAAAGGTCTCGATGTAAAGCAAAAAATGTGGGAAAAAGACGGGGCCAAGATGACCTTAATTCCAGCTCAAAGTCCTAATAAGGAGATCTATGATCAAATCAGAAGGCTGATACCAAGTAGAATATTCAAAACATCAGGTCCTTTTTATATAGATTGTACTGAAGTGACAGTGGGGCAGTTCAAGAAATTTCTGCAATTGACTGATTATAAATTTGAAGGAGATTTGTGGGTTAAAATCTCAAAATATTCACCTACTGATAGGCATCCGATGATTTATGTTAGTTGGAATGATGCTGTTGCTTATGCTAAGTGGGTAGGGAAGAGATTACCAACAGAAATAGAATGGGAATATGCCGCACGTGGAGGATTGATAAATCAGGAGTACTCTTGGGGGAATGATAAAAATGTTGCTAGGGATCATGCTAATTATAAAGGAGCTAGTGGAAAAGATAAGTGGAAGTATGCCAGTCCAGTAGGTAGTTTTCAAGCTAATGGATATGGTCTGTATGACGTAATGGGCAATGTCTCTGAGTGGTGTGACGATTGGTACGATGATATGCGTACCAATCGCGTGTTGCGTGGGGGCTTTTGGGCCTTTAGTATTTTCGGCCTTAGTTTGACCAACCGCTACCAGAAAGAGCCAAATGATTCTTCCTATCATTGTGGTTTTCGTTGTGTTTTGGATGTGCAGTAGCCCTTCATCGAATTCAAAGATGGCCACTGTTTGCTTCTTTCGCTCAAAGTCTTGAATAATGTTGGAGCCTTTATTCAACTTATCTTAGGGCTAAGGTTGTTGGTAACGTCCCGATTGGAAAATCCCGAGACTGCAACAGGTTAGCAAAAGGGTTTGTTGAAAAAACTTGATATTTCTTCATTGGCGCCATCTGTGATTTTGGGAACTGAGGTTATTGAGATCGCTGTTCGACTTGGGCTCATCTTCTCTGTAATAGGTTGTTGGTTATGACGGCCGAGGAAGTTGACTCCCTGCAAGCGGTAGTTGAACGAGTGGACGTTACACAAGCCTATGCTGTGCAAAGGTATGATCCAAGTGTTACATAGGTAAATCAGTTTATTATGGGACCAGCCACTGAAGGTATATAAGGAGTTGAGTTATTTTTCCGTTTCCGTTTGCAAAAAAATTGAGGACTTGGGAATGGATGTCTCATCACTATTGGAGGTATGCTGAACAATTGGTTAAAGGAATTTTTTAGCTCTGCTTGAAAATATGGCAGTCAAAAATGAACTGTCTGTTTCCAATACTTATTACTAGTGGTGAGGGTATTCTGTTCAATGTTGGGTATTGAAAAACTTGATAAGTTATTAAGAAATATGTCTCCACAACTTCATGATGAAGAGTTTGTTTTTTGTTTATTTGAGTTTGCATGTTATGGAGATTTCGCAGATCTTAATCCGATAGCGTCTTTCGCTGAGGATGAAGGCTTAACTTTGATTCTGCTTAAGGATTATGCTGATAGCCGGTGTATTCCTTATGATGTGATTTTCAGATTAATAACATTAAATGTTCATTCTAGTTTAGAAGCTGTTGGCTTAACAGCAATTGTGACTAACAAGCTAGCCGAACATGAAATCAGTGCTAACGTTGTAGCCGCTTATTATCATGACCACATTTTTGTGCCATGCGAAAAAGCGGGAAAAGCGATGGAAGTTCTACGTGAATTTCAACCTTGACCATAATTGATCCAAAAGGAAAGCGAAATTGTGATGTGAACACCCAGCTGAGAGAAATCCAATACATATTCTCGCGTGGTGTTCTAGTTTTGGTTCATATGTTTAGGATAACATCACTCATAAGCTCACAATTTCCCTAAGGACTCATTCAACGGAGACTTAAGCTAGGTTAGTTTTTCATGACTAAGAGAGTGTGGCTGAGAGGAGGTCGTGGGGCACTTTACATCGGGTCATTAATTTTCTATTGGTATGGGACAGCAAGTTTAAATATACACATTAGTTATCTTATTA
>Ga0208406_1000285_pt1 | contig 21319 bp, 18 predicted proteins | sample ETNtaG_15_FD_185769 | JGI IMG/M metagenome (GOLD analysis project Ga0208406, IMG submission 185769) | Marine microbial and viral communities from oxygen minimum zone, Eastern Pacific Ocean - ETNP201302PF89A (SPAdes) (version 2) | ecosystem: Environmental > Aquatic > Marine > Oceanic ...
CCCTTGAACCATCTCTGCGTCGGTTCCTTCCATCATTACCCGAAACGCAGTCTCAGCCTCTTCGTCGGTCTGGTTGGTCGCGATCGTCCAGCCATCCCACCACAGCGTGCTTGACGGTATGTTGCCGCCACCGATGGTTGCCGCAGAGGCAAACGCTATGTTGCCGGTCACAGCATCGGCTTGATTCGCGGGGTCAAGAACATATGCGGCTCTGGATCCCCAAAGATTGGCTATAGCAGCCTCGCCTTGGGCCATCTGCGGTGCGCAGAGTGCCGAATCGAATGTCAAGTAATCGGGGTGCATATAGCTCGCCAACTGCTTCATCATATTAAGAGTTGCCACACCATGGTCGTTATTCACTGATAAGACCGCCGTGCCTGGTTCGAAGAAGTCACCACCGGTCCCCAGAAAGAGATTCACGAACTCTTCAGCCAGGTTCCAGCCCGCTTTATACGTACCAGTTATTGGGTACTGCATGAGTCCAGCTGAACGAATCGCCTCCGCCGCTGTGATGATCTCTTCGTATGTCTTTGGAGGGGCTACGCCAGCGGCCTCAAGGATATCGGTGCGATAAAAAAGATGCTGAGCATTTGCCATGAAGGCGATCCCCATGATGTTCCCGTCGATGGTGGCCAATTGCGAAGGAGCAAGTTGGGATCCGTACTTGGTCACGAGGTCATTCAGTGGGCGAATTAAACCAGCAGAGTTAAGCGTGACAATTGAGCTGCTCGCAACAACGACCACATTGAAGTTTGCCGGATTGGCTGTCAATGCCTCCACCTGGATATCCTGATGCTCTGTGGTCGCATTTGCGGTAACGGTCAAGCTGCTGGAATTGCACTCCAGGGCCGCCGCGTTCACCGCATTAATGGCCGGAAAATCGTTCGATAGGATCTTGACCGATCCCGATCCCGTGAATGCACAGTCTGCCTGCGCAAACGACGTAGCAAATAATGCCACCACCGCAAAAACAAATGTTTTAAGTTTCACAGTCCTCTCCTCCTCCTTTGAGTTTCAGAGTCTAAGTTGATCTCCAGCTCCTTTGCCTCGGGGCAGAGATTGCTTCGAACTGACAACGCCAGTTCGAATTCGGTAACGCCGCTCATGACTGATCGGCGGGTATTCGTTTTCCATCTTCGGCGTCAAAAAGATGGCAGTATTGGGGAAGAATTTTGAATCCGATCGGGTCTCCGATCTCGGCGCGAAAGTCTTTCCCGGCTTTGCCGCTCACGAGCGCATCGCCACTGCGCACGTTGATCTGCGTTGCATCACCGAGCAGTTCCATGCTGTATACCGGTGCTGACAACTCCGCAGCGTTCTTTACAACTTCTACGTCCTCGGCCCGGAAACCCATAACTGCTTTTCCTTCCGGCCCCTTGATTCCTTCAATCGCGATTTGCTCACCGCGAAATGTACCGCGCTCGATTTCACCAGCCACCAAGTTCATTGAAGGGGAACCAATAAATCCCGCAACAAACGTATTCGCTGGTTGATCGTAGATCTCAGTCGGTGTACCCAACTGCTGGATTTCCCCTTCTGACATCACCACCACGCGATCTGCCAGAGTCATGGCTTCGATCTGATCGTGGGTTACATAGATGGTCGTAACCTCGAGTTCATGCTGCAAGTTTTTGATCTGCGCGCGGGTTGAGACTCGCAACTTGGCATCCAAATTGGATAACGGTTCATCCATCAGAAAAACAGTTGGCTTTCGAACAATCGATCTTGCCAGTGCCACTCTTTGGCGCTGCCCGCCCGAAAGCTCTTTTGGCAATCGATCGAGTAGATCGCCGAGCTCGACCATGCGAGCGGCACCGTTAATCATTTCGTCATGTTTCTCCTTTGGCACCTTTCGTACTTTCAGGGGGAAACGGATGTTCTCGCGCACAGTCATGGTGGGATACAGCCCGTAGTTCTGAAACACCATCGCAACATCGCGATCCTTTGGCTCCAGATCATTGATGCGCCGACCACCCATATGAATGTCACCTGCAGTCGGTTCCTCGAGTCCTGCTACCAAACGCATGGTGGTAGTCTTGCCGCAGCCGGAAGGGCCGAGGAGCACAATAAACTCCTTGTCTTCGATATCCAAATTGAAATTCCGGACACCCACCACGTCGCCCCACTGCTTAGTCAAATTTCGAAGTTGAATCTGGGCCATAAATTCACCTGACATCTCGTTTCGCATACGTATGCAACATATCGAACAAAGTGTAGAATAGATTGGTTACGGGTGCAATAGCGCTTCTCCCCCAAACGCCGAATTCACGTAAGCTGTTTGACGCTCAATTGCCGCATTTTTCTACAACATGGAACACTATCAAGAACACAAAGCCCTGATTTTGAATTATTACCGGGAACTCGAAGGCGCCAACCCAAATACCGTCGGAAAAGTCATCCAGGAATACGCCTCTCCCGACATTGACTGGTATGGCGTCCACCCGTTTCACGAACAGCGCGGTAGCGAAGCCATTGCAGAAACCTTCTGGCGCCCTTTTCTTTTGTCTTGGTCTCATGTGCAACGTCGACAGGATATATTTCTTGCAGGCACCAGCGAAATTGATAACACCGACTGGGTGATCAGCATGGGGTACTTCATGGGCCTTCTAGATAGCAACTGGCTTGGCATTCCAGCCAATCGGAAAATGACGTTTCTTCGCTATGCCGATTTCAATTGCATTCGAAATGGCAAATTGGTGCGCAGTGGCTTTTTCTGCGATCTTATTGGAGTTATGCATCAGTTGGGTATTTACCCACTTCCGCCACAAACCGGCGCCTCGTTTATATACCCCGGGCCAAAAACCCATGACGGGCTATTGCTAGACCGGCAGGCTCCCAACGAATCTTCCAAGACCCTTGAGTTGGTTAACCGAATGCGTCAAGACCTTGAAGACCTCAACGTAAGCGGTGATGACTATCCTCCCCCGTCGTTACTCGCCAAAACGTGGTGTGAAGACATGATCTGGTACGGCCCCGCTGGAATTGGAGCCACTTATACCATTCCCCGCTACCAGGAGCAGCATCAATACCCTTTTAGAGCTGGCCTCAAGGATAAAGTTTTCAACGGTCACCTGTGTCGTTTGGCCGAGGGAAACTATGCTGGCTTCTTTGGCTGGCCCAACTTAACCAATACCCCAACTGGCGGATTTCTGGGTCTCCCTGCCAATGACACCCGAGCCGACATGCGAGTTGTGGACATCTACCGCCGCGAAGGTGACAAGTTGGCGGAAAACTGGGTTTTCATTGATCTGCCTTGGTGGTTACAACAACAGGGAATCGATATTCTTGAACGTACGCAGAAAATCATCCATTCATAAGTTAATTTGACGGTCGACGAAATGTCATTAACTCTTCAGAGCTCCGGCGACTAAGCCACTGACGATCTGGCGAACTGCGATTAGCAACTAACGCTTAAATAACATCTGCCTTAGTTTGTACACCACGCAGATAAAGCATCTGAGAAAGCGAGCTTTGCGCGATTCATAACGCAACAGTGTCATTCAGCTCAATCATCCAGGCCTGCGATTACGTGTGTATTCTCTATGACCAGATCCGGCGGAATTCGAGCTGAACCTCGTACCACCAGATCGCCCGGCAATACAAACGATTCCGATATCACTTGATCTGCCTGGATCTGTCGCAGCAATGTCTGTACCGCAATCCGAATCATGGTAGTGAACTGCTGTTCCACGGTAGTCAGGCTGTAGGCTGCCCAAGCCGCTTGAGGAATATTGTCGTATCCAACAACTGATAGGTCGTCGGGTATCTGCATGTCATATACATTGCGCAATGTGTCAATGACTGAAATTGCCATGGCGTCACTGGCAACAAAGATCGCGTCTGGTACTTCTCTACCTGACATGAGTCGCCGGGTTGCGTCGGCAGCCTCTTCGAAATCGTAATTACCCGCTTCCCTTTGCCAGCACTTAACCTTTGCTTCATCGAGCGCTGAAAGAAAACCGCGCTCTCGGTCCTGATTAGTTGAAGCCTCTTCCTGGCCTGCAATGTACGCAATTCTTTCGTGACCACCCCGAAGTAAAAAGCGCCCGATTCGTTGGCCACCACCAAAGTTATCCGAACTGACCGTACTTGCGTGGGTGCCGGGAACAATGCGATTAAAAAGCACCACTGGAATACCGAGGTCCGCACACTCTTCAGCCAACCCCGATGACAGCGTCACTGACGCCATCAAGATCCCCTGCACCTGATACTGCAGAATCTCCTGCAGAATCTGATCGGCATCTTCTGCATCGACCATGAAAAGCAGTACATGAAATCCTTCCCGCTGCAACTGCTTTGATAAACTTTCCAATACATCCAGATACAGTGGATTATCGAGATGAGCGACAACGACACCGATAACCCGAGACTGCTGAGTAACCAGTGTACGAGCAATGGCATTGGGGCGATAGCTGAGCTTTTTCGCTGCTGCAAGTACTTTGGACCGAGTCTTGTCCGAAACACTCGCGCCCGGTGTAAAGGTACGGCTGACCGCAGACTGGGATACCTTCGCCAGTTTTGCTACATCACCTGACGTGACATTTTTCTGTGCCATCGATCGAATTCAGCCATCCATCCACCAGTAGTACCGACCCCGATACCTTCCGGAGGACGTTAGATTCGCAGGTTCGTTCATCTTTCTTCTTTACACTAACTTCTGTCACTTTCAATCGAGTGATTCAATTGAGCTGCGGCTAACTTGCACACGTATGCATAATAACTGGGGCCAAAAGGTAATTACAAGAAAATTCATTAATTGCCAACAAATACAAGAACTGTAACTAGCTCTCATACCGCACCATTGATTGCGTGTTTATGGGTGGGTCCCAGTAACGGCACAGGGGATATGGATCGTTCCACTGAAAACTGGGATCGATTTCAGACTCCAATATGGAGTTCCTTTTGATACAAATCAGTGTGACCAGAATGTGACTGAAAGGAGTCCTCTCCAGTCCATCTGAGTCCTATTCAGTCACCTATGCGCGGGATCGGCGTGCGTATGTGGTTGATATATATGTAGCCCCTCAAGGAGGCTACTGCCTTCACACGGCAGGGGTCGCTGGTTCAAATCCAGCCGCGCCCACCATTTTCTTGTCTTATGCCGTCCAACGCCAAGAGGTTCAGGCTTGTAAGAGATCGACTACCGAACCGAGCAAAACTGGATTACCCAAGAATAGAGTGCGGCCTTGAGATTCGAGTGTGAGTGGCCGACCGCACCAATCGGTCGCCGATCCACCGGCACCCTCGACGATCGCTACCGATGCCGCAAAATCGAAGGGATCCAGTCCCATGTCTATCGCAATATCCAGCTTGCCAGATGCAACCATGGCGAAACCGTAGCTGCCGGCGCCATAGACTCTGAAAGACCCTGCATCGGCGAGTTTCGAGGATCCAAAATTCTCTTCAGCGCTGCCCCGGTTCGGATCACCGAGTGCAACAGTCGCTCCGCATAAGTCGGTGCATTGGGCAGCAGTCACGGGTCGGTCGTTCCAGCAAGTCGGATAATCACGTCCACCTATCCAACGGTCTCCGGTAGCGGGAAAATCCATCACTCCGAGGACAAACTGACGTTCTTCAGCCAGTGCGATCAGCGTACCGTAGACCGGAATGCCGGTGGCGTACTGCTTAGTTCCGTCAATGGGGTCGATCACCCATACTCGTTCTGCAGTCGTGTCCCGACTCGGGAACTCCTCGCCTAAAACGCCGTGATAGGGGTAACGAGCATCGATACGTTCCCTCAACCTTTGTTCGACCTCCCGGTCTACCGGCGTCACCGGCGAGCCGTCGTCTTTTATCTCGTGATTTACATCCAGAATCGAGTGCGAGCGTATGATAGTGCGACTCAAATCCGCAAGTTCTACGCTAAATGCGACCAGTTCGTCTATTTCCTTCATATTTCTCTGCCTGTTATATAAACACGCACCTAGTGGGTCAATATTTGCTCGAGAAATAGCTTGGTTCGGTCATTCTTCGGATTATCAAAAAATGTCCCTGGCGGCCCAGACTCAACGATTTCACCCTCGTCCATAAATACTACGTTATCGGCAACGGAGCGGGCAAAGCCCATTTCATGACTCACGCAAATCATGGTCATGCCCTCCCTGGCCAGGTCGATCATTACATCCAAGACTTCGGAAATCATTTCTGGATCGAGCGCCGAGGTCGGTTCGTCGAACAGTATAATCTTGGGGTTCATACACAGAGCGCGAGCGATGGCGACCCGTTGTTGTTGCCCACCGGAAAGCTGGATCGGCCATTTGTCTGCCTGATCGGGAATTTTTACTCGTTCCAGCAATCGCATCGCTATTTCCCTGTTCTCGGCTTTTGGCGTTTTGCGCACCAACTTGGGAGCCAGCATCAAATTATCGATGACGCTTAGGTGTGGAAACAAATTAAAACTCTGGAACACCATACCCACCTCGCGACGAACCACGTCGATATCCTTAACCGCGTCGGTCAATTCGTGACCGTTGACGACAATTTTGCCGTTGTTGTGTTGTTCAAGGCGATTGATACAACGGATCAAAGTTGACTTACCTGATCCGGACGGCCCGCAGACAACCACCTTTTCACCTTTGCCGACTGTCAGGTTGACACCTTTCAAGGCCTGAAATGAGCCAAAGAATTTATCAACATTTTCAAGTTCAATCATCAGTTCTCTATTGACCTTGCTCATATCATGCCTCTCTTCGTACATGGCGACTCATGCGTTTTTCTATCCAGGCAAACGTTCTCTGGATAGCCCAGGTAATAACCAGATAGATAACCATCAACGATATAAAAACCTCGTAGGGTGCGTAGGTCTCGGCCACGATAGTTCTTGCGATACCCATCATATCGAGCAACGTGATGGTACTAGCCAGAGCGGTGCTCTTCATCAGGCTGACGGTATCATTGCTGTATGCGGGGAGGCACAATCGGATCGCGATGGGGCTGGTAATATAGATAAATCGCTGACGTACGGAAATTCCCAGCGCTGCGGCAGCTTCCGTCAGCCCCCGGTCAACACCAAGAACCCCGCCGCGAAATATTTCCGAAAGATAGGCTCCGCTGTTCAATGACAAGGCAACAATTGCACAGCCGAAGGGCTCTCTTAGAATCGGCCAGAAAATACTGTCGCGAACAAACTCCAATTGTGGCAAGCCGTAATAAATAATGAAAATCTGCACCAGAATGGGGGTGCCGCGAAATATATAGATGTAGACCATCGTAGGCGCGGCTAGATACCACCGGCCACTGATTCGCAGAATCAGCAGGAATATGCCGAGCACCGTACCCAACACGAGCGACAAGAACAGCAACTCAAACGTCAGGCCGATTCCCATCAGCATTTTAGGAATGCTGTCCAGGATGAGGTCGATATCAAAGCTCATCGCGTAACCTCCAAATGCCGGTTGGCATACCTCTCAAGCCCCATGACTGTTAAGGTGATGATGGTTGAAAATCCCAGGTAGATTGCACCGACCACTATGTACATGGTAAACGGCTTGGCCGTGTAAGCAATCGCCTGTTCAGCGACAAACAATGTTTCTTCCAGACCAATGATGGCAACCAGTGCAGTATCCTTGACCAGCGAGAGCATGTGATTGCCGAATGGCGGCAATGCAAGCCGCCACATTGCCGGAATGCGAACATAGATGAAAGTTTTTAGGCTCGAGATACCGAGCGCCCGGGCAGCCTCGATCTGTCCCGGGTCGACGCCGAGGAAGGCACCGCGAAAGGTCTCTGTCGCGTAAGATCCGATGATCAACGCGATGGCGAATGAGCCGGCCCAAAATGGCGGGAAATCCACAAACTTGATCTCGGGATCAAAAATCTGGGCAATCGTCGTCAGAATGATCGCCGACCCGAAATAAAACAGCAAAAGAACCAGAATCTCAGGTGTACCGCGAAAGACAACCGTATAACCACTGGCAATCGATTTGGCGACCCGATTATTTGACAGCTTGGCGCCAGCACCGATCAGTCCGAATAGAATCGTCATAATCAGGGCGACAAAAAAAAGTTCGACGACGACCAGCGAGCCCCAGAAAAATTCGTCCCACCAACCGCTTACTGCAGTCATAGCCTCCCATTTCCACCGGAAGTCAAAGTGTGATTCAGCATTGCTTTTTTAGCGGATGGTGCGGCGAGGGTTGCTTCAAAACCCCCACCGCACCAATGAAAAGTAATCGCCTAGTGGATCGCGAAGGGGAAATACTGCAGAGCGTACTGCTCCAGATATCCACCATCAGTCAGGGTCTTCAAGGCACCATTCAATCGAGCTTTCAAGTCATCATTACCTTGTCGGAGGCCAATGCCCACACCAATACCGAAGTATTTTTTCTCGTCGATCTGCGGACTGACAAATTCAAATCCCGCGCCGTTCTCCTTGCTGAGAAACCTGAGGTGGGCCTTCATGGGATTGGTCATAATCATATCGGTTCGTCCATTCACCAGGTCGAGATAGAGTGCTTCATTGGTATCATATAAAACCACCGTAGCTTCGGGAAGTTCATTTTCAAACCAGTCGGAATAAGTCGTAGCCCTCTCCAGACCGACTTTAAGGCCGGCGAAGTTGGCAGGAATCGGCTTACCCGAATCATCGAAGAGCTTCCAGCCGGAATCTTTTTTACCGACCAAACGGCCAACCGATATGCGGTAGGTGTCGGAGAAATCCATTTTTTTCAGGCGTTTGTCTGTAATGGACATGGACGCTACTACGATATCGAACTTATTGGCCAGCAAGGCAGGGATCATGCCGTCCCATTTTTGGCAGACAAATTCCAGATCGGCACCGATTAGACCGGCAACGCCCTTTGCGACATCGACGTCATAGCCCATAAGTTTGCCATCTTCGTTCTTGAAGTTGAACGGCGCATAGGTGCACTCCATACCAACCCGCAGGGTCTCCGCGGATGCGGTGCCAAAGCCCATAAAAGTTATCAAGCAGGTGGCCGCGACTAGCGAACGTATAATTTTCTTAATCATTACTCTCTCCTCTTGGGTTTGCTCACTGTGAAAAACCGGCGCTGCCAACGCCAGTATCAATATTCGCTGCTGGGGGTGCCAAAAACCAAGCTTTTTTAGTGTGAGTTTGGTTGGCACCGAATCCTAATCCTCCCAGAGGGAGGTAGAATCGCAACTCCAGCGTACGAACAACTGCCATTATGCCGCCTAGGTTGTCAAACAATCCAGAACTTCCGAAAACAACTTAGATTTCCAATACTTTTAGACTATTTTCACTGGCCCCCTTCTGTTCCGAATCTGTCGTGTGCTGAAACTGAGTCCATTCCAGTCCTCTCTAGTCGATTCAAGTCTATTTGCGTGGAGTCGGAGCCTGTTATTTAACGGGTTTTAGGACTGTTGGTGAGGAGCGCTCTGCCTTCACACGGCAGGGGTCGCTGGTTCAAATCCAACCGCGCTCACCATTTACTTCTGCTTTTAGGCCATTTTGCTGGCCTCTTTCTGCTCCGAATTTATCGTGTGCTGAAAATGTGCTGAAAATTTGATGCTAGCCACCGCATCATGCAGGTAATCTGGCGCTAAATGAGCATACAGTTGGGAGAAAGGGCTGATTCATATCTATTCACTAAATCTTAGGTTGGATAAATCGTAGAATTGTTTTTTATGGAGAAGCATTTTCATACCGATTTGGTTACAAAGTTGACTAATGAAATGAATTACATTGGGCACGCATCTCACCGGCCAGTCTCGACTAGGTGGCCTACCCAATTTTCCCAAGTAGGAAGTGGTCTTGGGCATGCTCTCCACAATGCAACGCTCAAGCAACCAACCGCAACCACAGCAAGGAGTGACCTATGACTTCGATCCAAAGCAACCGAACTAATCGCCCCGCAAAGCTTGGACTCATGATACCCCATACGGAGAAGAAGGCTACCGGTATGCGCCGCTGGGCAGAGATCCGTGAAGTGGCGGAAATCGCCGAAGATATCGGATTTGATTCACTGTGGGTCGTCGATCATCTTCTTTTTAATCTTCAAGATAACGACCCACCAAAAGGCGTTTGGGAATGCTGGTCGCTGCTGTCTGCCCTAGCTGCCTCCACAAAGACGGTTGAACTTGGTACGCTCGTGCTAGGTATGGGTTACAGAAATCCAGCTTTGCTAGCGAAGATGGCAGACACTGTCGATGAAATCAGTGGAGGACGGTTGATTCTGGGCGTAGGTGCGGGCTACCACAAGTTTGAATACGACGCTTTCGGATATCCGTTTGACTATAAATACAGCCGCTTCGCTGAAGGCATCGAGATCCTACACGGGCTACTAAAGAACGGGCACATAGACTTCCAAGGTAAGTTCTATAGCGCCCGCGAGTGCGAGCTGAAGCCACGTGGCCCAAGACCAGAAGGTCCACCAATCCTGATCGGTAGCAAGGGACACAAGATGCTAAGACTCGTAGGTCGTTATGCCGATATGTGGAATGGTTTCTGGGATGACCTCGGCAACAGTCCACAGGGACTGATCGCAGCGCGTCCACTGGTCGATGAGGCGTGCGAAGAAGTGGGGAGGGATCCGGCAACGCTGGCTCGTACTGTTGGTGTGTTGATCGCGGAAGATGGTGCCGATCCTTGGTGGGATATAGCACCGATCGACAACATTCCAGCCACGATGGGCGCGCCTGTACTAAAACCATTGAACGGCACACCAGCCGATATCGCGAGCGTCCTTCGAATGTACGTTGACGAAGGAGTATCTACTATTCAGATTCACTTGGACGGGGTTACGCCCAAAACCATCGAAAAACTGGTACCAGTGCTCGAGGCATTCGATGCGAATTGAATCGCTCATATCGTATGCACACACCACGGAGAATGAGTAGCCGTTGCGCGCCTGGGTGCTTCTACCACAGACCCCTTGCCTAACACGTCGAAAACACAACCCGCCTGGCAGGTCTGTCACATCTGGTAGCCGAACCAGTCATCCGTAATATCAGGGTGGTCTTGAGCCGTGCTTGCATTTTGCTGCTCCTACCGACAGATTCTAGAGCCCCATGTGTATTAGGCGGATAGGCTTTAGAGGGTTCAACAAGCCCCAACTCAAGAATCAAGAAATGCGAGAGATGCCTTGAGTTCCTTTTCCGCCTCTGCACTTAGCGGACGTAATGGCCGTCGTACGCCACCTCCATCAAACCCACGAATCCGACACGCGGATTTCACTGCCGGGTTGTAATCCCCATGCCAGATAAAAAGCAATGACGGTATCATGCGCTCCCAGAGTTCCAGCGCAGCCGTATAATCCCCCGCAGCCACAAATTCATAGAGTCGAACCGCTTCGCGAGGCATATAGTTTGCACCGCCCCAAATCGCACCAACTGCCCCAGCCATGAGGGCAAACACCGTGGTGGTATCGCATCCATTTAGGACCTGGCCACCGGTCTGAAGGAATGCCTGGTGGACGGACAAGTCACCCGCACTGTCTTTGATGTAATTAAAATGTTCCAGTGTGTTCAGTCGTTTATACAGCGGTACAGAAACAGACAGTCCCGTTGTCTGGGGAATATTGTATCCAACAATATCAATTCTAATTTCACTATCAATATCGGCATAAAATCGAAAAAGTCCTTCATCGTCGGCTGGGCCTTCAAGGTAAGGTGGTAAGATCATCAGTGCATCAGCACCAGCGCCCTCTGAATGTTTCGATCTACGAATAACTTCATTAACATTCAAAGCGGACGTCTGGCAGATGCTGTTACACCGCCCGTCAATGCGACGAATGCCAGTTTCATAAAGTTTATTACACTCGTCTTCTGTCAGATAGGGATGCTGACCAGTTCCTGCGCCAAGAACCAGACCATGAACGCCTGCATCGATATAAATATCGATTAGTTCTTCCCAACGCCCGTAATCGACAGCGCCCATATCATCAAAGGGCGTCTGCATCGCTAAATTAATACCTTTTAGTTCAGCCATATTCTTTCCCTCTCCTAACCCTGTTCCATTATAGATCCAGAGGTAACTTTCATACGCCACCCTCTTTAGTATTGATCCGCTCATTAGTGACCACAATATATTTCACCAGGTTCTTCACGTTTCAGTTCTTCCATGGGGTCGTCCACCTGGCCCAAGGCGTACACCGGGACGCAGATTGTGGTAGGTGATATTGTCAAGGCGACACGGGTGCGCACCGGGAGCTTCGGCCACTAGGACCCTGCCCGCAATGGGTTCAAAGTCGGCCCGGAAGTGAACACTGCTTTTGACCACGACGATGCGCTGCTCCGCTGGATCAATGCCTATATGCTTAAAGATCGCCTGATCTAGACACTGGCACCGCACGGAGCCGATGACGATACGGACATCGGCAGGTGTATCCAGTACGCGTAGCACCGCCATGGGGCCCAAGCTAGCGGTAAAACCATTGAACATTGCACCGGTAAAAGGAAATTCGCCATTACTGAGAGCCTCGACGCAGAAGCGGCCCTCAAAGGAATAGTGATCATCGTGACCGGACTTACCACCTAAGGAAGCCATGAACTCTGCACCCATACCCATTTTATGAGATTTAGCCGCCACTTCGGCGTCATCCAGCAATGCTAAAACGGCACCCTGAGCGTTCCCCCGCACCAGCGCACTCAAGAGACCCGTGGTGTCCGAGGACGCGCCTGCACCCGAATTGTCCTGGGCATCAGCAATAACCACGGGTTTGGGTCCTGTATAGGCCATGGCATCTGCAACCGCAGATTCTGGTGATTGAAGGCCATCATTAAAGATGGCTTCGGCGTCTATAAAAGACTGAAGCAACGTGTCAGCTACACTATCAGCTTCTTCCTGTGACCCAGCATAGGCAACCACGGAGGGCCCGGAATGAAAGATATCAGCCGGGGGAAAGCCCATCGCGATATCAGCCGTACAAAAGCTCTCACCAACCAGTTGATCCAAGCTCGCGTAGAGCGATCGGCATGGTTCTGATCCCGTATGCTGGGCGGTCAATGGGACCAGAAACGGCGCCTGCCGAAAGGCCTTGAACAATGGCTCTGCTGTCAATAATCGCTCTAGGGACGTGAAAGCTTTTGCACCGGTTTCCACCAAATCAATATGCGGATAGGTGCGAAAAATGTTGATTGAGGACGCATGTTCCATAATCTCAGGCGTCACGTTCGCGTGGAAATCAAAACTCACAGCTATAGGTAGATCGGGACCCGTCAGATCACGTATGCGACGAAGAAGTTCGCCCTCACCATCTTCGTGCTTCTGCGTGACCATAGCCCCGTGCAGTTCCATATAGATGCCATCCAGATCACCAGCGCACCCGATATCGTTCACAATCATGTCGGCAATCCGCTCAAATGCATCGGTCGTAACATAGGACGACGGTTCTGCCGCACACCAGAGCACTGGAATAATCTCGTAACCACCCGATGCCATCGCCGCATCCACAAATCCAGTGAGAGAAGCATGAACTCCCGATAAGGCGCGTATGACCTCGTCGCCACGAATCAGTCCGGGCCAAGCATCCGCCTTTTCAAATTCCCCGTAAGTGGCAAGAGTCGATGCGAATGTATTTGTTTCGTGTTGAAAACCGGCAACGGCAATACGTTTCATAGGCCAGTGGCTCCGAATTTACTTAACTTATTGTTTGTTTTTGACCGCATGTTCGCTCGCAGACCCCTCACGTAGAAGCGCGCCAACCCGCGTCTTGAGCAGATTGTCCAGCCAGTCCGGATCCATTTCTGGTACCGAAGCCAACAGTAGTTCCGTGTACTCATGATGCGGCGGGGCCAGCACCTCATCGCGGGTGCCATACTCCACCACCCGACCCTGTAGCATCACCACAATTTCATCGGATATTGCCTTCACCGTGGCGAGATCATGGGTAATAAATAAATAGGACATGCTAAGTTCATTTTGCAGGCGTTGAAGCAACTTCAAAATATCCTCAGCAACTAGTTGATCCAGCGCCGAGGTCACCTCATCACAAATAATCAGATTGGGTTCCGCAGCCAACGCCTTGGCGATACATACACGTTGCTTTTCACCACCTGACAGTTCTGACGGAAAGCGATTTACATAACGCTCTGGAAGTTCGATCTGCTCCATCAATTGGGAGATCCGTTGGCGCTTCTCTTCTCCCCGCATGCCAAAATAGAATTCCAGTGGCCGCCCCAATACCTGCTTTATCTTCTGGCGTGGGTTCAACGCCACGTCGGGCATCTGGATGATCATTTGCACACGGCGCAACATCTCCCTGTCACGATCGCTGAACTTTGCCGGCAATTCCTGGCCATCGAACTCGATGGTACCCGTAATCGGCGGCAGCAAGCCTGTTATAACCCGTGCCAGAGTACTTTTGCCGCTGCCTGATTCGCCGACTACTGCGATCGTCTTACCGCGGGTTACAGTCACGTTGACGTCCTGCAAAACCGGAACTCGGTTAGCATAAGCCGCCGTCACATTATTGACCTTGAGCAATGGCTTGCCCTCTTCAGCATGTTTGATTTTTTCCGTCTGGCCCTTGCGCACTGACAACAGTGCACGGGTGTAGTCCTGCTTGGGGTTGGCCACCATCTCCCGCGTGCCGCCTTCTTCTACCAACTGGCCATGTCGTAGTACCATAATGCGGTCTGCAACCTGTGAAACCACAGCCAAATCATGGGTGATGTAAATTGCAGCTGAATTAAGCTCTCTAATGGCATCCTTGATGGTCGCCAACACTTCAATCTGGGTCGTCACGTCGAGCGCTGTCGTTGGTTCATCGAAAATGATCAGATCCGGCTTGCAGGCCATCGCCATAGCAACCATGGCGCGTTGGAGTTGGCCACCAGAGACCTGGTGCGGATAGCGGTCACCGATGTTATCCGGATCGGGCAAGTCGAACCGACTGTACAGATCACGTGCGCCTTTTTCCGCCTCGGCCCGTGACATGATACCGTGCTTAACTGGTGCTTCGGCGTACTGATCAATTATGTGGTGGGCGGGATTGAATGAGGCCGCTGCACTTTGTGCCACATAGGAAATGCGTACGCCGCGGATGGAACGCATTTGGTCATCCGTCGCGGTAGTGAGTTCCAAATCGTCGAACTTGATACTACCACTGACGATGCGGCAACCGTCCCGACAGTAAGCCATACTGGCAATGCCGATAGTGGATTTCCCAGCCCCAGACTCGCCGATCAGCCCCAGAACCTCGCCACGATCTACGTGAACATCAACGCCCAGCACAATATCGCCCCACTGCTCTTCCTGAAAGCCTTCGATGACCAAATTGTTCATGGTCAGTAAGCGCGACATCAAATAATTCCTATGGGACTTAATCGTTAATATTCTTCGCGAAGACCGGCTGCCTTACGCAAGAACCAGTCCACTACCAGATTGATACCAATGGTCAGGAATGCAATGGCCGCGGCAGGAATTAGAGGGTTGTAAACACCGAAGCTGATAGCTACTGAATTCTCCTGCACCATGCTGCCCCAGTCAGCCGTTGGCGGTTGCAGGCCTAACCCCAAAAAACTTAGTGCACTAATAAATAAAAACACAAAGCAAAATCGCAGACCAAATTCAGCCACCAGCGGGGGCAGCGTATTGGGTAAGATTTCACGCCACATGACCCACATTATTCCTTCACCTCGCAAGCGTGCCCCCTCCACGTACTCCATCACCGTGATATCCATGGCGACAGCCCGCGACAGACGAAAGACCCGCGTGGTATCAAGTAGCGCAATGACTACGATCAGCACCGGTATCGAGGTGCCGGCCACCGACAGAACGATCAAGGCAAAGATGAGGGTCGGGAAAGCCATCAGGATATCGACCACACGGCTAACGACCTGATCAACCCACCCGCGCATAGTAGCCGCCAGAAAACCGAATGCCATACCTACGATGAATGATAGCCCCGTGATGATCAAAGCAAGACTGATGGTATTGCGGGCACCGTACAAAAGCCGGGTAAGCAGATCCCGGCCAATATGATCAGTGCCAAGCCAGGACTTGCCACCCATGCGGTTATCATTCAACTGCGCCCAACACGGGCCATCACTCTTAACCACTTCTGCGGAACAATCCGTGGCCCAGATACCGGGTTCCCACACCTTGCCGACTATCTCGGTTTCCGTAAACGGTGTGAGCACCGGTGCAAAGGACAGGGCAAACAGATTGATAGCTATAATGAGGAACCCCATTTGGGCGCTCCACGGGGCTTTCAAGAATACCTTTGCGACGTTAGTGATTGTTATGGCCTCATCACGTAGGATGCCGCAGACGCGGATTGGCAAGAATAGAAAGAATGTCTGCGGTTAAATTCAGTATCACATAAGTGCTGGCAAAAATTAGTCCGCACGCTTGCACCACTGGCAGGTCGCGCTTGGATACAGAATCAACCAAAAGTTGCCCTAAACCTGGATAAACGAACACCACCTCGACAACCACCACGCCTACAACCAGATACGCCAGGTTAATGACGATTACATTGATAATCGGGGCCAGTGCGTTAGGCAGTGCGTGATACATGATTACCCAAGAACGTTTCATTCCCTTGAGTTGTGCAGTCTCGATATACGGTCTGGTCAACACATTAATGATAGCCGCCCGTGTCAGGCGCATCATATGTGCAACCACCACCAGGACCAAGGTCATGACAGGCAGGGCCACGGCATAAAGTCGGTCCCATAATCTAAAGTCTGGCGAAACATAAGCCATGCTTGGAAAGACATTGAACTCTACTGACAAGAAAACAATAAGAATATAAGCGACAAGAAACTCAGGTACCGAAATTGTCGTGAGGGTGGTCATGGTAATTATCTTGTCGAACAGAGATTCTCGATACAGAGCCGCCAACATACCCAGAAAGATTGAAATCGGGACGGCGATAATGGCAGCGCACGATGCCAGAAACAGCGTATTGGACAGGCGCGTAGCAATAAGGTCGGCAACCTCCCGATTATTGACCAATGATGTCCCTAAATCCCATTGCAGAATATCGCCTAACCAAACGAAATAGCGTACATGCAATGGTCGGTCCAGATTCAATTCAAGTCGAATTGCAGCGAGGGCTTCCGTCGTTGCATGCTGCCCTAGAATCGCCTGAGCCAAGTCGCCGGGCAACATTTCCACACCGAGTGTAATAAGCACGGAAATGATAAATAGCGTCAGTAGGCCAAAGGCCAGGCGCTTGAGAATGAGTATTCTTAAACTATCTTTCATCAAACACAGGCCACTCACATACCAGATTGGTTGAAATTTCTACCGTTCATCTAAAAGACGCGTCTAATATTTGGAAAAAGAACCTCCATGCCAAGCCCAAAACATGTCTTGATTAAAATATCAGTTCGGCATCACTCATCCTGTCAGGAAACTAGAGTGCGCGGATAAGCGATGCGAAAATATTGACGGCAATAAGGCAAATCACCTGCGCTCATGCACAGGTGATTTGCCGTTTCTTTTTTGACGTTACTACGCGTTGTCGTCGACCCAGACTTCCTCGTACAGTAAGCCGGCGCTCAGACCGAAGGCAGGACTGCCTTGGTAGCCCTGAATTCGCTTATGGGTACCTTCCACGAAATTCATGTACATGGCATTGAACACGCCACCATCGTCGTGCAACAAAGTTTCCGCCTCGCAATAAATTTCGTAGCGCAATTTGGGATCAGTAGTCTTGCGTCCCTGCACTAGCAGTTTGTCAAAACGCTCGTTCTTCCATTGGGTCTCGTTCCACTCCGCCTCCGAGTGGCAGGTCATGGTAAGAATGAGGTCCGCGGTGGGGCGTGAGTTCCAGTTAGAGGCACAGATGGGCACCTTCATCCAGACGTTATCCCAGTAGCCGTCCTTAGCCGCACGAGTAACCTTGATATTGATACCGGCCGCCTTTGCGCCTTCCTGGAGCATGATAGTAGCGTCATCCGCAAAGTCACCCGCAGTAGTAGAGGTGTACACCTCTACGCCGGACAGACCTGTCTTCTTCCAGTAGAAGCTCGCCTTGTCGGGATCGTAGTCGTGTTGCGGGATTTCCCTGCAATACATGGATATTCCAGGATTGACTGAAAAGTCATTGCCGATGGTGCCGTGACCTTGCAACAGCGAGTCGACCATGGCTTGGCGATCAACGCAGTGCTTAAGCGCGAGTCTCACATTGACATCATTGGTCGGTTCCCGATCACACATCATAGCCCACAGCTGTTGTGCGCCGGAGGACATAGAATGCACATTGACGTTGGGATCCTTGTCGAGCATTGCGGCAATGCGCGCGTCTACCGCACAGATGTCCACAGCACCAGTGCGTAGGCCGTTCGACCGTGCTGTGGCGTCTGTGATGCCCTGGCTGATGTAAGTGTCTACCCAAGCGCAGTCCGATTTCCAGTAGTTCTCATTGCGAACCACAACCGAGCGAAGCCCGGGCTCGAACTCGACCAACTTGTAAGGTCCCGTACCGACAACCGGGTCGCCGTCCTTCCAACCTTCGGTAACGACCGACGTGTGGTAGTCGTGACCGAGCTGGACGGGAAAGTCCGCGTTACCGCTGTTTAGGGATATCTTGACCACGTTGTCACCGTCCGCACTCATATTCACGATAGATGAAAGTAGCGACTTTGAGGGGGATTTTGAACCTTCTTTGATGTGCTCGTTAAGTGAGTAGATGACGTCCTTCGCGGTGAGCGTCTTACCGTTATGGAATTCCACGCCCTTACGCAATTTGAAGGCCCATTCGGTAGCTTCGTTTGTGCCCTCCCACTCCTCTGCCAAGTTCGGCACCGCGTCCAGGTTCCGGTCCAGATTTGTGAGCCGGTTATAAACCTGGTGGGACCGGTTGGCATCTGTTCCAGTTAGCATTTTGGTCGGGTCGAAAGTCTCCGTCTGGGCGGTTTCCTCAGTGGCGACCACGACCTCTCCACCACGCTTTGGTGCGGATGCGTAGGCGGACCGACTGAGCAAGGTCGAAGCTGCGCCAGTAGTCATGCCCAATGCAACAGCCCTACCGAGGAACTGTCGCCGACTCATGCGCCCTGATTCCATAGCTTTTAACAAAATGTCGATATCCTTCATAACGTTTCTCCTTGTTGAATGTCATTATTGGGTTTGGGTGCTTGTTGGTCAGAACTTCTTGTTTTGGACGGCGCTACCGCCAGAACGGCGCTCCGTATTTCGTCACGAGTCTGGAGTACAGACACCAGGCTTTCCTGTGCAGTATCCACATGCATGCGAATTAGTTCTACAGCACCCTCCACATCTTTTTTCCTAATTAAGTGAAGTAGGCTCTGATGTTGTAGGTGAGCAATAGCAAGTGAATCCTGACTGGAGATTTCTACCGAAATAAAACACATCACCTTGTGCAGTACGTTCTGCATAGCCTTATGTAGTGATGCATTACCACTTGCTCGGGAGATCAACTCATGAATTTGAATATCAAGTCCAACCGCCTTGGCGTGTCTACTTAAGCCAGGAGGCAACTTATTCAACTCACTCAGAATACGGTCGAATTCCTCCAAATGTGAAGATTGAGCATTTTGTGCAGCTAGTTTGACGGAATGAATTTCGAGCATCTTTCTATACTCATACAAGTCCTTCACCTCATCCACAGAAAACTGGCTGACGTAATAACCACGTCGGGGGCGTTTTTCGACCAGACCGGTCATGGCCAAACGGCCGAGCGCTTCGCGAATAGGCGTTCGACTAACTTCCAGCAACTCCGCTAAATCTCGGTCAACGAGCTTCTGACCAGCAGGTAAGGCGTTTGAGACAATCAAGTCGCGCAGGCTTGAATATACGACGTCGATTAAAAGATTAGTTGGTTTGGTTGTCATGTTCCTACTAATTGGTTTAGCATTAGATTTGGTATTCCATACTGCATTCCATACCTATTTTTGTCAATGAACATTGAATCTATCCCCTCCAGTGCAGTACTGGCCGCAGAGCGAATCCGTAGCCATATTCGTGAAACACCATTGGAACATTCGCCCTACTTCAGCACGCTAACCGGCGCCAACGTATGGCTCAAACTTGAGAACTTGCAGACCACCGGATCGTTCAAACTTCGTGGTGCGTGTAATAAGCTGCTATCACTATCTCCAGACGAAGTTTCCGCTGGCTGCGTCGCCGCATCAAGCGGTAACCACGGTGCAGCCGTCGCTTATACGATGAGCAAGCTTGGTATTAAAGGTGTCATCTTTGTGCCTGAGTGGGCGTCGTCTGCAAAAGTAGACGCAATACGTCGAGCTGGGGTCGAGGTACAGCACTTTGGTACTGATGGACTAGATACGGAAGAGCATGCACGCCAATACGCGAAAGACAACGCAATGACGTACGTGTCTCCCTACAACGATGCCGATGTTATTGTGGGCCAAGCGAGTTGTGGTGTCGAAATTGCGAAACAGATCGATAGTGTCGACGCTTTGTTTGTTGCTGTTGGTGGCGGTGGTCTCATTGCTGGGGTCGCTGGTTTCCTCAGATCGGTGAATCCGCGTATGCGAGTGATTGGTTGTCAACCGACGGCGGCGCCGATCATGGCTGCGTCAATCAAGGCAGGGCGATTGCTTGATATGCCCAGCGAATCTACGCTGTCTGACGGTACCGCTGGTGCGATTGAGGCAGGGGCAATCACGTTTGACCTTTGCCAGAAATTCGTAGACGACTATGCCGTAGTTCCTGAAGAGGAAATCGCCTTGGCAATGCGCGAATTCATCGATGGACACCATATGTTGTTAGAAGGCGCGGCTGGTGTCGCCCTAGCAGGCCTGAAACAGTTCAGCGAACACTGCCAGGGACAAAATGTCGTCGTGATCATCTGCGGTGCAAATATAAATCGCGACACTCTTCGCAAAATTATCTAGTAAGCTAGCCACCACATCGAGTTCAGAACTTTGTCCGATTTTCACTTTGACGTTGAGGGCCTTGCCCAAGGCTAAAGTTCCGCATACACCCCTTTTAGAAGGCTTCAGGAATCGATATAGATACTTTGTTGCTATTTGGAATACTTATAGTGCCGATGTATCAATGTAGGTTGCTCAAGAAATTTTCGTAAATCCTCTAACTTCAAGATTTGTACCGTCCAAAATATTTTGGAATGCTCTGAACTACCCGCCGCTGCGTTGGCTGGATATTCGAATTCGTTCTTTTCTACAAAGGGGTGGGTACCCCCAAGTTAGTGTGCTGAAAATGTGCTGATCTGGGGTCCATTCCAGTCCTCTCCAGTCCATTCAGGTCCGTTTGCGTGGAGTCGGAGCCTGTTATTTAACGGGTTTTAGGACTGTTGGTGAGGAGCGCTCTGCCTTCACACGGCAGGGGTCGCTGGTTCAAATCCAGCCGCGCCCACCATTTTTCCTAGTGTTATAGCCATTTCCTGAGGCCAATCTTTTAATGTTGTTTTAATCAAAAATCATTCCCCACACTGTT
>Ga0208406_1000288_pt1 | contig 21135 bp, 12 predicted proteins | sample ETNtaG_15_FD_185769 | JGI IMG/M metagenome (GOLD analysis project Ga0208406, IMG submission 185769) | Marine microbial and viral communities from oxygen minimum zone, Eastern Pacific Ocean - ETNP201302PF89A (SPAdes) (version 2) | ecosystem: Environmental > Aquatic > Marine > Oceanic ...
GGTGTAGCTGAGGGCGCCGTAGCTTAGGGTGAGGCTGTCGCCAGTGTCACCGAGCCCATTGCCCAGCGCACTGTCTTCTACGCCGAAGACGTAGCTGACGGAGGGGTAGTCGCTAGCGAAGATGGTGGGGTTGGAGGCGATGACCGCGGCGGTGCGCGCCGGGATTGAGAGTTGCTCTGTTTCATCGCCGGTAATCAGGTCGTCCTCTTCCAGGTCACTCAGCTTCCAGCCCGAGAGCATTATCGCTGTGTCGCGTGGGTTGTAGAGCTCGATCCACTCGGTGCCGCTGGTCGGCGCGTACATGATTTCTGTCAGGTAGAGCGAGTCGGACACAAACGGTGCCTCAAACAGCGAGACACGCAGTTTCGCCGGCACCTCGTCACCCCCAGTGGTGCGCAGCAATAGTAGTCGCTCCTCGGTCACCGAGATGCTAGCGCTATCCAGATCGCCGCCCCAGAAGATGACCTGTGCGTCGGGCGAGAGCGTGCGCACCTCGATTGCCAGCTCCTCGTTGATTCCTAGTTCTTCGCGCAGCCCGCCGTACGGAAACTTTGCCAGCGCCTGGCACTTGGCCTCCGAGAGCACGCCGTCGGAGGCGAGCAGCCCCACAGTGGTTCCGTTGCGTAGCTGTGTCTCGCCGGTGCCCCATTCGAGTGTCTCCCACGCCTCAACCCCGGAGGCATTGCCCACCGAGCCAGTAAGCTCGCCCAGGACCACCCGTACAGCGGGGTAGCGCTGGTCCTGACGGTCCAGGTCGACTCCCAGTCGGAACTCCATGGTGGTCGTAAAGGAGTGCAATAGCATTATGAAGAGCGTCAGGGCCAGCGTATACTCGATGACGTGCGTGACGCCCTGCTCATCACGGCGCATCAGCGCGCCTCTCGGCGGAACAGCCATGTTGCCAGCCGCAGGCAGAGCAGGGGCCATAACGCCAGCGCTGCTGTCACTTGCCATCCAGATACCCCTTCAAAGTCAACTGCCAGTGTGCGGTTGGTGAGTACCCCTACCCCCATTTGGTACAGGTATCCGGGATTGAACAGCCCCATGTGGGAGACCACCGCTTGGTAGCGCGGGTCCTGCTCGAAGCCAGCTGTGGTGACGTCGATACCCAGGGCATAGCCCACGGCGAGGAAGAGTAGCGGCCACACAAGCGCCATCAGCAGCCAGACCGCCAGACCGTAGACGGCGGCTTCAGCGCCGGTGCGTGCCAGCAGCGCGAAGCAGAGCTGCAGCAGAACGAAGGTGAAAATCATCAGTTGCCCCAGCAGCAGGTATCCTGCGACGGCTGGGACGGTGGGTGCATCTCCTCCTTTCAACATCAGTGCCAACCCCAGTAGCTGTGCGCCAAGTGCCGGAATCCCGACCGAGAGCCACAAGCCGAGCGCCTTCCCCAGCACAATCGCTTCGCGGCTCAGCGGCCGTGCCAGCAATTGCGTCAGCGTGCCGCTGTCGCGCTCGGCGACGAATGCGTCCAGTGAGACGGCGACTGCCGCCAGCGACGTCACGAAAAAGGTGAACCATGCCAGCTGCCCCAGCGCGTCGTCAGGGCTCTGGACACCACCCAGTAGTGGACTGGGGTCGTTCTGCAGGTCGCCCAGCAGCCACCCCATCCCAACGATGAATAGTGTGAAGAACAGCGCCAGCACAATTGTACGTGGCGACCGCAGTCCTCGTTGTGCCTCGAAACGCGCTAGCCACCACGCTGACCGCAGTTCAGCGCGCAGTCCGGGAAAGCGCTGCGTAGATGCCCATCCGCCCAGTAGCAACGCCGCGATGCTGGCGCCGAAGAACCAGCGGTCTACCTTGGATGCGAGTTGGATATCCTGTGGGTTAGCTTCCCAACCTTGCCGCACCAAAGTGACATTTTTTCCGGTTTCGTTAACGAAAATAGTGGTGTTCCAGACCATCTGTGCTCGCACAGTCACAATCTCATTGGCGAAGAACTCTCCCGAGAGGTTGCCGTGCACCAGAATGGGGAGCCCGTCCAGCCGCAGTATGGTGCTATCATAGAGCGACTCGTTGTACACCAGGCCATCCATTGGCGAGTACTCGCCCGGCAGGATAGTTCCGTTACGCATTACTGAAAAATGGGGACTAACTTCGATAGTTCCGCGGAATAACACAGTATCGCCATCCTGCGGTGCGGCAGTCTCGCGGTATAGGAAGGTCCACATCTCGCCGTCATCGCTCAGTTCGCGCGACTCCCAGATGGCAGTCGGGTCGGTCTCGGCGTTCGCAGTCCACCAAGTTTGCTGCGCTAGCAGCAGCAGCAGCACCGCCAGTAGCGCAGTCGCCAGTGGTTGCCAAGCGCCGAGCGACGCCCAACCGTGGCGGAGCCGTGCCTGCCAATCCTCAGTCATGCGCCTCCGTTCGCGCTAGGAAAACTTCCTCCAGCGTCGGATCGTGCGGTTCAACAGAGTAAAGTTTCAACCCCAGCTCAACCAGTGCTGTTGCCAGCGCGCTGGTGTCGTCGTCGCGCAGTCGTATTTCCAGTCGGGTGTGGCGGCCGTCGGGTACGGCGCGCACTTCATGGACCGACGGCAGCGCCTCGATGTCATCCAGTTGCTCCGGTTCGAAGCCACCAACGCGCAGTGTCGCTCGCAGGCCTGCCTCGCGCACTGTCGCGCGCACCGCCTCGATCTCATCCTGTAGCACTAGCTGCCCCCGGTTCAGGATGGCGACGTGGGTGCAGAGTTGCTGCATTTCGCCCAGCACGTGCGAGCTCAGAAAAATTGTCAAGCCGTCTTGGTTGAGCTGCCGCAGCAGTTCGCGTAGCGCCGCGACGCCGCGCGGGTCCAACCCCGAGGTGGGCTCGTCGAGCAGCAGCAGCCGTGGCGCGTGTAGTAGCGCCATTGCCAGTGCTAGTCGCTTGCGCATCCCAAGAGAGAAACCATTCACCGGTCTATCTCCATCCTTGCCGAGTCCCAGCCGCTCGAGTGACTCATTCGCTCGGGACTCCAGCTCATCCGTCTCGAGGCGGTGGAAGCCGCCGTAGAAAGCGAGCGTCTCGCGTGCAGTTAGGTGGCCATGCAAGCCGATTTGCTCCGGTAAGAATCCCAGCGCGTCGCGTCCGCCGGAGCCCATGAGCGGTTCACCATCGAGCGTGATGGTGCCAGCATCGGGCTCGAGCAACCCAGCGATGCAGTTGAGAGTAGTAGTTTTACCGGCGCCGTTTGGACCGAGGAAGCCGAATATCGCGCCGGCGGGGACCGATAGCTCCAGGTTGCGCAGCGCTTCAATGTGCGAGATGGTACGTCCCCAGCGGCGCAGGGGGTAGCTCTTCGACACCCCCTCCAGTTCGAGCATGTTATTGTTGCACGCTGCCTCGCGGTTATAAAAGCGCAGCACCTGCCCTGCTGTGAGCGACCTGTGGCGCTACCCGTTCCTGCCAGATGCCCGCAAGGCGGTGCAGGGACTGGAGCTGGAAACACTGCTAGATGACCCGCTCTGCGGGGAGGCGCGCGCCCTTGCCATCGAGCGCCTGAACGCCGCCATTTCCGACAGTCTGGACGAGTTGGGCGCCCCTGTTGACGCGCGGGACGAGGAGACGTACCTGCTCTCCTTCCTCTTCTCGCGCCTGATACTATCGGCGCAGGCCGATTCAAAAGTCATAAACTGGGTGGCGCTGACCGAAGCGCTGAGGGCCGAGGCGACCCTCAACCTGGAGACGGCAGCCGTTCTGGTGCATGTTTCGGAGCAGTTGGGGGTTCCCGTTAAGATGGTGGGGAAAAGCTTCCAAGTCGATTACACAGTCTACCTTACCGCCACCAAGAACCTCAGGACTGGCCGGTGGAAACTAGTCAACCGCGGCGTCGTGGATGGTAAGGTCATGCTTGACCAGCGCACTCTGGTGAGGGTGCTCAGGGAAATAGTCGTCGAGCACCTGCAATCCCTGCCGGAACTTCCGGAAGGCCTGGGCCGGAAGGTCCTCGAGCGCTTCAGCCCAGACATGGAAGTCATGCAGGAGATGGCAAAAGAGCGTCAGGAACGCGCCCTGCGCGAACTCGGCCGGTTGGATTTCGGTAAGGCACCACCCTGTTTCAATGGGCATTTAATTGACTTGCAGGCTGGTGTTAATCTTCCCCATCCTGCACGTTTTTTCTTAACGACGTTCCTGACCGCACTGGGGCAGGAACCAGACGGTATTATGGAACTATACGCCACTGCACCTGACTTCAAGGAATCTGTGACGCGCTACCAAGTCGAGCATATCACCGGCAAGATATCAAACGCCGAATATGATACTCCTTCGTGCAGCAGTCTCATCAGCCAGGGCGTCTGTCCCGGCGGTAACGCGCTCTGCCGCCAGATAGTCCATCCACTAAGCTACTATCGTGTCATGGCTGAGCGTGAGAAACCTGATGACGTGCGGCGCGAACGGCTGGCGCTGATTGCCGGCAGCGGCAGCGCGAAGTTCTGGGCACACTTACCGCTCGATGCTCCCGATGACGCGCCACCACGCTCACTGGCGGCGGCGCTGGACGCCGATGGGCCTAGCCGAGTTACCGCCCAAGTCGAGCACTTCCGGGGAATAGGTACGAAAGTGGACGACAAGTATATCTGCTGGGCCTCGGCGCGGCTGGTGGACGATACAGTCGAAAGGTCGCTAGAAACCCTGCCACTGCTGCAGTGGGAGTGGACTTTACCGCTGGCGCACGCGAAGGAACGGGGCGAGGAGGTCGAGGTAACGCTCCTGCCGGTGAAGTTGGGGGAGCAGCGCCGACTGCACGTACTCGCTGCGGGCTGAAAACGCTCAGCCGAGCCGGATGCGGCGGCCGCACTGGCAGATGAATTTGGTGCTCCGGGCCGGTACGCTGTGGACGCGGTTGCAGTTGGGACACTCTATCTGCCGGTCGTCAGCATTCTCCTCGGACGGGGCTACGTATTCCTGGCAGCGGGGGCAGAAGTAGTCCGTATCGTATCCCGAATCGGGCCAGTGCTGCAGTGTTGTGCCGTCTTTGGGGCAGTGCAGCTCGCTGGCTGAAGGTGTGCCCTGCGGCGCCGGTGCGCTTTCTTTCGGCGCCGGTGGTCCTGTCGGCTGCTTTGCCTTTTTGCGAACCTTACGTGTTTTCTTCTTGGCGACTTTACGCTTTTTTGCGACCTTACGCGGCTCTGCCGCTTCCGGAGCGGGTGGTGGCGCAGGCGCTTCTCCCTCCTCATCGTCCTCCTCGTCCGCGGTGGCGACCAGCTCTCCTGTCAGCGAAGCCAGGATTTCCGATTCGGATAGTTTTGGCAGGTCCTCCTCATCGTCATCATACTCTTCCTCATCTTCGTCTTCCTCATCTTCATCATCAGCCATGTCACTCCCGATGCCAACCCCGGTTAGCGTCGACTTGAGCGGGTCGTACGCCTCCTTCTTCTTCAGCTCGAACTCTTCTGGTTTCAACACGAAATGCCAGACACCGAAGGATACCAGCAGCAGCAGTAGTCCAATCCCCAGAATGGGCAACATTGTGTCGAGTGATGGCAGAGTGGGCAGCTTCAGTTCGAAGGTATCTTCCGACTCGCCCGGACTGATATTAACCCAGAACTGCTGCTGTGAGATATTCCCGCCACTCTCGTTGCGGGCAGTCACGGTAAACTCGATTTCTCCAAGGTAGGTGCCCTCGGCAGCATAGCCAGTGGGTCCGCTTTCGGGAAACCGCATGGTGTAGCGGTCGTAATCGGGCGGGTATTCGTTATCGTCCACCGGGTCCGGCTCGTCCAGGAAACCCGAGAGCCGCGTGCGTCTAGTGTCATCCAGGAACACGCCTTGCACCAGCACTAGTGCCACATCGATATCAGTGTCGCCCTCACCACCAGCTTTCTGAGGCTCAGTCAGGTCGGCGCGGATAACTATCTGCGTGCCCGAGGTCAGGGTAATATCACGCGTATCCAAGCTGATTTCGACATGATTGACGCTTACCGTCATCTCGCCCGCTGCGGGGACAGCTGGAAGCAGCATCACGAGCAGCAGTAGCGCGACAGCTTGTTGCCAACCTCTTGACACGGCTCGCCGACGTGGAGCCATATTTTAAGATTGGGGGTCTAGGATTTCAGCAGCAGTCGCTCACCCTTCACAGCAGCGGCCTCTCGTGCTCGTTTTGGCACAATAAGCGCTACCGCCCACGGGGGGACCGCACGCTGCTGCAGCGCTTTTGCCAATGGCGAGTAGCGGCGCAGAGATCGCAGTCGTTCACCGTCGAGTACGCGGATGTCGGTAGAGGCTATGCGCGGTTCTGAGAGCAGCAATTCTGCCAATGGCAAATCGATGATGACCTCACCTGGCTGGAGATTGAGCCGCTTAGCGATGCGCGCTTCCGCCTGTCTTCGATTCCCTGCGTCGGCAAACGGTTTCAGTAGTTCACGGTGCTCATCACCGATTTCCTGTGGCGAGAGTGCCCAAGCGACCTTGTAGAGCCGCCGATAGCGCAACCTTTGCAGCGTCTCGCGCTGGAAACCGCCTAATTCATCCAACTTCGCGTCCAGTTCAGCATCAACCAGTGCCTGTACTTCGAGTGCACCGAGATCCTCAATCTGCTCGACAGCGCGAGCCAGCATCAACTCGGTGATGCGAACGGTCTTGTGGAAGTAGACTGCAGAGTACATCAGCGTTCGCGCCACTAGCATCCCCTCCACGGCAGGCACACCTGAACGTGCAATGACAAGTTGGTTGTTGTGTAGCACTAGCGAGTGAACCAGTCGGTCGATGTCAATAGTGCCATGTGCTACTCCTGTGTAGTGTGAGTCGCGTAGCAGGTAATCCATCTGGTCGGCGTCGACCGTTGAGTGTACAACCTGTCCGCGATACGCCGGCTTGGCATAGTGGCTTTGCCCTTTGTGCACTGTAAGCTGGGCCTGATTCCCATCGACAGCCGAGCCAGTCACCAGTGCCGCCACCTCTTCGGGGTCGAGGTCGTGTGCTGCGAGAACCTCGGGAATGGTAGGGCCACCAAAGCTCGCCTCGGGTGGTGGCTGCCTACCGGTGATAATTTCCTTGGTAATGGCCATGTGATCAACGCCAAGTCGTTCGTGGAGGATAGCTTCCAGCGTGTGCGAATACGGTCCGTGCCCGACGTCATGTAGCAACGCCGCAGCGGAGACCAGTGCAGTCTCCTCTTCGGGCAGCCCCAGGCTGCGGCAGATTCGACGCGCGGTGTGGCCGACCCCTAGCGAGTGCTCGAGCCTGGTATGGTTTGCCCCGGGAAAAACGAGGTGCGCCAGTCCCAGTTGCCGGATGGAGGAGAGTTTCTGGAACTCGCGCGTCTCGAGCAACGGCTCGAAGGCGCCCTCGAGGGGAATTGCGCCATGCACGGTATCGTGCACTACCTGTGCCATGTCATCTGAGCGTCAGGACGGTTATAACTGCACGGCCGCCGAAAATTTTAAGCAGCTCGAGGACCGTTATAGGGCATGGGTGAAGAGGAGCTTTCACTAACCGGAGAGCAGGTCAACCTGTCACAGTATGTCAAGGACGAGGGTGGCATCTGGAGCCTGCGACAGATTGAGAAGGTGCGCGGCTGGAACCGCATCGAGTATGGAGCTGGCCTTTCGGGCAAGAACACGCCAGCGACGGCACTATCGATGAACCGCGCCTACATTCCACCTGGCGGGGTCGCGAAGGCGCACATCCATGTCGATTTCGACGTGATGGTTTACCTGCTTAAGGGTAGCGTGCGGCACGAGTACGGACCCGGCTGCCGCAAGTCGGTCGTCCACTCGGAGGGCGACATGTTCTACATCGAGCCAGGGTTGCCGCACGAAGTGTTCAACTGCTCCGACGATGAGTGGGTCCACGCAGTTGTCGCACGCTCCGACGCTTCCGAATGGCAGAATATCGCGCCGTACGACCGAGACTCCGAGTAGCATTATAACTGCCCGGGAATCCGGGACGCGATGGGCGACGGCGCCGGTAGCGGACAGGTGCCAGCCAGTAAGTCAATTCACGACAGCATACTAACAGCAATTGGAGATACCCCGCTGGTGCGTCTGCCGACAGGATTCGAGCCCGGTATTTCTTGTGAAATTTTACTCAAGATTGAGTTTATGAATCCAGGTGGTAGCATCAAGGACCGTATTGGCCTCTTCATGGTCCGAGAAGCTGAGCGGAAGGGACTCCTCAAGCCCGGTGCGCGCATCGTGGAGTGCTCATCTGGGAATACCGGTGCTGGTCTCAGTTTGGTAGCGGCCGCGCTGGGATACCCCATTACGATAGTTATTCCAGACAAGATGAGTCAGGAGAAAATTGACGTCCTGCGTGCCTATGGGGCAGATGTGGTGATTACCCCGGCCAACGTCCCCGTCGACCATCCCGATCATTATACCCAGAAAGCACGTAGGATTGCGGAGGAAACCCCTGGTGCGTGGTGGCCCAACCAGTACCATAACCCAGACAACACGGCGGCCCACTACCGGACCACAGGCTCTGAAATCTGGCGCCAGTGCGAGGGTCGCTTGGATGCCTTTGTCGCTGGCGCCGGGACCGGAGGCACCCTCGCCGGCGTCGCTCGCTACCTGAAAGAGCAGGACCCTTCAGTCCAAGTTGTGGGTGTAGACCCTCCTGGTTCGATTCTGGCAGACTACTGGAAGACCGGTGAGTTAGTTGAGCCTGGTTTCTACTTCGTGGAGGGAGTGGGCGAGGAGGAAGTTCCGGCCGCCTGGGACCCGGAGGTTGTAGACGATTACCTAGTAGTCAAAGATGCAGATTCCTTTGCCATGGCGCGTCGACTAGCGCTGGCGACGGGGATTTTCGGCGGGGGATCTACAGGTATGAACCTTGTCGCCGCTCTCGAGGTCGCCCGTAAGCTTCCCGCAGACGCGCGTGTGGTGACTTTGGTCCCTGACTCCGGACGCGCCTATCTGAGCAAGGTCTACAGCGAGGACTGGCTGCGCGACCTCGGCCTCCTGCCGGCGACCCCCTCTGCTGATGCTACGGTCGCTGATTTGGTGCGTGACGGTGCCCGGGCATGGGTCAAGCCGAGTGAGACCCTCTACTGGGCGGCCCGACACCTGGGAGAGCGTGGAGTTCGCCCGCTCCCTGTCGTTGAAAAAGAGGGTGGCCCGTTGCTGGGTGTAGTTGACGAGGAGCGGGTCCTAGAGCTACTGGCTACCGGCGAGGACCTGGAACATTTATTCGTGCGAGATTACCTTGCGGAAGCCGGACCTGTCCTTGACGCCAGTGCTCCCTGGAGAGAAGCATTGACTGCCCTGGCCGACCATGAACGGGTTCTGGTCCGAGAGGAGGAGGGCTGGGCACCTCTGGAGCGACGCGATGTGTTAAGAGCACTTCCACGTCTGGACCACGGGAGCAAGTGATGTCTAACCCCGACAAACACGTCCCCCCCAAACGAGACCCCGATGCCCGTTTCGGGACCCGTGCAGTCCACGCCGGGTGGGAGCCCGATGACCGGACCGGTGCAATCATGCCCCCAGTTTACCTGACCAGTACCTTCGTCCAGGACGGACCCGGCCAGCCACGGGGTGGCTACGAGTATACTCGCACCCAGAACCCTACCCGTTTTGCCCTGCAGGACGCGCTGGCCGATGTTGAGGGCGGGGCTGCTGCCTTTACGTTCGCTTCAGGGATGGCCGCTATTCACACCCTGCTGCTCACACTCAAGCAAGGTGATCTGATTGTTTCCGGCAATGACCTCTATGGTGGCACCCACCGACTTTTCAACCGAATCGAGGAGCGTTTCGGAATCCAGGTCCTGTACGTGGACACGAGTGACCCTGCAGTCCTGGCTGACCTACCCGCCGACACGCGTTTGCTCTATGTCGAGACTCCTTCCAATCCGCTGCTGGCTCTCACATCGCTCGAGCAGGCCGTCGCTGGCGCTCGCAAGGTTGGTGCTGAGGTGGCAGTGGACAACACCTTTGCCTCTCCTGCTCTTCAGCGTCCCATCGAGTTCGGAGCCGACTACGTAATCCATTCCACCACTAAGTACATCGGCGGTCACAGCGACGTGGTTGGCGGGGCCATCGTGGTGCGGGACGAGGCCCGCATTGATGAGCTCTGGTTCCATCAGAACGCCTCAGGCACTGCAAATTCTCCCTTTGATGCCTTCCTGACCCTCCGCGGACTGCGCACCCTTGAGGTCCGTATGGAGCGACACTGTGCCAACGCCAGCGCACTGGCCGAATTCCTAGTCGAACACCCTGGTGTAGGGCGCGTCCTCTATCCTGGCCTCCCTGACCATCCGGGACACGAAATAGCCCGACACCAGATGGATGGGTTTGGTGGTATGTTAGCTTTTGAGGTTCCTGGCGGAGTCCCACAGGCGACAGCCCTGGTCAAGGATGTCCGAATCTTCCAGCTGGCTGAATCGCTGGGCGGCGTGGAGTCGTTGATTGAGCTCCCGGCACCGATGACCCACGCCTCGGTCCCGGAAGAGGAACGATTGGCCAAGGGCATTGCGGATGGCCTAGTGCGCCTCTCGGTCGGTATCGAGAATTTTGAGGACCTGCGTGATGACCTGGAGAGGGCACTCGACCAGTAGACATGAGTGATGAAAGCTCGCAGGGACAGGCGACTCGCGCGGTGCATTCCGGTGCTGCGCCGGCGAAGAAGGCGATTAACACACCTATCTACCAGTCGAGCACATTCCTGCTCGATGACGAGGGTTACGCTCAGTGGAAGGCGGGCGACCCGGAAGCGTCAATCTACACGCGCTACAACAACCCCACGCTAACAGCTGCTGCACAGAAACTCGCGGCGCTTGAGGGTGCCGAGAAGGGACTTGTGTTCTCATCGGGGATGGCAGCTATCCACGCCACGCTGCTGGCGTTCCTCGGTCAGGGTGACCGTATAGTGACTACGCGTGACCTCTATGGTGGCACCTACATGCTGTTGACGCAGGACTTCCCGCGCTTCGGCATCGAGGTCGAGTTCATCGACTTGCAGGACTTGGAGGCAACAGAGGCGACCCTCGCCTCGGCACCGACGGCGGTGCTGCACTGTGAAACTATTTCCAACCCAGCGCTCAAGGTGCTCGACCTGCCGGCGCTGGCGAAGCTGGCGCACGCGCACGGTGCCAAGGCAATTGTCGATAATACGTTCGCGTCACCCCTCCATTGCCGCCCGCTCGAGCAGGGTTTTGACTTGGTGCTGCACTCGGTCACGAAATACCTGAACGGCCACTCCGACATCATTGGTGGTGCCGTCGTTGGTACGAAACAGCTCGTGGACCAGGTGTGGCCCCGGTTACGCAGTTTTGGTGGCTGCATGGATCCACACCAAGCATCGCTGCTCGAACGCGGCATGCGCACCTTTACTGTGCGTATGGAACGGCAGACCACGAACGCGCTGGAAATAGCGAACTGGCTAGAATCACATCCACGAGTGAAGCGGGTAATCTATCCCGGCCTGCCCGGGCACCCGGACTATGCACTCGCACAGCGGGTCCTCGACGGTCCGGCCGCGATGGTCTGCTTCGAGGTCGCGGGTGGTGACAGAGCGGGAAAGAAGTTCATGGATGCGCTGGAGTTGGCAACGCAAGCGGTTTCACTGGGTGGTGTCGAGTCACTTGTCTCGATGCCTTGCTCGACAACGCACATGCACTGGACCGCGGAAGAGCGTAAGGCAGTTGGTATCGGCTCTGGCTTCATCCGCTTATCAGTCGGCATCGAGGATTTCGAGGATCTGCGCGCTGACTTGGAGCGGGCGCTCAGCCAGTAGTCCTAAATCTCGGCCCATGCTCGCCGTGCGTGCGCGCGACCTTGCGGCTGCTGAACGCCGTTTCACATACCGAAGTCATCGACGGGCGCAGCATCACCGTCGTCTACCTGTACGGCCGCACTGCCGACGGGCAGAGCATGGCGGTGCGGACACCGCCGCAGGCCCCCTGGTTCCAGGTAGTCGAGCCGCCAGCCGACATCATCGCACAGCTCGAGGATCACGTCGAGGTGCGTTCGACACTCTCTGAGCGGTTGTGGGTCGATGGAGAGGAACGCGACTGCCTGCGGGTCGAGGTCTGGCACCCCGGCAAGGTACCGCAACTGCGTGACTGGCTGCGTGCCTGCGAGATGACGGTACTGGCTGCCGATATCCCGTTCCACTTCCGATACCTCTACGACCACGACATCGGGGGGTGCATCACGGTCGAGGGTGAACTGCTCGAAAAGCGGGGATGGAGCTGTCCGGTCATTGATGCGACTGCCTTAGAGCCAGCGGAGACTTTCACCGCGCCACTGCGCGTCCTGAGTTTCGATGTTGAGAACTCACTAGTCGATCGCCGTATCTTCTGTACCTGCCTCACGGTTCATGATGGTGGTGAGCTGGTAGCGGAACAGCTGCTTGATGGCAGTGAACCTGACATCATTGCCGGCTTCACCGCTGCCGTTGCGCAGCACGACCCTGACGTGATTACCGGGTATAATATTGATGGCTACGATCTGCCGTTGCTAAATGAACGCGCCAAGCTGCACAGGATGGAATTGGTGCTGGGACGCGACGGCACTCGGGCGGAGCAGCGGTCGAACCGCACTTGGTCTGTGCGCGGCCGCATTATCGCTGATGCATGGTGGAATGTCAAACGTGAAATCCGGCCACGTCAGGAATCGCTCAACGCCGTCGCGCAGCAGCTGCTCGGGAAGGAGAAGCACGACGTCAACCCGCAACAGATGGATGCCGAGTGGGAGAGTAATCCACAGCGCGTAAAGGAATACTGCCTCGAGGACGCGCGTCTGGCGTTCGAAATCATGCAGCATATCCGCGTGTTGGAGAAGTTTCAGCACATCAGCTCGGTCGCACGGCTGCCGCTGGAAGAGACGCTCAACGGGCGTACCTCATCACTGATTGACTCGCTGATGATTCGGGCTGCAGATGCTCGTGGCATTGGTGTCCCGCTAACGCGACACCAGCGGCGCACCGGCCATATCGAGGGGGGCTATGTCCACGCGCTCGACCCCGGCCTCTACGATTGGGTCTGCGTGCTCGACTTCAAGTCAATGTACCCCAGTATCATTATTGATCGTAATCTCTGTTTCACGACGCTTTCCGACGATGGAGACATAAAGACGCCACACGGCGTTCGCTTCCAGACGTCTGAAGTTCGGCGTGGACTACTCCCTGAACTATTGGAGGGGCTGATGGCAGAGCGTGATTCAGCCAAGCAAGCTGAGGCGGCTGCTACGGGGGAAGAGAAGGAGCACTACCGGCGGGTACAGGAAGCCATCAAAATATTGATGAACTCGGTCTATGGTGTCTTTGCGTCTTACTTCTACCGCTTTACCAATCTGGATATTGGAGCCTCGATTACCGCCTACGCTCGCGAAGCAGTGCGTGACATAATCTCCGAGCTGGAAAGCGAAGGGTTGGCGGTGATTTACGGCGATACCGACTCCGTATTCTTCGGCTCTCCGCATGACAACAAAGATGAGACCGTCGCCTTCGGCGAGGCGATTGCCGCTCGTTATTCGGGAGGGGCGCGGCAGCTCGAGTTCGAGAAAATCCTGCATCCCTTCTTCTCTCACGGTGCCAAGAAGCGTTACGTTGGGCAACAGGTGTGGCCCAGCGAATCTCTGGTGGTACGCGGCTACGAAACGCGGCGCAGCGACGCATTCCCAGCGCAGGTAGAGGCGCTACAGGAACTATTCGCCCGACTGATGGAAGGCTCGACCGAGGCGGCGCGTGAAGCTGCGCGCGACTGGGTCAGCCGTATCGCCCAAGGAAGCATCGCACCGAAGGAGTTGGTAATCACCAAGACTGTCAATCTGGGTCGCAAGTACAAGAATCCGAAGGCGATGGCTCACCTGCAGGCACACAGGAAATTTATTGCGACCGGACGCCCCTTCGTCAGCGGCATGAAAGTCGCCTTTATTGTTACCGACGCCTCGCGCACACCGATGGTTGTAGAGCCCTTTTTCTCCGGTGAGGAGCCGCCGCAGCCGGACCAGGAATACTACGCCAAGCGGCTCGCCAAGTCGCTGGCACGCATCACTGAGGTATTTGGCTGGGATGAGCGCGCGCTACGCACCGGTGGCCGGCAGTCGAGGTTGTTCTGATGACGGCACTGGAATGGCACAGTGAATCGCGTGAATGGTACCGTGCCGCAGCGCTTGTGCTGGGAGTGCTGCTGGTGTGCCGCGTCGTCGCACGCAGTGCAATTGAGGGCCCACTGCTGACAGGGCTGCACCTTGACTTGCTATTCCTGCTGATTGCATTGCCGGGCTTCTGGCTGGCGGCACAAGGCTACCGGCTGCGCGAGGGTCAGGCGGTACTGCTCAAGACACGCGGCGAGGAGCTACTGACGGCTATCGAGCAGGAGCTGCTCGCGACTGGCTTCACACCGCGCGAGACCAGCTGTGTTTTCGCGCCTTCATTCGGGCTATGGCAGGAGGTGGGACGGCTTACGCTGTCGGAAGGTGAGGTGGAGGTGAAGGAGCTGTGGATTTCGGCCGCCTTCTGGCGCAGCCAAGTCGCACTGCGGGGTAACTTGACCGGAGCCGTTGTTGAAACCGCGCTCGGCCGACTCGCCGGCTATGTTGGCGTAAAAGAGCCGAGCCCCGAGCGGCAGTAGGCAAGCGGCTCGCGCGAATCGTCGACCGCTCCGCTCTCTATCTGCCCGACATAGATTGTGTGGTCACCCGCTTCGTGCGCCGCAACAACGCTACATGTCATAGTCGCGACACAGTCGTCGAGCAGCGGCGCACCACCATCTGCGAGTGAGTGTGGTGTTGCTTCGAGTAGCGCTTGTTTGTCCTGCTTAGGGTTGGCAAAATCCCACGCTAGTTGTCCCTGGTCGACCGCGCAGATCGAGACGCCGAACGTGCCAGCGCGCGCAATTGCATCGTGGCTTGCCACTCCGTTATCGATGCAGACCAGCACCAGCGGTGGTTCCATTGAGAGAGAACAGAAGCTGGAAACAGTCAGCCCCCCAAGCATGCCATCGTCGTCGAAGGTGACGATAGTCACGCCGGCTGGGAACTGCCGCATTAGCGCGCGAAAGGTGTCGCCGTCGACCACCATGCTGCTCCAGCGACGACCACTATTTACGCTTGAGCGGCAGCAACCCATATTTATCCCGGTCTCCGGGATGCCAGCGGGAGTCAATGTCCTCGTCACGTTTCCTGCTGGTCGCCCTTGCACTTCTGGGGACATTACTGGCACTCCCATCGGGAAGTGGCGAAGAAATCGTTGTAGACGTTAATGGTAATGGTGATTACACAACAATCGAAGACGGACTGGAGGCGGCTGAAGACGGTGACCTTGTCCGTATCTGGAACGGCACTTATGTCGAATACAATTTAACTATTGAGGACCAGATTATTGTACGCGGTAACGGCACGTCTACAGTCGTTAACGCCAGTTGGGAAGGTCACGGTTTCATTGTAGAACACGATTATGTTGAAATCAGTCATTTAAAAGTAGAATCAAGTGCTAATGGCACTGCACCAGAAGGACCTTATTATGCATATTTTTCTGGAATTTACGTCAATGCCAATGAAGGTGCTAATCTTCATCTGGAGAGTCTGGTTCTTGAAGGCAATTACGTGGGTCTAGTAGTCGACGGACAGTTCTACATTCATATCTCAAACAGTACGATTACTGGTTCCACTTACATAGGTGCACATTTTCATGGCAGTTGGTACTTGAGGATAGACAATTCAACAATCAGCAATAACGGCGGTCGTGGCATCCTTTGTTACTATTGCCACCATGCCAAAATTTACTACAGTTTGTTCGAAAGTAATGGTGGCGAGGGAGTCAAATCAGAGTATGCTTTCAACCAGACATTTTACGAGACTGATTTTGAGGATAATACTGGCGTTGGCCTGTATATGCACCATGCGAAATTTAATTCAGTTCGACACGTAGCATTCACTTACAACAAGGGCGGTATTACCTTGACATCTTCTTCCAATCAAAATGAGATTGTAGAGTGTCAAGCATACGATAATGAGGACCACGGGTACCTTTTCGTTTCCGATTCCATAAATAACTACCTGAATTCTTCTATTGGCTTGGGCACCGGGTATTCACTGGTGTTTACGGATAGTTCGCATAACAACACCGTAAAGTATGGCTGGTATGAAGGTGATGAGGGAGGGGTTCGGTTTACTGGCGACCCATCAACAGGTATTATCCTACATGAAGTTTCATTCGATGCTGAGGACCTCAGCATCAATACTGGCTCTGAACTGTTAATCAAGAAGAGTTTGCACGTCAAGGTCACAGACAACGGCACGCGTGATACGTGGAAGATTTATGACAACCAGAGTGACGAGAACCGGGAGGCGTATTCTGGAACGCATGCAATGTGGTTGGGTGACCCGGATAAGAACGATGGTGAATATGAAAACAACTGGGACTACTCCTTTTACACCAAGGACGAGATTTCGCTCGGCAATTCACCCCAGCTGAGCATTGCGACTTGGTACGAGACTGAGGACGTCTGGGATGGTGGCCATGTCCAGGTATCTACAGACAGTGGTGAATCCTGGGATGTCTTGACACCAACGGGAGACTACCCTTGCAGCAATGTGCAAGCACTTGGTGACGAGGGCTACTGCGATGACTCGGACGGCTGGCTCATCGAGTATTTCAGCCTCAGTGACTATGACAACGAGGATATCCTGCTCCGCTTCCGGTTTGCCTCGGACACGTCCGAGCACAATTACGAAGGCTGGTATATCGATGACGTTGTAGTGACTGATGGTCAACAAACTTTGTTCTCTGATGATTTCGAGAGTGGCAATGCAAAGTGGACGATTGACCGCTTTGTTTTTCCATTAGAAGGCGCCGACGCTCTTGTTACTGACCGTGAAGGTGTGCAGTACGCTTCATCCTATTTTGGAGGCTCCTCTCCAAAGAGCGATGATAGCGGCTGGTTGAATCATCAAGAAGAAATACCAGTAATTGCACAGCGCTACTACTCCAGCACGAACGCGACTGTCCAGGATGTAGAACTGAGGCTGCGCTACGTTGACTGGCACCAAACTACGATTCTGAATGTTTCTGATGACGCTACTAGGCATTTCAAGGTCCCGGATTTCCGAGTCAACCATTCTGGAGACCTCTACTACAATATTCAGTCCGCAATAGAGAACGCGACCTCAGGCGATACAGTCTATGCCTGGAACGGGACCTTTCGTGAAAACCTGATAATCGACAGGGGGGTGACGTTGTTAGGTAACGGGACCGGGAGTACCATAATTGATGGTGCAGGTAATACATCGGTTAAGGTCACTGGCAAGTACGCCACGATAGCCAACCTGACTGTGAAGGGCGCTACTACGTCAGCCAACTATGGAATTTACGTAAACTCATCCGGCGGAGGACTGAACGCGACCGGCGTGAGGCTGCACGACAACTACATTGGCTTATATTTCAACAGCAAGAGTTGGGGTTCCCGGATTGCCGACAGCACTATCAATTCGAACAGCAACAGCGGATTCCATATCTTTGCAGCTACCGGCATCAGAATCGAAAACTGCACAATCAGTAACAATGGTTTACACGGCATTCATATCAGTTCTGCCCCGGACGCGCTAGTCTTTGGCAACCACGTCCACAATAACACCGGTGATGGAATGTACATTCCGGCTTCCAGTTCCGGAGTTGGCGTTTACCATAACCGGGTCGTCGATAACGGAGACGATGGGATTGATACACCCTGGATTCAGGAGAGCAGTTTTGCCTACAATGAAGTCCGGAACAACGACGGTGTGGGAATCTATACCGGAGCCCGGAACAGTGAATTCCTCCACAACAACGTCACCGGCAATGGCTACGGCATCTCAATCTGGGGCAGCTGCTGCTCGGGCACCCACGGTACCGGCAACCTGGTGGGGTACAACTATATCGCCGAGAATGGCCATGGCATCTCCATTCAGAGCTGGGCCGGCAGCTCCAACCGGTTGCTTTCAAATACGATTTGGCAGAACGACGGTTACGGCATCAATATCTACAGCGGAGACTACCACACTATCGAGAATTCCACAATCTCCGGCAGCGGTTCGTATGACCTGCGCCTCACGATTGGAGAAACGACAATCATCAATTCCACCTTCTCATCAATCTCGATATCCGCTGGCGCTGATTTGCGTGAGAGGGAGTTGTTTAGCCTCCGCATCCTGGAAGAGAATAGTGACCCGTTTGTCGATTTTGAAATTGCAGTTGAGGATGGCACAGGCACTGCATACGCTTCGCCGCACTGGGGTGGTAGCGACGATCTTACTGATTCCAGTGGCTCTATCCGCCAGCTGCTGTTACTATCACGACACTGGAACGGTTCCGCAACTCCTGATGTTTTTGAGACCACGGTCAAGTACGCCTTTGGCGTTCGCGCCAAGGAGAAATCACAGCAGCTGAACCAGACCACAACATTGGATATCTATGTACCTGAACACTGGCGCAAGGGGCTGGTTCTTAATGTCGATTCGGGGGAGGAGTACTTGTCGCTGGAAACCGCTATCTCCGAAGCCAGCAGTGGAGATGCACTGCAGATATGGCCGGGCAACTATCCCGAAATGGTCGTTATTGATAAGCCACTGATGATAACCGGCAATTCCACCGCTGATGTACTGCTGAAAGGCACAGGTGATGATTACGTAATTGATATTGATGCTGATTCTGTCACGATTCGCAATCTAACTGTACTGGATGGTGAAGGAGTCCATATCGACGGCCCCTCAGACGGTGTCACACTGGAGTGGCTGGTAATCCATAATTCCTCGGCCATTGGCCTTCATGCATTCAAGAACGACAATCTGGCGCTCTCGAATTTAACGATCACCAACAGCTCACAAGATGGGATACTGTTCTACAAAACAACCAGCAGTGTCGTGAGTGATTGTACCGTTTCCAATAGCGGCGAAAATGGTATCCACGTGGAATCTGCCGATGGTGTTGAGTTTCAAAGAATCTCTCTGAATGGTAATGGAGAATCTGGATTCAGCATTGATACAAGTGATTCAATATCAGTCAGTGACAGCGTTATTTCGGACAATGCTCAAACCGATACAGCATCCTGGGAATTCCACTCGATAACCACAGACGTGGTGGACCTTGACAACATATCCCTTTCCGGCAAGAAGCTGATTCAACTTGATGATAATGAGCAGGCCCACCTGTCCAACCTGACCCTGGAACTCACCCAGTCCTTTGGTGTAGCCATTGAACTTCTGGAATCGGACTCCAACACCTTGCGTGATGTCCTAATCTCATCCGTAGCACAACAAGGTACTGGAATAATGCTGGATGATTCCAGGAATAACTGGCTCATAAACTGCACTGTCAGTACTCAGTACGGGGCGTTTGTATTCAGGAACACCGCCAACGACAATACTATCCTCGATTCGACAGCATCCGGAGGGGAGCTAGTGCGACTCGAGCTGTCTGTAGTAAGCGGAACTGTAGTTCGCAACAGCACTTTTTCTGGTGCTGGGGATGATGACGGAATCCTACTAATCTCTGCTACTGATACGACTCTGGATAACGTCACTGCCGAGGATAACGGCGATGACGCTTCAAGTCACAACGGTCTGGATGTTTCCTCATCTGATAACCTGTTAGTCAAGAATTCATACTTCAGCAACAATGAGGGTCTTGGAGCCTATATATTTAACTCTGATGATACGGTTATATATTCCAACCAGTTCGATAGCAACGCAAATGGTCTGGTTCTATGGAACGTGGACAACGCACGCGCCTCTCTAAACAGCTTCGAAATTGGGGATGGTAATGCAGTTGAGTTGCGATATGGCTCGAACAGCTGGATTGACAACAATACCATTGAGCAGTACGGGAATGATGCCTCACAGAATTTTGGCATTGGGGTTTTCTACTCGAGCGAAACCAGAATCCATAATAATTCCATTTCTGACAGTGAAGTTACTGGCATACTGCTTGGCGATGAGTCAGTATTCAATTACGTGACCGAGAACAAGCTGACTCGAATCGAGAATTCAGCTCTCCGCGTACTCGAAGGAAACAATTTTTTTGCTAGGAACAACCTGTCCGAAACTGAGCAGACTGGAATCACGATAGATGGAGACTGGAACGACATTGTTGATAACGTGGTAGCCGACGGTGAGTCGGTCGCGATTGAGGTGTTCGGCAGCAATAACCAGATCAGTGGAAACGACATCTATGGGAGTTCAGATATCTCAATTAAGTCCCCTGGTGACTCGAACACATTTTCTGGGAACACGGTTGACGCCGCTAACAAGGATGCGATACTGGTTTCCGGCAGTAACAACCAGTTCACTGGCAATCAACTCACCAACGGAGATATTGGATTCATCGTTACCGAAGGCAGCGACTGGAGCCAGTTCGATAACAATATACTGAGTTCCTTCAACGAAATCTGTTTTGACTTGAGTGGAGATTATATAACCCTTCAGGGCAATCACTGTTCCAACTCGGCGGAGGGTGCCGAACTATTTTCCGTCAATGGCCTGATAGCTGAAGATAACAACTGGACCGGCGTCGAGACTGCCTTCACCCTCGACAGTTCAGCCAATAACCAGTTTACCAACGAATCCGTCGCGTCAACTTCGAAGGCACTGGTTATGTCAGACAGTAGTGATAATGAATTCCTAAGTTCTTCACTTACGGGTGAAATTCATTTGACATCAGATTCAATTACTAACAATTTCAAAAGCACTACAGTACAGGGTACGATTAGTTGCGATTCCACATCACAACTGTTAATATTTGACAACCTTACCATTGAAGCACAGAACGAGTTTCTCGTCACCCCCTTCGAAGGCGTTCATTTGCGTCTCAAGGCTGATGAGCAGGTAGTCTATGCTACCTCCCACTTCAGCGGCAGTGATGCTACCACTGGTGAAGACGGCCGCATCGAGCCGCAGTTGGTGGTCCACACCAGCTACGACGGCAGCTCGACCCCGCAGGTGGTCGGGTTCCAGCTGGAGTACGCCTTCCGCCTGCGGCAATCGGAAACACCCGGGTTCAACATCGCGGGACCGCACCTGGAAATAGTCTACATTCCGGACGAATGGAACTACGGTCTGGTCAAGAATTTGCAGACTGGTGAAGAATACGGGCTGATTTCCGAAGCGGTCGAAGATGCGAGCGAGGGAGACGAGTTGCTGGTGTGGCCCAGCTTCTACGAGGAGTCGATAACGGTTGACAAGCGGCTCACGATTACCGGGCTTGGACCAGAGGTTAGGGTGCAGGGCGGCTCTGAC
>Ga0208406_1000293_pt1 | contig 20980 bp, 17 predicted proteins | sample ETNtaG_15_FD_185769 | JGI IMG/M metagenome (GOLD analysis project Ga0208406, IMG submission 185769) | Marine microbial and viral communities from oxygen minimum zone, Eastern Pacific Ocean - ETNP201302PF89A (SPAdes) (version 2) | ecosystem: Environmental > Aquatic > Marine > Oceanic ...
CCCAATAGTCGTACATACCTTTAATTTCACTATGCAGCTGTTGACAATATTTCTCAACATATTCCAGCGGAGTGGTCCGACCAAACTTCGGTTTTCCTTCATGATGGATCTCTACGAGAATCGACCGCTCTATCAGATCGTCAGAATAATTGGCTCCATTGGTGGTAATTATCCATTGGAAATTATTCGGTAGATTGAACAATCTCTGAGAATGGAAAATCCGTAAAGCCAGCCGCTGACCGGTCATCATGGAAACAAGATTACTGGAATCGAAAACACCTCCTACCCCGCCAGTTACGTTGTCAACCAAAATGGCGCTCACTGGTATGTCTTTGATTTTAGGCAGGATTTGTCTCTCGAAATCAGCTTTTCGAACCTCGTTTTCCATCAAAACAGTGGTAGTTTCTCCCTGAGCGAGGTAAAGAACACAGTTTGCCAGTTCAGTTTTTCCCACTCCTTGTTGGTTCCCACTGACAATCGTGACTAAATGCTTACCATTGAAATTGCTAACGCCGGTGAATATTCGATCCAGGAACATAGCAACCGCATTGGTTCGGTCTGCTTTAGTTTTAAAGTGCCACATATCCAAAAGATGGTTCAGGTGCGGATAATCACCCGCTTTTCCGGTTAGAGGTCGAATAGGGTTTTGGGTGAAATAATCCCCGTCCAACCCCCGTTTGCTCCAGGTAAAATTAGCTTTCAATGCCGACCGGTTCAGCCGAACTTTTATGGACGGAAACCGATGGAGATACACAGCCAATATATTCTCCACTTCGGGCGCCTTAAAGTTATAATTACCCACTTCACCAGTCTTGGGATTGTAGATTTTGACGTCAAGTGAAGTACTCCACCCCCTACCAATACTAGCGGGGGAAACTCCGTCCAAAGGCACTAACCGTCCATCAAAAATTCGGCACAAAACATCACCGAACCGAACATACTGCTTCGTGTCGGAAAGTCGCTGAATCAGTTCGTTAATCTTTTCCTCAGAATCAGGCCTCCAAAACAGCGTATCTCCCTCAGTATCAGCCATGGGGAACCTACCGTTTATGTCACAATTGAAAACCAGTTTCCGCAGAATTTGCGGATACGTTATTAACTTGGGAGATTCCGAACTAGCGTCTTTGCAATCGGCCCAACACAAACACCTCACTTGTTTAGGTTCGTAAGTACACTGACCTGGGTTGGCTCCGGTACCGTGAATAGGGCAAATCCCATTCTTTCGCCCCTGCTGCCAGTACGGCCGACCTTCGAGTTTAACCACAGCGAAAAGAGCCTGAAAAGAGATCTCGTACCATCTTGGCCGATCTTCCCCCTCATGAGGCCGCAGCAATTCTTCAAAGTCATCTTGAGTTACCTTCTCAGGCGGATTCAGCTCTTTTACGACGAAGTCACCATGCTTAGAGTTGGCGAAGCCTGGAACTCGATATGGCATGACGAAAGGAGATGACGTATCAGCGAACAGAAAGTCCTTCAGGAAACAATAATATTTCTTGGCATTTGCGACACTGATAGGTTTCTTAAACCGGACACGTCCGTGCATATCTCCATCTGGCGATGTCTGGATTAAACCCAATTTTGGCATTACCTGTCCTAGGTAATCTACATAGACCCTCCTAAACGACCCGTGAAAATCCTTAACATCCAAATCGAAACTTAGTCCCAAGACCTTCTCGATATCAGAGACCTTAATCGCAACATCCTCAAGTGTGCCTTCAGCACCCTGCAGAATCTGACCATTTTTTTCATATATAAAACTGTGGGCAAACGTTTCGCGCAACATGACTTTCTCCTTAAAACAAGAGCAGCCTTAAACGGGCCGACATGATTATGATAGATCGGCCCGTTTAAGGACTATAACTACGATTTACGCCACAACTTTCTCAAGTTAGCAACCGAATCCGACGAGATAAGAAGTTCCCCATCCTGTTTTACAGCTACCAATTTACCTTGTCTAACCAGATAGGAGATGTAGACATCCAAAATTGAAAGCATTGTCGCAGCCTCTGTTACGGAGACTGTTTTGTTTCTGGGTTTCTTTTCCATTTTTTGCCTCCATGGAAAATCTCCGGGGAATTGTGTTATAATCGATATGAAGCTCACGCAAAAAGCCCCGGCTTTTCAAAACAGCGCGAGATTCACTTCCTAACTCCAATAACCTACGGGGTGGTTGCCCCTAGCACCGGAGTTAGTAGGGTTTTTATGTACTCGAAACCTCTGGGTGGCTGGCTAAAGTTTCCCAGGGGTTTTTTCTGTGGTACTAAAGTTTCCCGCTTTTAGATTCCTCCTTTCGTATGAGTCGATCACAAACTCGTTCAAGAGCAAAGTTAACGATTTTCCGTTTTCCTCAGCAGCTCGCTTACACCGCCGATGCCATTCTACGGGCATGGTCATAAGGAATCTCATGGCCCCGTTCGGGCACTTAAGTTTTTGATTTCTCGACATCTATCTTCTCACCTACTTTACGAAGTGAAATATACCGCTTTGCGATTTGAATTATAGCATTTGCATGCTTACTTAACAAATATAGACATGTCTATCAAAGGTATGGTAAACCCTTACCCTCACTGGCTTATCTGCCAATTATAGACATGTCTATCAAAGGTAGTCAGACACCTTTCTGTCTCTGACTAAACTGCTCTTGAATTTTTTTTACTTTTTTCTATTTTTTCTTTTTCTATACCTTCGCTGGTTCATCCGATCCCTACATCGATCAGAACAATACTTTCTGTGGGGTTTCTCTGGCTGGAAAGGATAAGCCATGTAGCATGCAAGACAAAAATTCATCCTTAACGCCCCCAGTCTTTGTCCCGGCAAATACACATCAGGTTCTGCGCGCGGATCGTAGATTAACCTTATATTATGGTTGAACACTTGTACAGCCACTACTTCCTTGCTCATATACTTAAACAAAGCAAAGACATGAAAATGTTTCTTCTCTTCCTCAACGGGTTCGAACACATCAATCCTATTGAGATCAGCGACCAAGCGGCGAGCAATCTTCTTCCGCTCATCTCCAACCCAAGCCACACCCTGAACTTCCTCATTGATTCGAATGTCAAGCACCTTTTCAGTATTAAACACAACTTGCCCAACCCAAACAGGCTGTTTGGCCCCCTTCATCTCATCGACCTTCTCGCCTAGATACGCCCGCGCAAACTCCGCAGCAACTCTACTTTCATGAACATTCAACATTGCGTGATAATCAAAATGCAGCAACTCCACAATACTTTTAATGTTATCAGGCTCAATTCTCACCTCTTTAATGTTATCAAGCGTAATTCTCATAAGACTCAATTCTCCTAATTCCCATTTTACACCGCCTTTTGCATTCTCGGTTTGATTTAGGGTTGATTAACTAAAGAGTGGTTATGCACCCCATCCCACCTAACGTATTAACCAGTAGGTTCTCTAGGGCAAAATATGCCCACTCCAATTTATAATAAAGATCGCTGATCTTGAAATAATTGTGAAAGAAGTTAGACTTAACTGGCTATAGCTACATAGTAGGGTGAGGGTATCAACGGGTAAGAACGGAAGACATGAGCAAAAACGTTTTCCGCTTTGATACCCACATCCTCCTCGCTATAGCTGCTTACCGGCAAGCCCGTCTCTTCGGCCCACAAGAAGTCACGGATGGTAACCTTAATGGAGTCACGGGTAGGTTCCTTGTCCCGCCATTGATCGATTTGGTCTATTTTTGTTTTTAACTGCTCTAGTAACGACACTGAAACTGTCTTAATCTGTTTAATCTCAGCTGGACTAAGTTGCTGTTTCTTCAACAAATCGAAGATGGCCAACGACTCTTCGTCTAATCCCTCTCTGGCGGCTCGGCCCTCTTCCTCATCCAGATCTTGGATCAACTCCAGTAAAGTGTCAAAGGTCCGTTCAATGGTGGCTTGATCCTTTTGCAGGTTATATTCAGCTACCAGTTGTTCATAGTGTTGCTGAAAATCTGTGCGTAACGGGTTCTGCGCTAGTAACCACTGCAGCTTCTGTTCCACTGCAGCTTCTGTTCCACTGCCTGCTTCAGGTTCTGTACGGTGGTGTTGGGAGTTGCGTTCTTCCTAAATTCCTGGCGTAGGCGATCAAAATCTATCTGGCTGATATCATACAGAGCTTGTTCTTCCTCTTCACTGCCGCTGGCGGTTTCGATGGCATCGTCCACCACCTGATGTAACTGGCGCATGATGCTGGAGATATCAGCCTGTTCCCGATCCTGCTGCAGGCTCTTATAGACAATATCAATGGCGTCCCGATCATCTCGATATTGGTTGATGGCTTTGATGTTCAAACAGGCCTTGAATTTCTTAAACACTTCCCGGCACATGATTTCAAATTGCTTGCGGCTTTCGTCACTTTGGTTGGCCGCTTCCTTAGCAGCCACAATAGCGGCGTTGCGGGCAAATCCTGTCTGCTGAATAATATCGTCCAATGATGCTTCTCGTTGACTGAGGAAGTCCCTGACCATGTCGATGGCTTTAGCCAGATCAGCGAGCAGTTCCTCTTCCGGTCTAGCTGGTTCGATCTCTTTGTCAACCCCATCACCCGCAGTCCCAGCGAAAGTGGCCAGTGCTTGCCGAAGATGGCTCAAAATACCGCAGTAATCCACGATCAGCCCATTGTTCTTGCCGTCGTGTACCCGGTTAGCCCGAGCGATGGCCTGCATCAAAGTATGGGCTTTGAGTGGTTTGTCCAGATACAAATTGGAGAGGCAAGGTACGTCAAAACCGGTTAGCCACATGGCGCAGATGATGGCAATACGGAACGGATGCTCCGGTTCTTTGAAGGCTTGGTCCAATTCCATTCGCTGCAGGTTGCGAAACTGCGGTTTGTTGCGCATCGATTCAGGTAATTCAATCCCATTTTTAATCAGCTCTCGATGGGGGGTGATATCCAAATCCCATTTTCGGAACTTGTCCACTTCGCCCTGCTCTTCACTGATGACCACCGCCATTTGGGTTTCTTTCATCCAATTCAACTCCTGTTGGTCTTGTGTCCGGTTTTGTTCCGATTCCAGTTCACGGATCCGTTGCTGCCACTGCCGTTGTATCAACTGGTACATTCGGACACAAGTGATCTTATCCAAGCAGATCAACATGGCTTTGCCTGTTTCCCAAGCGGTAGAATAGTGTTGTACCAGATCTTGCGACAGCTGTTCAAGCCGTCGGTTAGCGGTGATGACATGGTAATCTCGTTTCAGTTCCCGTTCCAACCGCTGGGAGACATCCACATCCAGGTCTTCCAATTGTTCCAGTTTCTCAGCGATCCGCTGGTTAAGATCGTTAACGGCCAGCCCTAACTTATCGCCTCGTGCATCATAATACAGAGGTACTGTAGCTTGATCTTCCACTGCCCGCTGAAAGTCATAGGTGGAGACATATCCACCAAAGGACCGGCGGGTGATTTGATCGTCACTAAAAAGCGGTGTCCCCGTGAACCCGATATAGCTGGCCTGAGGTAGAGCCTCTCTCATGTTTAGGGCTAAGTTTCCGTATTGCGTCCGGTGCGCCTCATCGGAAATAACGATCACGTCATCCCGAGTGGTATAAGGTTCCGTCACCCTTTGGTTGAACTTGTGGATCAAAGAGAAAACACAAGACTTTTGTTGGGACAACAACCGCTTCAAATCGTCACCGTCAGCTGCTCGGCAAGGGTCCCGATCATGGTCAACCATACCGCAACCAGCAAATGTTTTATAGATCTGCGAGTCCAGGTCCAGACGATCAGTCAAAACCAGGAAAGTGAAATTCCCACCCAGTTTACGATGAACTTTTCGAGCCAGCAATAACATGGAGTAGCTTTTACCTGCACCTTGGGTATGCCAGAAAACTCCCAGTTTACCGTTCCGCTGCTTTCGGTCTCGTACCGATTGTAACGCAAGGTTAACACCCAAAAACTGATGGTTGCGGGCTAAGATTTTGACAGCTTGACCGGAAGATTCGTCGAACAGGATGAAATTCTCCACGATGTCGATCAGATTGCCTTTATCACAAACGCCTTTCAGTAACGTCTCCATCTCCACCACACCCGGGTCCTGTTCAGCCAGACGTTTCCATTGATGGAAGTGTTCCCATTTACTGGTGATGGTACCGATCTTAGCTTGTTCTCCGTTACCGAACATTACAATGGCGTTGAAATGAAACAGATGGGGGATGGTATCCAAATAGTCGGCATAGTTGCTTTCGTAAGCCGTCTTTAGATTATGATGAATGTTCTTGCACTCAACAAACAACAATGGCAGGCCGTTGATGAAACCGACGATATCAGCCCTACGCCGATAGAGGGAACCCCGTACCCATAACTCACGGACACAGAGGAAATCGTTATTGTCCGCTTGGGTGAAGTCCAAGACCCGCAGATGCTGTTGCACCTGTTGACCTTCATCGTTACGGTACTTGACCTGAATACCGTCCCGGATCAGATTATGCTTCTCCCTGTTAGTAGGCGCCAGGCTCTGTGATACCACGGTAGACGTAACCTGATTGACCGCATCGTCATAGGCTTCTTCCGGCAAACCGGGATTCAGTTCAGCCAGTTTCTGACGCAGGATCCGGGTGAGGACCACCTCCTTATCAGAGTTTCGACCCAATAAGCTATCAGGTCCGAAATCTTCCCGGTGGTAAGCGTAGACCGATCTCCAACCCAGTTCCTGCTCCAAGTACTCGGCCATGGTCTGTTGAACAAGCGTGTCCTCGGAGTAGGCCATTACTGTTCTACCTCATTGCTCATTTGCTTTTCAAACGCCTGACGAGCCAAGCCCATAATATAGGGAATCCCCTCGATCGAGCTAAGAGCAATCTCAACGTCTCCGTTACCCCAGGTGCCAAGGTTGGTTACATCCTTGGCCAGTCCTTTGGGATCGTGAAGTTGGTGGAACTTCATGTTCAAGGACAACCTCAAGAGTTTGTTTCTCGGTACAATGTCAACAAAGTTTGTCTCCGCTTTGTAGGCCACGTAGAGCTTGAGGAATTCCTCACTGACACAAGGATCAAGAGCCAAAAGTTCGGCCCGTAAAGCATCGAATAACGGTCGCATCGGGGTTCCGTCCGCCAGATGCGGATGGTTACCGATATCGTAGGCTTCAACTTTCACTACCTTGGGACGGTAGTCAGCGAGCACTTCATCAGATAGCGATGGACCACTCCAAACACAGGCAGCTTTTGCAGCCAGTCGTCCTGCACGAACCTGGATAGCCTCTTCATCCCAGGTATCGAGTGCGCCAAGGTCTTCGTTAACCCGGAGCGGACTTTCCTTGAACCCGCCCTTCATGTCACGTTTCTCAGTAAAAGGCCGATCACTGTACTCAGCATTGTACCCCGTCAAGGTGAGGTTGCCCAGCGTATGCAGCCACGTTTCCTGCACCCGCTGCCATTCTAAACCGAGTGCTTCCCTCCATGGTGGCGAAAGATTCTCGTTCTGCGGCAGGATATGCTCAATGGTATATTCGTCAACTGGCACCCATTCCTTACGGTCATAGTTCTCCAGCTTGCGTAACCAGTAACTGCGATTACGAAAATTGTAGAGGTCACGAATAGTAAGTTCACGGCGAAACTCGTCATCAGTCGGAAAACGCCGGTAAGAAGGCAACAACAGAAACTGGGCTTGAACGCTCTCAATGTATCGATCCTTCTTGAGTAACCGGCCAAAGGTAGCAAAGGTCTTGTTAAGCGAGTTCGTGGGAATAGAGCAAACAGCACGACGGAACACATAGCTCTCAACTAACCGTACAACACGCTCGAACGCTTCAACCGACAACAAACCTTCCACATAGTCGTGGTACAATTCCAGTAGGAAAGGATAGGCGACATCCACCTTCAACTCCCTTAGATCCTGGAAAGCAACAGCCAATTGGGTATCCGGTTCCTGTCCCAGCGCCATGGCACAATAATAACTAGCAAAGGCATGGATATCCGCTACCAGTGCATCGACCCCCGCATCGGCAATCTTCGGACTCAGAGCATGTGCTTTGAAAGCTTCGTACACCTGGCGTACATTAGGGATATCACCAGTCTTAAATGTCAGGTAGTGGCGCATGAAGGCATCAAAGTGCGCACCGTATGCTTCCTGTCCGAAAGCCACCTCCATCGGTCGCCAATAGTCTTGGTAAAGTTGCGTCTGCTGTTCAGGTTCCAAACCCATCAGGATGAAGTTACGGATCAAATCGGCCTGACTCAGTTCACGGCCGGTAGAGTTCATGCTCTCAAAGATCAGTTGCGGATTATCATGGTCCCGGTTGAGACCAATATCCACGATCATCAACTTGGAAAGTCCATGACAGAGGTTGGACAAGCCCTCCTCAGACAAAGCTGTAACAGCCTTGTCGAAGAACTCGAAGTTCTCTTTGATACGCAGGGAATATTCTTCTGGCAGCTGTTTCTGCTGAAGCAGATTAAGTAAGCTCTGTTTATCAGTTTGTGTCAGTAACAGCTTGAAGGCACGTTCGCCATTTTCCTCGGGATTGAGTACGTAATAGTTGCGGATCTTCCGGGCTGAAAAACCATCCACCAGCTCTGAATCATCCAAGCGCCGTGATAAGGCTTCCAGGATCAGTGTCACCGTGGTCAACCGTTGTTGTCCATCAATCACCAACAGCGGTGAATGACGGGTTACTAGGGACAACCCTTGCTCAATATAAACAATAGAGCCGATAAAGTGGACCGAGACATCTTGATTACTGCCAGTTCGAAGGATGTCGTCCCACAGTTGCTGGCATTCACGATCAGTCCAGGAGTAAGTTCGCTGGTAAATTGGAACCAAAAACTGTGGCGACTTTCTGAGGAAGTCAAGTAAGGTGGCTTCAGACGCCTTCATACTGCTATATCTCCATTCATCAGGCGTGGGAGCAATAGGTCACGGGTTTCTTCTAGCTTTGTCGTTTGCCTTGAGATAACATCAATCTGTTGTAAGACCGACGAAGCATAAGCTGAAAACATATGAATTAGCTTGCTTTCTGGAATCATAAAAGGAATTAGTTTAAAGGTATCTCGAACGACTGCGCCAAAGACAGATCCAACTGCTCGGCTACGGAACTGTTCAACTCCCTCAACTAATGCGAAATAAAGGTATTGTTGATTTATCGGAGCCTTTGCTACTAACGCATAGCAAGACTGATTCATCGCCATATTTTTCTGTGCGAGGTTAATCTCACCAACGGTGCCTCTCGCAATAATAAATACTGTATCTTTTTGATACAATTTACTGTTGCACTTTCGAAGACCTTCTTCTGTCAAAGTCTTTTCAGTAGTAAGAACATATACGCTAGGACTTACGTCTTTAGGAGTAAAAAATGGAATATTACCGCCCCAGTAATCTGGATTTTTTGTCTTTGGAGTTCCGCCACTGAGGACATCCATCACGTTAAATGCGGTCGTTCTCTCCCACCCCTCAGGAACCCCATCAACAACCTTAACCTGCTCATGACCTGGGAAGCGCAGCCGAACAAACCACTCCTTATACAGCATCTGTGCTGATTGTTCCAGCAACTGGATACGCAGGCGGTTATTCTCGATATATTCTTCAGGCTTATCACGGTTAAGGAACCACAACTCGCAAGGCACGGCACGGGTGTAGAAAAAGTTGGTTTCTATGGCTATCATTAGCTCAACATCACCTGTTTGGACCAGTCTTTGTCGAACGGCAGCTTCGCTACTACCAGCACTAGAAGCTTGGGACGACATGACGAACCCAGCTCGTCCCTTCTCGTTTAGGTAGCTGTAGAAATAGCTAATCCAGATATAGTTACCATTGGAGACCTTATCCTTCTTGTTAACGCCAGGTAAACCAAAGGGCAGGCGGGGATCAGCCTCCACCTTGTCAGCATCGATTTCGTCCACGTTGAACGGGGGATTGGCCATCACATAGTCAGCTTTGCCAACCAGTTCATGCGGATCCTCATAGTAGGTAATGGCTTTTTCAATATCACCGTCAAGACCGTGAACAGCTAAGTTCATCTTGGCTAGACGCAGGGTCGTGGGATTCTTTTCCAAGCCTTTGAAGGTCAGCTTCTCGGTCGGGTTCTGGCCTTGTTGTTCCACAATACGTGCGCTTTGAACGAACATCCCACCGGAACCACAAGCCGGGTCCAAGACTGTACCTGCCTTGGGCTCCAACACGTTAGAAATCAGGGAAACCAAAGAGATCGGAGTGAAGAACTCGCCACCGTCATGTGCTTTCTGATCAGCAAACTGGGTCAGAAAATACTCGTAGATACGGCCAAAAACGTCACCCGATACCCGCTTCAACTCATCAGGGTTCAGGGTACGTAGCAGTTGAGCCAAGACTTCATTGTCAAGCTCCTGGTATTCCTCCTTGGGCAGTAGCCCTTCAAGATTGGTATAGTCCTTTTCGATCGACTCCATGGCCTGAGGGATAGCCATCCCAAGATCTTCGCTCTCTGGCAATTCAACCAGATAATCAAATTGGGCTTCTGGTTGCAGGAGAATTGCCCCTTGCTGTGAGAAGTCTTCCTTGGTTAACGGCCGGGTCTTGCCACCACGGGTGGGGAGGTTACCAACAATAGTGTCTTTGGCTTCCAGATAACGACTGTAAGCATGCCGCAGGAAGATTAACCCCATCACCGGCATAAAGTATTCGTTACTGGCAAAGTTGGAGTTAGCCCGTAAGTTATCGGCTGCACCCCAAAGCCGTCTCTCTATTGCTTCAATATGTTCCAGTTGCCTCAATATGTTGGTTCTCCTTCCGGTTCAGACTTTGTATTGATAAACCCAAACAATTTTTTCATTCCAACAATAAAACTTCCCACTTCTTCCTCATCCATGGAATGCCAATCTGAACTGTTTATTCCCAACAAAGAAGATGCTTCCTCCTCTGTCACAGGATAAAACTCGGCAAACTCAGAAGGCCCGGCATACATATGCAACCCATTACCCTTCTTTTGGGCCCAGACTGTAAACAGCATACGATTTCGCTGAAATGGGGGCGTATACATTATACTTTTTTTGTAGAGTCGTGGGTATAATCCCAGCTCATTGGCAGCCGTCAGGATCTCACGAAAACTATCTCCCACCCCAGCATCATCTGCCAGCTCGCAAATTTCCTCTATTGTTCTTGTACCCGTGCGTCTACCTGGTTGTTGAGTGTCCTGTTCTGACAACTCACGAACTAACAACATCTTATTATCATCATCCGAAAATGCACTAAATGAGACAACAGATATCGGCATTTGGAATTCATTGACCAGATAATCCACCATCCTATCCAGTCCAGCTATCTTCCCAATTCCAACCACTACTAATTCAATATCCCTGTTTCCCGGTTCTATAACATCTTCTGCCGAACGCTCTTCCAATAATGACTGTATCGAGTTTCCCTGAGGATTCAGGTAGGAATTTGTTTTCTCTATCAACTCATCCGACGGTATTGTTGATATGCACGAGGCATAATCAATAACCTGAGCAATTGTTTTACGTTCAAGCTGACCACGCTTAATTTCAATAACTATCCAGCGGCCCTGGGAATCAATAGCCAACAGGTCAATAATCCCCGCACCCACAGCTAACTGGCGGGCAACAATTCTTATACCGGACTGCAATAAGTTCGGCTCTGTTTCTATCCAATCTTCCAGATACTTCTCAAACTCGACCGAAGCACTACCTAATCTGACCGGACTGTTCTCACAAATAGCCCAAGCACCTATTTTCATTTTCCCCTGTTCCCGACATTAGATTGAAAGCCCAACATAGTATTAACCAAAACCTCAGCTAATCTTCAACGTTATAGAACACCAACCAAAGTCGCTCCAAATGTATACCGAAGTCATACAATCAGTTTCCTTAAATCAACACCAAATTCCTTCTCAATAAAAGCGATGGTTTCAGCTTGACCGTCAAGGGACGCTCTGACGTGGGTTGTTGTATATAATCCCGCTTTCCTTTTCCATTTAGCTTCTTCCCTGGTAAAAGCCTTGATCCATTTTACCAAAGCAACATATTCCGACTTTTCCGCTGAATCACCATTATCGTCCATATTAGTGCATTTCAATGGTTGATCCAGAAAGCGCTTACCATTCACATAAACTTTTCGTATCATCTCCGCCGCTTTGGTGATCTTACCCACACCGACAAAACCTGATCCCTTTAGGGATACAAGATTCAGAGGAAGATTGGAAGACACGACCTTTTTCATCTCCGTGATACAGAGTTTAGGCATCTTGTATTCTTCCTTTCATTTTTCCTGTTCTTCTCGCTTGTCCATTCATTTTTGAAACAAACTGTTAGGTGCTTCGTCAAGTTTTACTTCTTTCAATAACGATAACTCCGCACCGTATCCGCCATCGCCTTGAAATTCTCCAAGGGAACATCGTTATGAAGTTCTGTTGTGGAGCCAACAAGCACACCAGGGCCGGCAACTTCAATCAGCTTACGTGTTTCTGAGGCGACCTCTTGTGGCGTACCAAACGGAAGCAGTTGGCTTACGTCAATGGCGCCAGCAAGCACCAGATGCTTGTGCCTTTTCCGAATTTCAGCGACGTCCATACCCGCAATCGTTTCAACGGGATTGAGGATATCTACCCCAACGGCGACCAGGTCGTCAAGAATTGCCATTAGGTCCCCGTCGGAGTGGAACATCACGGCAATTCCACGTTGATGGTAGGCATCTACAATTCTCTCAAGCCGAGGCATAAACTCCTGGCGGAGGTATGCGGGAGAAAAGATCGTCGTTCCCTTATAGGCGATGTCCTCACCGACAAATACTCCCGGGGAGATGTCTGCGATGTCCAGACAGGCAATTCGTCGGACGTTCAATTCCGTGTTCAGTTCGAGGAAGCGGGAGATAAGATCGGGATTCTCGGCAAGGAGGTATGAAAAGGTCTCAAGTCCGTAGGAGGTATAGGTCATCAGGCCAGGGGAATAACCAGGCCCAAAGTAAGCGAAATCGTAACCGAGCTTATCCAATATCCTTTCAATGGTCGCTCGAACGCTTTGGGCATCCTGCTCGTCAGATGTAGTATCACCTGCCAGGCGTTTCTCCAGCGAATGGATACGACTGTGAAAACCGGCTTCCGCTTCAGCGACCGTTGGAGGTCTCTGGTGTCTTGTCCACGTCGTCCATTGGCGCCTGACGATAGCGGTACCATCGGGGCGATGTTCCTCTCCCTCTACGTCCGGGAAACGAACCGATCGCGTGGAGTCTAGGATGTGGCGTATTGCACTATAGATAGTCCCTGCCGTATCCTCGGTGAGCAATTTGCCACTGTAATATTCCAACACGGCGTTATTTCTCAACAGATCATACAGCGCAGGCCTGTCAGGTGTGCCGCCGCTCAGAATGGTGCGAACACGTTCAATCGATGTCATCAGTCCTCTCCTTAACTTTACCCTCGACCGTCCCTGCGAAAGCGGAGGTCGGGGTACTAGAAGCCGTTCGTACCTTTTCAACCAGTTCCAGAGCTTCTTCTCTGGTAGAGGCGTTGATACTCATCACCACCCGCGCCGCCTCTGGATACTGTTGAGGCCAGGTCCAGGCCGGCCCTCTTCCGCACCACGAATGCATCTGCGGTACATCGGTTGCAAAGGACTGATAGGCTTTGCGGAGTTCCTCCACCGGCTGAACCAGGTTGAGCATACGGAGGTTGGGGATTTTCTTAAAACTTTTCCACTGATGGGTGGCGTCTGCACAACAGTGCATACCGATGCCGCCGTATTGTTCCGATAGCTCAACCAGTTCTGGGAGATAGAATTCAATGAACATCTCTTCGCTAACGGCTCCCACCTCATCTTCAGAAAGGGTGATGCCACAGGGCATGTAATAGGCGGGATAATGGGCAATGAACTCCCGCCCATAGCGCGCAAACCATTCATCAAGGAAGGTGATCAACAGTTCTCTGACTTTGGCTGCAAGTTCTTTGACGGCTTCCGGCGCCTCAATTAAAGCGGTGTAAAGATCGTTTTTGTCCCAAATTAGGGCGACAATGTCCATCGGGCTCTGGATATCCACCAACTTCATAGTTGCTTTTGGTCCAGCACGCCGTTGGAGTTCGTCTGCAATTTCAAAAAGTGTTGCCAGCGCAGGCACATCCAAAGATGGAACGCGTAGTTGGGCAACCTCACTCGCGCTGCGAATCAGTGGTAGAGCAAAGGGCATGTTGTCCTCAGGGCAGTGCACCGGACATCCAAACGCCTCTGCAAAAATCTCTGTCCCCGTGAAGGGGTTAAGACAGGGAATCGAGTCATCATGCAACCACACTGTTCGCTCAAAATGCCGCTGATAGGATTCCCATGCCCATTCGATCCGTTCAGCTTTTCTTTCTCGCCAGGGAAGAGGCCTTGGTAAATTGTCGGGTTGGTAATTGATCTGAAGGATATGACGAGTTCCTGAATCGCTGGACAGGAACCCTCGCCATCGCTGTTTGCGTCCCTCAATATCATGAGAATGTACGTCTACCATCTTTTTTCTCCCATGCGGGCGATTTTCGAGTGGTATCACATCTGCATTCTACTTATGGCACGATGCCTCAATAATCAAAGTTCAGAATCAGATATGTAGGTGGAATTATCGCTTGTACTCCCACGGTCACCCGATATTCGGTCGGTAATTCCTTACATAACCGCCTGATACATGGCCTTAATGTTCTCTAGAGGAATGTCAGGATTGATTGTATTCGCAGTGAAGAGGACCAGCGAAGCGCTACCTTTGCAAATTTCGATCGCGTTTTGCACCTTGGCCACAATCTCTTCTGGTGTGCAGACGGGCAGTTCCGTAGTGACTGCCATAGGCCCGAAAATTAGCAACGGTTCGCCGTCCCGGGTGCGCCTTTTGACTAACTCCTCAAGTACCATTCCGCACTCTGGTTGGAAACCCTGTAACCCTTGTACCCCAATGTCTATCAAAAAATCGAGCATTGGGCGCACGTCACCATCACAATGCCAAACTGGGCGACATCCAACTTCGAGGAGAGGTTCCAGCCCATAGCGAAGCTGAGGCGCATAATAGCGTTCCAGAAAATCTGGAGAAATCATCGGTCCCCGTTGGGTACAGATGTCTTCTCCGAGTAAGACCGCCTCCGGATACAATCCTTCTTGAACGGCTCGGGCAATCAAGCGGCACTGGCATCGTCCTTGCGCCCCACCGATTTCCATCAACTTTTGCGCCCGGTCTAGATAAAGCCCAACAATGAGGAAGTAAGTCTCGTAACCGAACTTGCCGTACCACGTCACTCTGGCGCCAGACCCCCATTGTGCAGGCATCCAGAGCATATCCCCACAACGGGCGCCCATGTCGATCAGTGAGCGGCGAAACACCTCGTATTCCGCATCAAAATCGAAATCGGCTTCAATTTTTTCTGGAGTTGGCATTGCATCAATTTCAGCGATGGCGTCCTCTAAAGACATGCCTGTATCCGCTTTGGAATAGCTCATACTGTCCACGCAGCGGAAGTCATTACGATTTCTGGGGACAAAAATGCTGATTAAGCCATCCATCCCCAGATAATCATACGCTTGAATAGATACTTCAGTGGGATCTGACCAATATTCATCAGACGTTGCCCCGGTAAGCTCCATGATGTATTCAGGGCACGCGAGCCATCCTCCCAGAATCGGCGTTCGATCCGGATCTTCCAAGGCGAAAGCCGTCTCCAAGCGTTGACGTTTTGAGATTTGTTTTCCCATAAATAAATGTCCTTTCCGTTTATTCTAACCCATCAGCACAAAACAGTAGTCGAGCATCAGGTGAACGGCATCAATATAGAACTTCGTCCCCCACGACAAGTATTGGCGTGGACAATAGTCTCCCCCAAGTGGATCTGAGCCCGGTATCCCACCCCGAATCCCTTTTTCACTGCTTTCAATATTCTGAATTTTCGTTACGTGCACGATAGCCGATTTGGCACCCCGGTGATAATCCTCGTTGCCGGTCATATGATAAAGCCTCAGCCAGATAATCGCAATCTGTAAATCCCCGGTCACGCAGTGCCATTCGACTGTTGGATGCCACCTGAAATCGTACCGTCCATAAAGCCTACCGCTATCCAACTGAATCTCCAGCAACACGTCCGCAAGCCGTCGGGCAGATTGAAGGTAATCATCTGTTCCTAATAGTACGCTCGCCTCTAGAAGTCCTCTGCCTGTATAAGCGATTAAATGGGTAATCTCGTCGTTTGCGCTAATGTCAAACCAACCGTTATCTTGCTGTTTGGATACAACCCAGTTTAAGTTGAGAATTGCCATATCCCGGTAAATGGATCTCTGACTCACTTCGGATAATCTCAGCAAAGCCCAAGCAACCCTTGAATGGTACGTATGGGTGCTTTTGCTATAAGCGGTGGTGGGGAACCAGCCGTCGGGTTGCTGGATGGAAGAGAGCCAATCCCCTGCGTTGATGGCGGCATCCAAATAGATCGCGTTATGCGTCTCTTCGTAAACACGAACCCAACCGAGTATATCTTGGCCTGTATCAAAGACATACGGCGTAGAAAAATCCATCGATGTCGCGGCTCCGGTATCGAGTTACACGGATGTCACCCAATCGATCATCTCAATAGCGGCATCTCTATATCGTTGTTCACCAGTTAAAATGGCTGTGTCGAACATGGTCGGTACGATATAACCTGTGACCTCAGGATACGATGTCTGGCAATAGCCGCTATCGATATGGTAATAGGCGGAAACACCACTATCCGGCCCTACGTTTTGGGCATTCAAGATCCAATCAACCGCGAGATCGCGGTGGGACTCTAATGTTAGCATGTCCTCTCTTCTCTATTGCGCACACTCTTATTTCTCAAGATTCTCTCTCCATAATTTCCCACGCCTTTTCAACGTAGAACCGGTAATTCTCCAGCGGTGTGCCGTTCGGGATGCGATGGTCTAGCGCAAGTACACATCCGCCCGTGCGAACCATCGGAGGTATCCTGTATTCGAGTTCCGCCACGATCTCCTCTTTGCTACGACGCAGAACATGCTTGTCAATACCACCATAAAAAGCCAACTTCGTTCCATAGATTTCACGGATTTTGACAATGTCCATGTCAGCCGCAGGTTCCATGGGGTGCATCACATTAACGCCGGCATCCAGAAAGGCCGGGATGGCAGCATTCATGTCTCCGTCGGAATCCTGATCGAAAAGCTGAGCGCCACGTTCTTGAAGCATATCCCAAATACGACGATAATACGGTTTGATAAACTCCTCGATCTGCTTTGGACCCGCAAGCGGCCCACTTTTGCCCGCCATATCTTCGTGTACGCTGAGTTGGTCAACCTTCACGGATTTTGAGACGCGATTTAACACCCTGAATGCTGTGTCACCAATCGTCTTGAGGATATCGTGAATCAACTCCGGTTGTTCATAATAAGCGATACAGACCTGTTCTTCACCCATAAGCTGCCGTGGTTGGTCAAAACCGCCGGGGATACTCACCGTGACAACTCGACCCGCTTTGAGATGCTGGCGAGTGATATCTTCCCAGTTCTCGCCGAAGCGGCTCTCTGAAAATTCATAGTGGGACTTAATCTTCCGCCAGTCATCCATGTTTTTGACCGGGTAATCCATTGGAAGGGGAAGCGTGGCCACGCCTTTAAATAACTTCATCCGTCGCCCCATGCGGTCACGGGTGATAATGTATTCTGCTGTTTCTTCAAGTACCCTTGTCTCTTGACCACCTCTCCAGCCCGTGTTGACCGGCACACCACCATTCATTGCACAACGATAGTGAAATGCTGAAAAGTCGAGTTCCTCTGACGTCGCGCCTTGGGCGAACCACTCCTCCTTCAGACCGATGATCGGGCCGAAGATCTCTGTGAAAAGCGGTCCAATGTTCGCCTTGAAAGTCATATGCTCCAGGTACTGTTCGCGGCAGACACCTATGGTTTTCTTAATGGCCAGATCTGCGTGGGTGCTCCAACTCAATTTCGCTGTCATTCTAAGCTCTCTTGTATCCTCCAGAGGGATTGGAATTTTCAAACATGTCCAGGATACCCTCATCCACAATACGATTGTACTCATCCAGCATGATCTTGTAGCTTTGCGGGGGCATGCCGTGAAAGATGCAATTCGATGTGGAAAATATGTACGCTTTTCCGACACCACCATGCGTCATGCAGTAATGAGCTGATCCTTTGATTTTGCCTTCGTCTATGTCTTGAAGAATATTGCAGGCGACATTACCCATCAGAATCCAATCCGGGTACTGTGCCCTGACTTCCTTGATGTCCATCTGTCCCTGTGGATCCACAGACTGGTAGCCATCCACTCCTGTTGCATACAGCTGATCAAGAATCGACTCGACACACCCGTCGGAATGTAGAAGGACTTTCCTGTCGAGGTCATGGATACTCTGGACTATTTCCGTCAGATAGGGCGTAACCAGATCGGCGAACTGTTCCGGCGAAACAAAAGGAGCGTCGTTGTATCCAAAATCATAGGTTAGAACGAAAAAGTCAGCGCCCGCATCGACAGCCTTCTTGAAAAACACTTTTGCGGTGTCGCATTTTCGGCGGGCTTCTGCATGGAGTTCCTTCGGTTGCTCGAACAGTTGAACAGCAAAATCCATCATATTCTCGCCCGAGGGCATCCAGAAGACTCCGCTACCTTCGAAAGCTGGAACCAACGCCTTGTGACCTAATGTAGATTTCGCTCTTTCGATTGAGGCCGGATCATAGGCGCCGGGAATGGCCGCCCAATCGTACTCGTCAACCAAGCGGTGGTATACATCCAGTTGGAAGGCTGGCCGGTCAGCTTCTGCTACAACATCTCGATCCATGCCGAACATCTCCTTCTCGATCTGGAAGACCAACTCCCAGTGTGGCGGGGTTTTGGGTATCTGACCGTTCAGAATTGTCTCGAGTTTCTCTTTACCTGTCATTGGCTTTACTTTAGGGGGCTTAGTTTGCTTGGTACTTCCGGGTTTTCCGGGTGTTTTGTCATTAACTCTTACTCGTTTCCTCATTGATTTCTGACTTGGAGCATTACTCAATAGAACGTCCAGCGCTAATCCTTAAAGCACCAGTTCTTTACCCGGATATCGACATTGTATTGGCTAGGTGGAACGATTTTGTCCTGCGGAATACATTCAGACAGCTTTTTCCAACCATCGCCGGCAGGCTTTTTCCTATAACAAAAACCTGCCAAGTTGAGAAATTCGGTTTCAGGGGCAACCGTGTAGCCAATCGCCTTACTGTAGTAACCATATAAAGGACTGTCTTTAAGCGGTTGAATATTCAGTTTCTCTCGCGCATATATAACATAAGAATCGGTAGTGTAGGCTATATAACCTGGTTGGAAATTGCTTAAACATTCTTACCAACTAATCAAAGTGATTGCCGAACTTTCTCAAATGCCTCACAAATTGCTTCAATATTTTCAAGCGGGACATCTGGTTCGCACTCGGCATAAAGCATAAGCCCTCCTTCAGGTGAGCCAAGTACCTCAACGGCTTCGTAGATATGCGCCTTGATCTCCTTCGGCGTCCAGAATGGAAAGCCCTGTCGGTCAAGATCAAGGTCCACGCACACTTTTCCTTTACATGTACTTTCAATGCCTTCTATTGTGTTACAACGCACCTGCGGATTTAGAACGGTGACGCCGCACGCTATCAAGTCATCCACGATCTCCAGAACGTGTCCATCCGTGTGCAACCGTACATGGGTATCAGCAGCTCGGCATACCTCAAACATCTTAGTATAACCGGGTTTCAGATGTTTGCTGAAATGCCGAGGGCTCATCATCGTCGCTGTCTGCGTGCCCAAATCGTCGCCAAAACCCATCACATCCACACCAATTTCCAGCCACTTGTTCACCAGTATGATATTGTTGTCCAACACCATACTGATAAGTTGTTGTAATTGAGGCCCATTATCAGCAAAGTCTGCCATTAGATTTTCGTAGCCGCGCAAAAAATGTAGCCGCTCGAAAAAGCGATCACCTCCACCTGTAGCGAGCTGTCCTCCTTTGCGAGCGGTCTCCACGTTTTTTCTTATCCGCGTCCAGTCACCCCGTAGTCCTCGCTCGGTGTAGATGAGTGAATTGGGAGGCTGGTAAGTCGCAAGGGCATCGTAGCGTTCCAAAGGATGTTTCACAACCTGTCCTTCCATCCCACTCCGTATATTAAGAACCTATCCGTAAATAAATCCTGCTTTTCGGTATGTAATTATAGCAGCTGCCAGGTGTAGCAATGACAGGTAAGTTATGTTGAGTTTTTCATAGCGGACCAGGATTTTCCTGAACCGGTTGAACCAGGAATGACTGACTTCGACCACCCATCTTCTAGATTTGTAACCAGGGTTCTTTTTTTTCTTATCAATTTCCTCCCCCCTTGATTTCACCTGAGGAGTGTAGCCTTTGGAGATGATTATCTGTCAAGCCGAATCACCGTAGTAACCTTTATCGGCACATAGGTGCTGTTCAATATCATCAGGTCGTTCAATCACGATTTCCAGTTGGGTAACATCATGCCGATTGGCTCCGCTTACGACCAGTGACAAGGGGACTCCACAGCCGTCGACTAACAAATTTCGCTTGCTTCCTTTTTTTCCCCTATCGGTTGGATTCGGACCGACCGTTTCTTGAACTAGGGCAGCTTTTACCGTGGCTCCGTCTATGCTTTGCCATTTCCAGGAGATGCCCTCCATTTCATCATATTCAGCCAGTCCTGCTCGCCAAAGACTAACAAAAAAACCACTTTCCGCCCAGCGAAGGAAATGAGTGTGAATCGCACTCGAACTTGCAAAATCTTCCTTTGGCAGGGCTTTCCATTGGCAGCCTGTACGCAATACATAAACGATTCCGGCGAATATTTTGCGGGCTGGCATCGGTTTTCTCCCTCCACCGGGTTTGCGCAGGTATTGCTTGTTTGGATCTGGCTTAGGTGACGGGATTAATGGCTTAACTTTTTGCCAGAATGAATCTGATACTTCCCATGACTTCACTTCTGCCATATCGCCTCCATGCTATCTGGTTGAACATGGTACCTATTGAAAGGCAAATGAGGCAAAGTCTCAAGTTATTTACGGATAAGTTCTAA
>Ga0208406_1000305_pt1 | contig 20524 bp, 20 predicted proteins | sample ETNtaG_15_FD_185769 | JGI IMG/M metagenome (GOLD analysis project Ga0208406, IMG submission 185769) | Marine microbial and viral communities from oxygen minimum zone, Eastern Pacific Ocean - ETNP201302PF89A (SPAdes) (version 2) | ecosystem: Environmental > Aquatic > Marine > Oceanic ...
GGTGGAAAAATAGGGATTAGGCTTGCCAGCAAGCTTGAAAAAACCAACCAAGTCAAAGTTATTGAACAATCAAAAAGCAGAGCGAGAGCTTTATCTGACTTACTTGAGAAAGCCTTTATTTTAAAAGGCGATGCCGCGGATGAAGATTTATTGTTGGAAGAAAACATCGAAAATATGGATGTTTTTGTAGCGCTAACCAATTCAGAAGAGGCCAATATACTCTCATCCATGCTAGCAAAAAAGCTTGGCTGTAAAAAAGTTATGGCTTTGATCAACAAAGCTTCCTATTCAGGCTTAATGGAAATTGAAAGCATCGATGTGGCTATTTCACCACAACAAATAACTATTGGTTCCCTGTTGGAGCACGTCAGAAAAGGTGATGTTGTCAAGGTTCATTCGCTCAAGACAGGCAACGTGGAAGTGCTTGAAGCGGTTGCCCACGAACACGGCTCATCTAGGGTTGTTGATAAAAAAATAGAAGACATTGGACTGCCCAAAGGGGCTTCCATTGTCGCTGTGATATCCAAAGATGGTGTTTTAAAAACACTTCAGCACACAACTATAGTTGAGCCTGATGATCATGTTATTGTGTTGATAACAGACAAACACAACATCCCCGAGATAGAAGCTCTCTTTTAACACCAAGCAGTCAGACGCACCCTTAAAGCATGACGTTGAAAAGCCTTAAATCCGTTCAAAAAACATTGGGCCTATTGCTCATGGTTTTTAGTATCACCATGCTAACACCTGTGGCCGTTGCCTTGATCTACCAAGAACAGAACATTGCTCCTTTTTTATATTCATTTTTTGCTACGCTTTTTTTTGGTGGTCTTTTGTGGCTGCCGTCAAAAAATGCCTCTGCTGAAATAAGGCTGCGTGAGGGCTTTATGATTGTGGTGCTGTTTTGGGTAGTGCTGTCATCCTTTGGAGCGGTGCCTTTTTTGTTTTTACCTGAGCTTAATATCTCATTCACTAATGCCATATTCGAATCCACCTCCGGGCTAACCACCACAGGAGCGACGATTCTAAGTGGTCTGGATGAATTGCCTCGATCTATTCTATTTTACCGACAGCAGCTTCAGTGGCTGGGAGGCTTGGGAATTGTTGTTTTAGCTGTCGCCTTGTTGCCAATTTTAGGCATTGGTGGCATGCAGATGTATCGAGCAGAATCCTCTGCCATCAAGGAAACAAAATTCACACCCAGACAGGCGGAAACAGCAAAAGCGCTTGGGGCAATCTACTTGTTGTTAACTTTGTTGTGTGCGCTTTGTTATCGGCTTGCTGGAATGGATGGGTTTGATGCGGTTTGCCATGCGTTTACAACTGTTGCTATCGGTGGCTTTTCAACCCATGATGCCAGCTTTGGTTTTTTTAGCTCCTACACTGCTGTTTACTGGGTGGCATCAGTATTTATGCTTTTAGCTGGGGTCAATTTTTCATTGCATTTTTTCGCCTGGAGAAATAAGTCCTTCGCTGGGTATTTTAAAAATTCCGAGTTTAAAACCTACTTTGCGCTGATGATGGTTGCTGTTTTGATTGTTTCAGGAACACTATTTTTCTCTGCCAGCACAAGCACTGCTCAGGGTGGAGCCACTGAAACTCTTTTTCAAGTGGTCTCAATCGGTACCACGACGGGGTTTACCACTGCAAACTATGGCGCTTGGCCACCGATTCTGCCTTTTTTCTTATTGCTTTTTAGTTTGGTTGGGGGTTGTGTGGGCTCAACCGGTGGGGGCTTAAAAGTAGTTCGCTGGTTGGTGTTGTTTAAAGAAATCCGTCGAGAGGTTCTCCGCTTAATTCATCCCCGTGCCGAAATCCTGATCAAAATAAACAAGCACTCTGTTGATCAGGCTGTGTTGGATTCGATATGGGGCTTTATAGCTGCTTACATTGTCTTGCACCTTACCATGGTGTGTTTATTGCTAGCCACCGGTTTGGATGTTGTAACCTCCTTGTCAGCCATTACCGCATCCTTAAATAATCTAGGTCCTGGACTCGGTGATGTCTTTGCCAACTACAATAGCATTGGCAGTTTTTCAAAATGGGTTTGCATAGCCGCGATGTTGTTGGGCAGATTGGAAATTTTTGCTCTGCTGATCATTTTTACCCGGGCTTTTTGGCAAGACTAGTTTGAAGTCTTTGTTTGATATAGATAATAAAACCATTGCTTTTATCGACTCTGTAAACCAAGCAATTGGAAAATATGTTGCCCGGCTAACCATCACCATGGTTGCCGTTACTTTTGTAATCGTGATTTTAAGGTATGGATTTAATTTAGGCTGGATTTGGCTCCAAGAGTTGGTGACCTGGATGCATGCAGCTGTTTTTTTACTGACCGCAGCGTATGCGTTTTCAGAGGATGCCCATGTGCGGGTTGATGTGTTTTACCGTAACTGGAGCCAAAATGCTCAACACAAAATTAACCTCGCAGGTAGTATTTTTTGTTTGTGTCCTATTGCCTTGTTGATGATAGTAGGAAGCCTTGATTATGTGCTGGCTTCTTGGCAAATGAAAGAAGCCTCGGGAGACGCCGGAGGGTTAGTCTATCCTTTTATTCCCCTGTTAAAAACACTGATTCCACTGACGGGTTTAATGTTATTTACCCAAGGTTTTTCTAATGCTTGTTCTAGTCTCTTTAAGCTGAAACATGATTGAGTCTGTTTTATTATTCGTCGTTGCAATCATGGTATTGCTCGCTGGTTATCCGGTTGCCTTCACTTTAGCCGGCACTGCTCTTCTGTTTGCATTGGTTGGTTTGATAACTGGAAATTTTGATGTGGGTTATTTAAATGCCTTGCCCAGCAGGATTTTTGGAATCATGACTAATGAAACCTTGATTGCGGTTCCACTGTTTATCTTTATGGGTGTTACCCTAGAGCGAGCCAAAATTGCAGAAGATCTCCTGGAAACACTGAGCTTATTATTCGGCAGCTATCGAGGTGGGTTGGGTTTGGCGGTTATCCTCGTTGGCATGCTGCTTGCCGCCAGTACCGGCATTGTTGGAGCCACAGTGGTGACTATGGGGCTTTTATCTTTGCCAACCATGCTTAAACGAGGCTATGATCCAAAAATTTCAACCGGGATTATTTCAGCCTCTGGCACTCTAGGCCAAATCATTCCCCCTTCTATTGTTCTGGTGTTATTAGGAGATGTACTCTCTTCTGCCTACCAGCAGTCGCAACTACAACAAGGCATCTTTTCACCAAAGACGGTGTCGGTGGGAGATCTGTTTATTGGCGCGATTATTCCGGGATTAATCCTGGTTGCTCTTTATATGTGTTATTTAATTGCGGTCTCGTTCATCAAGCCTGAAACTATGCCTGCGGGTGAACAAAGCACAGTGGTGGGTCTTGCTTTGGTGAAAAAAGTTTTTCTTGTGCTGCTCCCGCCGCTTTTTTTAATTGTTGCTGTGTTGGGTTCAATTATTGGTGGGATTGCAACAATAACCGAGGCTGCCGGTGTGGGCGCGGTGGGCGCTGTTTGTTTGGCGCTATTAAAACAACAACTGAATTGGTCCAAAACCAAAGAGGTTGCTGAAGAAACAGCAAAACTTACAAGTATGGTTTTTTTAATTCTATTGGGGGCTTCTGTTTTTTCTCTGGTGTTTAGAGGCTATGAAGGTGATGAGTTGGTGCAGTCCTTTTTATTATCTATTCCGGGAGATGTTGCCGGGGTTTTGATCGTAGTCATGTTGGTCATGTTTTTATTGGGATTTGTGTTGGATTTTATTGAAATCACTTTTGTGGTTGTCCCAATTGTGGCTCCTGTTATTTTAGCTTTAGGTGTGGATCCTGTTTGGTTGGGTATTTTGATAGCAATCAACCTACAAACCTCATTCTTAACGCCTCCGTTTGGGTTTGCGTTGTTTTATCTCCGGGGGGTTGCTCCACCGGAAGTTGCTACAAAGTCCATTTACAAGGGAGTAATACCGTTTGTTTGCATTCAACTATTCATGTTGTTGATGCTGGCCTTGTTTCCGGAGTTAGTCACTTGGTTGCCAGAAAAACTCTATGGCTAGATTTTCTCTTTAGCCAAGTCTCGGTACTCGACTAGTTTCTTGTTTTTGATTTTAAGCTTGGAGCCAGCATTAATAGCTCTATCAAAACTGTGGTAGGACACACAGAAATCTCCAAGATTGAACGCTGCAATCCCTAGATTCACATTTGCCAAATAGCCTTGTTTTGGGTTGACCAGTTTATTGTTCCATGTTTTTTCCAAAAAATGTCTCAGTAATAACACTGCTTTATAATCATCACGCTGATCAAGATAAACTCCACTTAAAGCATTGATCACATAACCCTGCAGCCAGATCACATTTGGGTCGAATTGATTTAACTGCTCGAGAAGGGCGAATGTTGAATCCAAATCTATTGTCATGCCCTTGATATCAGGTGGTTTGCTGTCCTTTTTTTTGCCTGCCCTTTGAAAGAGTAAAACAGCTTTTTCAAACTCATTATCCGCCTCTTCTAAATAGCTGTTTAGTTTCTGGATCGCTTTTTTCTTTGGTAGGCTCTCGATACGATAAAGATTCCTAGAAAATTCCTCAGCATCAAAATCCAATGTATCGCTGTCATAAAACATCCCCAAAGGTTCTGACTCCATTTCAAATGTGAATTTGTGTTCAACTTGATATTCAACTGGCAAGTTTGATTTTGTATCAATGGCAGGTTCGTAGAGAAATCTTTTTGCAGCTTTCTTTGCTGCAACACTAAAAGCAGCGGACGTGGTACCAATAGCTTTTGGATTAGATACCTTACCCTCCTTGTTCACCGTGAATTCGAGAATAACGCTGCCGTTTCTACCCTTGCTCATTTCTCTCATTGGGTAAGCAGGAGCCTCTTTGTAAATGGCTATAGGCGGTTTGATGGTTCCCTCAGTTTCTACCTGGTGGGCCTTGTGAGGCGATGGACACGCTGGAAATAACTCATCGTGAGCGTGCCCGTTTGTAGCTAATAGCAGTCCAGCGATAAAGATTAGTTTTTTCATGGTATTGAGATTTGGGGTTCTACTTTGCAAACTAAGACTCTAACCACCGCCATCTCCGCCGCCACCGCCGCCATTTCCAGCAACCATGGCGCCTTCACCGCCTCCGTGGCTCATTGAAGCTGTAGTCATGTTAGAAATTTGATCCATGCCTACACCGCATGCTGTGGTGATATGATGCTCGGTATAACCAGCTAAGTTCTCCATCTCGCTTAACGCCCCTGTTTGCTGATCTACCAATAGTGTGTTTTTCTTTGACGCTAGGTAAACCTTGTTGTTACTGATAAAAAGATGAAACTTAGATCGGGCAAAGACTCCAGCAAATTTTTCTTCAAATTGAATCTTGCCGCTCTCTAGGCTGAGTTTACAAACCTTCCCTTTTATATTGATAAAAAAGACACTGTTGTCTAGGTAATGAGGCACTATGTAAGATTTAATCTCGTCGCTTTTCCAAAGTAGCTCTCCGGTATTGGCATTCAACATATGATGAATGTGCTTTGTTTGCCATTTATTAGTGCCTTGGACAAACAAATAATCTTTATAGGTAGTAATAATCCCTGGGATACCCTCTATTGTTTGGCTCCAGGTAGGTCTCTTTTTTTCTAAATCATATCTGGCTATTGATTTTTTTTGCCCCAAGAATACTTCGCTTTTTGTTTCCATTTTTCACTCCTTAGTCTTTTCTATAGCGGTTGGCCAGCATTGCAAATTCTGAAATTTCAGTCCACTTTGAAACAGTGTTCTTGTAGTCCAGAAACGAAGCATAAATGTTAGCAAATTGTTGATCTCGCTTCTCAATTTCAGCAATAATTTCATCAGTTGCTTTTTCAAAAGCAGCTAAAACATCTTTTGGAAAAGGAGCAATCTTGATGTCTTTCATTTGCTCAAGCTCCGATAAAGCAAAAGCGTTTCTTGCCACATATTCAGCCATCATTTGATCATTGGTCGCGCTGCATGCAATATCGACAATGGCTTGTAGGTCCTCAGGCAGTGAGTCAAAAGCTTGTTGATTAACAATACACTCCAGGGCTGGGCCGGTTTCATGCCATCCTGGGTAGTAATAATATTTTGCAGCCTTGTGAAAGCCAAATGTGAGGTCATTGTACGGTCCAATCCACTCTGCAGCATCAATGGTTCCTGTTTGCAGTGCGGTGAAAATCTCACCCCCCGGCATCGCCACTGGGGTTCCGCCTGCACGTCTTAACACCTCGCCTCCAAATCCAGGAATTCTCATTTTTAAACCTTGCAAATCCTCAACCGAGTTAATTTCTTTTTTAAACCAGCCCCCCATTTGTGTGCCTGTGTTGCCACAGGGATTTGGCCTGAGATTAAACGGTTCATACAGTTTCCTATATAGTTCCATGCCACCTCCGAAATAAAGCCACCCATTGAGTTCCATAGCATTTAAGCCAAAAGGGATGGCTGTGAAGATTTGAGTTGACTCATTTTTTCCTCTCCAGTAATACGCCGCCCCATGACCCATTTCTGCACCTCCTCCTGAAACATAATCAAAAACCTCAAATGCAGGAACCAATTCGCCGGCTGCAAATACTTTTATTTTGATTCTGCCAGAAGAAGCTGCTTCAATGTTTCTTGCCATTCTTACAACTCCCGTGCCAAGACCTGGAAAATTGGGAGGCCAGGTGGTGACCATTTTCCACTTAAAGGTGCTTTGACCAGCAGCTTTTGTTTTAGGGGTCGCTGCTAAACCCAGCGCGCCCGCACCAACCAATAAATCTCTTCGTTTCATTCATCACTCCTGTTAATCGATTTTAAAAGGATAACTTAAATCTATTAAAAAATGATACCCATGAAAACTTATGGTATATAAATAACTGACTATGATTGCTTTAATCCAAAGAGTAAGTGAGGCTTCTGTTTCAATACAGGGCAACACTATTGCCGAGATCGGAAAAGGGCTTGTGGTTTTGCTTGGAATAGAAAAACAAGATACCAAGCTTGAGGCCAATAAGCTGGTTGACAAAGTGCTTCGCTGTAGAATTTTTGAGGACAGCAAAGGCAATTTGAATCTTGATGTTGTGACTGCCAAAGGAGCGGTGCTGGTGGTACCAAATTTTACACTAGCCGCAGACACTTCCAGTGGCAATAGACCTGGATTCTCGACGGCCATGGAACCCGACAAGGCCGAGCTTTTATTTAATCATTTTCTGGCAACAATGAAAGCCAAGCACGCCGAGGTTAAAGTAGGTGTCTTTGGTGAAGATATGCAGGTAAGTTTAATTAATGACGGGCCCATAACAATTTCATTAAAAACCAAGAATCCATGATATTATTGGGTGCAATAACCTAGATGACTCAAGAGGTAACAAGGAGATGGGTGCAAGCGGTATAAGTATTTGGCAACTTTTGATAGTTTTGTTAATTGTTGTTCTGGTTTTTGGAACCAAGCGAATTAAAAACATCGGTGGCGATCTCGGCGGAGCAATCAAAAACTTTCGAAAAGGAATGAATGAAGCCGAAAAAATAGAGGACGATCTTGGTGACCTTGATTTGGGCGACTCAGAGTCATCGTCTGAAGAAGATCCAGAAGAAGAACCCGACACAAAAGATCAAGACCACTCCTAAACCATAATGTTTGATATTGGTTTTTGGGAAATGCTTCTTTTAATGGCCCTTGGCTTGGTCATACTGGGTCCTGACAAACTTCCTGCCTTAGCAATAAAAATTGGCAACTATGTGGGCAAAGCACGCTCGATGGTCAATACCTTTGCAAGACAAATGAGACAAGAGATCGAACTAAAACCCAACCGACCGATGACGCCTGAGCCAAAAAATAACTCCCCCACATCCCAGGAAGACCTGCCTTTGAGTGATTCAAAAAACAGCAAGGTCGATTGACTCCTTTATAGCTTTTATGCCCAACTCTCCTGCCGATCAAGAAGAACTACTCAAGGAAGAGTCGCTGCTCTCACACTTGATTGAAATGCGTTCTCGTCTCCTCAAGGGCGGTGCCGTGGTCTTGGTTATTTTTTTAGCCCTTGCTCCATTTTCAGATTTTATTTTTACAAGTATTGCTTCGCCTTTAATGGAACAGCTGCCCGAGGGATCAACCATGATTGCAACCCAGGTTGCCTCACCCTTTTTAACCCCGTTTAAAACCACCATGTTTGTGGCTCTCTTTTTGAGCATGCCAGTGGTGCTTTATCAAGTGTGGGCGTTTGCCGCACCTGGGCTGTATAAAAAAGAAAAACGCTTTGCTGTTCCTTTGTTGCTTTCAAGCATTGCTTTATTCTACCTCGGTGCACTATTTGCTTATTGGGTGGTTTTTCCACTGATGTTTGCTTTCTTCACTTCCGCTGCCCCTGCTGGAGTCTCGGTTATGACAGATATCGCTAGCTACCTTGAGTTTGTATTGGTGTTGTTTTTTGCTTTTGGCCTGGCTTTTGAGGTTCCAATTGCCACGGTTATGCTGGTATGGTCAGGGCTCACTACCATTGAAACTTTGGCAAAAAATAGAGCTTATGTGTTTCTTGGCACTTTCGTTATTGGGATGCTCATCACCCCACCCGACGTCATTTCTCAAACGCTGTTGGCCGTACCTGTTTATTTACTCTATGAGTGCGGCATTCTTTTGTCTAAAATACTAACAAACAAACAAAAAGAAGAGGCTGACTAATGAGTAACTCAACCGCTTTAAATAAACACGCCGACACCGGGTTTTTTGGACATCCAATTGGCCTGAGAACACTTTTCCTGACTGAAATGTGGGAAAGAATGTCTTATTACGGAATGCGTGCTCTATTGGTTCTCTACATGACCGGCACTGTTAGCGAGTTCAATCCCGGGCTGGGGTGGTCACAAATGGAAGCCCAGGCCATTTATGGTATTTATGTGGGTATGGTTTATTTTATGGTTGTCCCAGGTGGTTGGCTTGCCGACAATATCTTAGGACATCAAAAAGCCGTTTTGTATGGGGCCATGATTATCGCTCTTGGTCATTTTACTTTGGCCATTCCAATAGAGCAGACGTTTTTCTTGGGTCTTGTTTTTGTTGTTTTAGGCACTGGTTTATTAAAAGGGAATATTTCCACTATTGTAGGAAAGCTCTATAAAGAAGAAGATCGCAGAAGGGAGTCTGGTTACACGATTTTTTATATGGCAATTAACATAGGATCTACTCTTGGGTTTCTGGTGTGTTCTTTTCTAGGCGAAAAAATTGGTTGGCACTGGGGTTTTGGTGCTGCCGGGATTGGTATGAGTTTTGGGGTCCTGCAGTTTATTTACTCTAAAAAACTCCTAGGAACTGCTGGAATCAACCCAAACTCCATGGAAAACAGCAAGAGAGCTAAGTTGGTTGTGGGCGCCAAAGTAAGCTTAGGTTTGATGTTTGTCGTTATCACAAGTGGCCTGCTTGGCTTTTATTCCATAGAGCCAAGGATTTTTGCAGAAAACTTTTCTTACTTTTTAACTATTGTGGCTGGTTTATATTTTCTTTATCTGTTCCTTCTTGCAGGACTAACGTCGACAGAAAAACGAAACCTAATTTTGTTGGTTCTTCTGTTTGTCGGTGCCGCAGCTTTCTGGTCAGGTTTTGACCAATCCGCCAGCTCTTTGAGTATTTTTGCCAGGGATTATACAAATCTGTCAGTTCTAGGGTACATCATTCCGGTAGGCTGGCTGCAATTTGCAAACCCAATCTTTGTGGTTATCTTTGCTCCAATCTTTGCTGGGATCTGGACTCATCTCGGACGAGTTAACTTAAACCCAGCCTTGCCAGTAAAATTTGCTCTTGGCTTAGCCCTTATGGCTATCAGTTTTGTAGTGATGCTTTTTGCGGTGGAGCTTGCCATGGAAACCGCTCCTGTTGGGATGCGCTGGTTGATCCTAACTTATTTGCTACAAACCTGGGGTGAGCTGACACTGTCGCCCATTGGTTTGGCAGCTTTTTCAAGATATTCGCCCAAGCGATACCTTGGCCAAATGTTTGGTTTATGGTTTTTAGCTTCTGCAATTGGTGGTGTTTTGGCGGGACTTTTGGGGGGCGATGCTTTGGACGCAGGGCTGGGGAGCATATCCCCTGTCTTCAATTTTATGATTAAGTATTATCTTGCAATAGCATTAGTCCTGATTGTTTTATCTCGGTTTACCAAAGGGGAAGCCTTAAAAGATTGAGTAAAAACCTTTTTGGCCTCCCACAACAGAGGCTTAGCTACAAATTGATTTAGATCATTTATAAACTGACTTATATCAACCCTGGTTGCAATAATTTTAGTGCTAGAAAGATTCAATTTTAAAGAGGTTGAAAAAAAATAAAGCCGCTTAGTCCGCTCTGTTGTATGATAACAACAATCTTTTAGTTGCCTTGTTCTGTTGTTTTGTTTGGTTTTTTACACCGCCTCGGTTACATTAGGATACGTATACATTAGATCACTAATTGCAAGGGGGCTTTATTTAATGAAACTACTTAGCAGATATGTTGTCGGCGCAGCGCTGGCAACACTCATCGTCTCACCGCTCACAATGGCTCAAAGCATTGAAGAGATTACGGTGACGGCCAGAAAGAAAACAGAAAACCTTCAAGATGTACCCATCAGTGTTAACGCCATCAGCAGTGACGTTGTTGAGCGTCTTGGCATTAAAGACATAAGGGACGTGGTCAAAATGGACTCGTCTTTGATTTTTGACAAAGGATTCTCGCCTGATGACACCCGGATTGTAGTCCGGGGCATAGACAATGGTCGGGGTCGGCCAGTTATTGCCAACGTTATTGACGGAGCCGATATTTCCTCTGAGGCGCTTAATTCAGCCGGGGCCTCCTTGTTGGTTTCACCCAGGCTTATTGACATTGAGCGAGTGGAGATCGTTAAAGGTCCTCAAGTTGCCTTGTATGGCCGAACAGCGTTTGGCGGAGCCGTTCAGTATGTAACCAAGGGCGCGTCAGAAACCCCTGAAGCAACCGCAAGTATCGAAGTTGCCCAGGATGGCATGCATGAGATGCGTTTTAGTGCTTCTGGACCTATTTCAGATAAATTGGGCATTCGCTTCAATGCACTGTCGTGGGATTTTGATGGCTTTCACACAAATACTGAAACCGGCAACAAAGTTGGTGGCGGCGAAGGCTCGAGCGCCTCGATTATGTTTGACTGGAACCCTAACGAAAAACTACACATTAGAGCCAGGCTGGATACCGTCAGTGATGAAAACGATCCACCCGCACAAGCATATGTTCCATTCAACTCATTAGCCAAAGTGGCTGATGCTGCCAGCTGGTGTAATGGCGGCTGGGTTCATGATGCTTCCTGTAAAGGTTATGCTGAAGTCTTAGAAACAGCGATGGCTTGGGGAGCGCATGACGCCACATATACCGGATACGGATGGCAGGCAGTGTTTGGCCCTTGGTTCACTTGGCAACAATCTGTACCGACACTTGCGGGGGCATGGAAAATAAACTGCGCAGGCCCGTTTTATATCCCAAGCGTTGCGGCTCCAGACCCAGTTTATAATACCTGTAGCCCTGTCAATACCCCGGGTTTTGCCAGCACAGGTAACCAAATAAACAGCGAGACAGGCACTCTCTATGGGGGGCGTTTTGACGATATGGAGCATTCTGTTTATGTCGGCGCGCTACCTGGTGGTGATGATTTGGCTATTACCCAGAATCGTAACTATGCGCACTCTGAGGGTAACAAAGGAAGCGATATGTTTGGCCACACCAAAGATGGTGAACGCCTGCAAATTAATCTCACCTACGATCTTGCGGTGGGCACCTTTTCTTCCATCACCCATATAGCAGACATGGATGTTGCACAGCAATACGATATCGATAAACGCGCTTTGAGTTGGTTCGCCCAAGAGTGGAATGTTTATGGGGGAACCAAGCTATTCAGCCAGGAATTTAGGCTGCAAACAGAAAACGATGGACCATTTAACATGGCCATGGGTGCCTTGTATTGGCACGAGGACACCATTCAAACCTCTACGGGATTGAGCATTAGGGGGATGGGAGAGCAGTGTCAGCTTATTGCAATCAGGGATGCCAGAGGTAATCTTAAGAGTGTTTCCGACCTTGGCGCGTCCTCTTGGGCTGGCCCTTGCGGTCACACGGATGTCGACGTTAGAGGCTTCATAGATGACAGTCTTGCAAACAGGACTCCGGATGATACGATCCGGGACACCGCCCATACGTCGCTTTACACACTTATGGATTATGAATTTAATGACCGCTTAACCCTGACCATGGAAGCTCGTTGGGTTGATGAGCGCGAAAAAATGACAGCGACGGCCTCTATGGGGCTTGCAGATGGGTTGGCCGCAAACTCCGGTGCTTCCTCAGTGAGTCTTTGTGGGTCTCATGTTCGCTGTGATTACACAGGGGGGATTGTGCCTCTGGAGTGGCCACCTTACAGTGGAACCTATCCTATGGTGTCTGTGCCTGTTGTCATTGGTGATACTGCCCTAGCTTTTAACGGTGGAACCAACCAAATGGAGCCAAACATGTGGACGAACGCCAATGTTACGCCTAGCAACCCCTCAGGAATGGGTCCAACAACCCGTCAAGAATATTTGACGTTTGCTGTGTCAGATAACTACATAGTACCCAAGCTTGTGCTTGCCTATGAAGCCAGCGATGACATTATGATTTATGGTTCGTGGACTGAGTCTAAAAAACCCGGTGGATTTTCAACCTTGGGAACTGGTGCCTTTGGCTTTGACCCCAACGGTGACGGTCTACCGCTTGAAGTACAATTTGACCCAGAAATAATGACGGTATGGGAACTTGGGTTTAAATCGTTCTGGAACGAGGGAGCGCTCAGGGTCAATGGAGCTCTTTTCTTCGAAGACTACACCGACCGACAGGTTAACGTTCAAAAGGTCATTGCTGGCACGCTGGGTAGTGTTACCGATAATGCAGACGGTGGTGAGGCTTTTGGGCTTGAGGTTGATCTCGCTTGGGCCATCAGTGACAAACTGACCTTAACCGGTGGCTATACGTTCCTTGATACCGAATACACCGACTTTAAAATCTATTCCAGAAGTGCAGGTGAAATCGCACGGGATGGTAAGTGTGTTCGTATAGAGGACTACCTTGGAGTAGCCGGAGAACAAACCTGCATGATTGACAAGTCTGGTAATGAGTTTGAACGGGCCCCCAAAAATGCAGCAGTATTTAGTCTGAACTATACAGACCAGTTGAAAAATAGGGATGCCTCCTTTTTTGTCGAGTTGAACGCTCGCTTTACGGATGAGCGCTGGATCGATAATTCCAATGATGCTTATGTGGATGATGCCTGGCGTTTTGATCTCAACGCTGGTATCGAAAAAGGTAATTGGGATGTGAATCTTTATGTGCATAATCTCTTAGATGATGACACCGTGCTTTCAGCCGGAACCGGGCCTGATATTGGTAACTCCGACTTTAGGTTTGGTCTGGTCCTAACCCTGCTGGAAACTGAAGCTTATCCTTACGGGCCGGTGATTTACACCAAGAAAGATGATGCCGGTCAATACGGCTCAGGCGACGGTAGTCTGTCAATTGTGCCTGCGCCAATGATTAGAAATATGTGGTATGCAAACATTCCCGACCCAAGACAGGTTGGCGTGCGTGTAACCTACAAATTCTAAGGCAGGAAACTATGAATCAATAAACCCCTCTTCATTGAGGGGTTTATTTTTTAGGCCTGCTAAAAGGTATGGGTTCGTTTTCAATTCCTTTTGTTTTCAACCAGTCTCGAACCGCTTCTCCGGTGCCACTAGGCCAAGGTCTTAGTTTATCTATGGAAATGGTTTTGTGATCAACCAATTCGGCTGGGTCCAGGGTTATCTCGCCCTCTTCCAGAAGGACATGATAGGCAATGATGACTTGGTTCATTTGAAAAAAACTGTACACGCCCACCAGATTCGTGGCCTGGCAGCCCAGACCCAGCTCCTCTTTAACCTCCCTTCTCACTCCTTCTTGTGGTGTTTCATTTCTTTCAAGAAACCCGGTCACTATACTAAACCAATGTTCGGGCCAGCCGATTCCCTGGACTAGAACCACGTCATCTTCTTGTTGCGGAATAGCTGCAACAACCGGGGTGGGGTTGTTCCAGTCAACGAAATCACAATCAGGATTTGGGCATGCGTTTCTATGAGAGTCTACTATATGCGTTTTTGTTAGGGCGGTGCCGCACAAGGGACATGTTTTGTACCTATCGCTAAAATAAACCATGTAGGGTATCTAACAGTATTTAGATCAAGATAGCTAGCGGGAACAGGAGAAAGGAGCGATAATAAAAAAAACAACTAAGGAGCTTCCAATGTCTGCCTATCTAGTTTCGGTTTGCGAGGTAACCAACAAAAGTGATGATTTAATGTCCTATGCGCAGCAATCTGCGGAATTAATCTCAAAATATGGCGGGTCTTATGTTGTCAGAGGCCCTGCGAATGAGGTCCTTGAGGGAAAAGCCCTTCAAGGTAAAAGCTTAATTATTACCCAGTTTCCCAATGTTGGGTCCATCAAAGAATTTTGGAACAGCCCAGAGTATTCGGTGCTCAAGCCCTTGAGAGAAGGAACCGGGGTTTATGACATTGGGATATTTGAAGGCGCCGAATAAGGAATTGTTATGTCGTATGATCCAAATAATGTGTTTGCCCAGGTTTTAGACGGTTCACTGCCATCAGAACAGGTCTTTGAAGATGACCATACTTTGGTCATTATGGATATTATGCCCGCCACAAAAGGACACGTTCTGGTAATCCCAAAAGCTCAGGCTGAAAATATCTACGCTATGGATAACGAATATCTCAGCGCGGTGGGCTCCACAACAAAGAAAATTGCCGCCGCAATCAAAGCAGCGCTACGCCCTTCTGGGGTCATTATTAAACAATTTAACGGACCAGATGCCGGGCAGACAGTATTTCATTACCATGTGCACATAATTCCGGTGTACCCAAACGAAAGAATTGGTGAACACGGTGCCAACATTGCGGATCCTGAGAAACTGGCAAGCGTTGCCGATCTCATCAGAGCGTCCATTAATAACGATAATTAAACTCGCTCTTGCTACAATGTCAGCAAATAATCATCTCTTAGTGTTATATGGAACAGATATTTGAGTTTGCCAACAATCATTCCTTGATGGTTGCTGGGTGTATTGGTCTTTTCTTGCTGGCTATTTTTAATGAGTTAAAAATTAAAGAAGCCAGCTTGTGTGGCCTTTCTACTATTAATGCGGTAAAACTGATTAATCAAAACGCATTGCTTTTTGATCTGCGTGCGCCAGAGCAATTCTCAACAAAGCACCTTCTGAATGCGAAAAACATCGATCCCACGGCAATCACAAAAAACTTCCTTGGTGAGAAAAACAATAAAGACAAGCCCGTCTTACTTGTTTGTGAAAGCGGCGGGATAAGTAAAAAAACAAGCCTTCGTCTAAGATCTAAAGGGCTGGAAAATGTTTTCTATATAAAAGGAGGCCAATCAGAATGGGAAGGCGCTGGCTTGCCCACTTCATCTTTGTCTAAATAAAAAGGAGCTTTTATGAGCGATAAAAAAAACAACGAAAAAGAAACGCCAGTAGAAACATCGGCAGAAGCACCGGCAGAAGTACAGGAAAATAAAAAAACTGTTTCACTACAGACCATTTATATTAAAGACATCTCTTTTGAGGCGCCCAACAGTCCGGATGTCTTTTTAGAAAAAGAGGTGACGCCAGACACCAAGCTCAATATTTCAAATACCCATGCAAAACTTGGCGATGGTATTTATGATGTGTCGCTTAAGGTAACGGTTGAGTCAACCTATGGGGACAAAACTATGTTTGTTGCGGAAGTAGAACAAGCGGGTGTTTTTGCAATAAACGGCTATAGCGAAGAAGAGGTCAGAGCTTTGATTGCTGTGTTTTGCCCAAACACATTGTTCCCTTTTATCAGAGAATTGGTTTCAGGGATTGTAACCAAAGCTGGGTTTCCAGCATTATTATTGCAGCCTATTAATTTCGACTCCATTTACAGCCAGGCCATGGAACAACAAAAGGACCAAAAACCCAACTAGGTTTTTATGGACAAAAAAAGTTTTTTGGTGGTTGGCGCTGGGGCCTGGGGCACCGCGCTTAGTATCCAGCTTGCAAATAATGGGCTTACTGTGTCTCTCACCTCCAACGATAAAGACAACCTGAGAAAAATAGCCCGCACAAAAGAAAACGAGCATTATTTACCTGGTTTTCAGCTTCCTGATGCAATAAAAATAGAGCCTGATTATGCTGGATGCATTGCAAGCAGTTCTTCTGTTTTGGTCTGTGTTAAGAGCAAATATTTTTTAAGCGCCTTACAAGCATTGAGCCCTTATATGAGCTCAGAGCAGAACTTAATTTGGGCAACTAAGGGTTTGGATTCAGAAAAAGGGCGTCCTTTGTCTGAGCTGGTCAAGCAAGACTTTCCTAAACTAAAAAAAACAGCTGTCATTTCTGGACCTTCTTTTGCCAAAGATGTGGCTCAAGGAATGCCAACAGCTATAACGCTCGCCTCAGAAAACATTGAGAATCTAATAGATCTGGCAGACCTTTTAACAGGGCGGTCTTTTAGGGTTTATACATCAACTGATATCATCGGGGTTCAGTTGGGCGGCGTTTTTAAAAATATCATTGCCATTGCAGTTGGCGCTTCTGACGCACTTGGTTTTGGAGCGAACACGAGAGCTGCTTTGATTACTAGAGGGTTGGGTGAAATGAAGAGAATCGGTCTAGCTTTTGGCGCAAGGCCAGAAACGTTTTTTGGTCTTTCTGGGCTGGGAGATTTAGTGCTAACCTCTACCGACAACCAGTCTCGGAACAGGCAGCTGGGCCTTTTAGTTGGCTCAGGACTTTCGCTAGATGCTGCTGTTAAAAAGCTTGGAACAACTCCTGAGGGAGCGCATGCGGTTAAAGCAATCTATAAAAAAGGAGCCCTTCAAGAAAGCTTGCCGATAGCCAAAGCGGTGTATAGTATTTTATTTGAAGGTGTTCCTGCAGAAGGGCTAGTGAAACAGTTAATGTCTCGGCCTATAAAAGAGGAGCATTAGAACAGATCAGTGAAGGTTTTTTATCTTATTGGCTCAAAAAACGAATTAAATTAAAGAGAATAAAAATATGTCCCGCATGACCCCAAGTGAAGCCTTTGTAGAAACAATGGCTGCTTATGGCGTTACAGAAATTTTTGGCATTATGGGCTCTGCGTTCATGGATGCCATGGATATTTTCAAGCCTGCTGGTATTCGTTTCGTGTCAGTTGTGCACGAGCAGGGTGCTGCACATATGGCTGATGGTTACTCCCGAGTCAGCGGAAGACAGGGTGTTTGTATGGGACAAAATGGTCCAGGCATTAGCAACTGTGTCACCGGTATTGCCGCTGCATTTTGGGCACACTCGCCGGTGGTCATCATTACCCCGGAAACAGGAACCATGGGGATTGGCTTGGGCGGGTTTCAAGAGGCGAACCAGATGCCCATGTTTCAGGAATTTACTAAATACCAAGTGCATTTAAACAACCCAAGTCGGATGGCGGAATTTACCGGACGATGCTTTGACCGAGCGCTCTCAGAAATGGGGCCGACTCAAATTAACATTCCCAGAGATTTATTTTATGGCGAGATTGATGTGGAAATTCCAAAGCCTATGTATCTTGACCGTGGCCCTGGCGGAGAACAAACACTGGACGAAGCAACAGCTTTGCTGGCCAAAGCCAAGTTTCCAGTTATTGTTTCAGGGGGTGGTGTTGTAAATGCTGGGGGCGTGGATGCATGTAGATTGTTAGCAGAGCGTCTTGGCTCCCCTGTCGTCAATAGTTATTTACATAACGATTCATTTTCCGCAAGCCACCCTCTTTGGTGTGGACCACTGGGTTATCAGGGCTCAAAAGCTGGCATGAAACTCATTAGCCAAGCTGACGTTGTATTAGCCCTTGGCACCCGACTGGGGCCATTTGGAACATTGCCGCAATATGGTCTTGATTACTGGCCGAGCAGTGCCAAAATTATCCAGGTGGATGCTGATCATAGAATGTTGGGGCTGGTAAAGAAAATCTCCGTTGGTATTTGTGGCGACGCCAAAGCATCTGCTGAGGCAATGCTTGATAGGCTTGATGAGGTTAATCTGGTGAATGATAAAAACAAGGAAGAACGGGCAACAAAAATTGCAGCCACTAAGAAGGAATGGGAGCAGGAACTTGATGAGTGGATTCATGAGAAAGATGCCTTCAGCGAAGAGGTTATTAAAAAAGCTGGTCGAGGTTTCCTGCATCCACGCCAAGTCTTGCGCGAACTTGAAAAAGCAATGCCGGAAGATGTTATGGTCTCAACCGACATTGGCAATATTAATTCGGTTGCCAACAGTTATTTGCGTTTTGAAAAGCCACGCAGCTTTTTTGCCGCAATGGGTTTTGGCAACTGTGGGTATGCTTTCCCAACAATTATTGGCGCCAAGGTCGCCGCCCCTGGTCGTCCCGCCATTGCCTATGCAGGAGATGGCGCTTGGGGCATGAGCATGGGCGAGGTCATGACCTGTGTGCGCGAAGATATACCAACAACAGCAGTTGTCTTCAATAACGGTCAGTGGGGGGCAGAGAAAAAAAACCAAGTGGACTTTTACAGCCAGCGTTTCGTAGCCGGAGAGCTTGATAACCAAAGTTTTGCCAAAATTGCTCGCGCCATGGGCGCGGAAGGGATCACCGTCAGTCGGCTTGAAGATGTAGGGACGGCCCTAAAGACCGCCATCGATACACAAATGAATGAGCGTAAAACCACAGTTATTGAAATTATGTGCACGCAAGAATTAGGCGATCCATTTCGCCGTGACGCATTATCGAAGCCGGTTCGTTACCTAGATAAATACAAAAAATACATCTGAGCTGAGGAACGCTTTATGTTGAGTCCCGCACCATTTGAATGCCCGTCGGGTTTGCTGGCCCACGCCCAGCGACATCTACCGTTAAAAACCGCTGTCGTTAACGCAGAAACAAAAACGGTAATGATGAGTGCTAAACTAGCCACGGAACATAACCTGATCGAGCCGACATTAGTTGGTGATGCTGGTGCAATCAACTCCATTGCAACCGCTATCAATTGGGATATCGGAAAATTCACTGTGGTTGATGCTGGGGGCGAAATAAAGGCAGCAAAACTCAGTGTGGGCCTAGCGCGCAGCGGGAAGGTTTCTGCATTAATGAAAGGCCATATTCACTCAGAGACTTTGATGCAGGAGGCCCTACAACGAAAGCAAGGAATTCGTTTAAAGCGTCGCCCCAGTCATGCTTTCTATATGACTGTGCCGGGGAATGAGCAAGGTATCTGCATAACTGATGCCGTTATTAATGTTTTACCTCGGGTGAAACAAAAAATTGAAATAGCTCGCAATGCTATAGAGCTCATGCACGCGCTTGGAAACCCTAAGCCACGAGTTGCGATGATTTCTGGGACTGGAGTATCAACGCCTGAGATGCCTTCGAGCATGGATGCTGTTGAGGTTGTTAAAGCAGCAGAAAGTGGCGCTTTACCTGGTGCAGAAATTGCTGGGCCAATGGCTCTGGATGTGGCAATTTCAGAACAAGCAGCGACAATCAAGGGCGTGAACAATGCTGTTGCCGGCAAAGCAGATGTGTTGCTGGTGCCAAATTTAGAGGCGGGGAATATTTTGTTTAAGCAGATGGTTTATTCTATGAGCGCCACCGCTGCCGGTTTGGTGCTTGGCATGAAAGTTCCAATAATGCTTACGTCACGTGCAGATCCTCCTGAGGCAAGGCTTGCTTCGTCAGCCTTGGCATCTGTTTATGTTGCCCATAGGGGTTTATAAAACAAAAATGATTGTGCCAATAAAAAAATCATCCTTCTTAGTCTGTCTTCTTGTTCTGGCATCGGGTTTCGAACCAGAAGCAATGAGTGCTATTACGGACGACCTATCAGCAGATGTTATTTTTATCGGGGATCATATTATTACGGTTGATTCAGCGTCTTCAAAAGTGACCGCTGTGGCTGTAGCTGGCCGAGACATCGTCGCCACAGGCTCGGCGGAAGAAATTTTAAAACTAAAAAAGAAATCCACCCGGATTGTTGAGTTAGGGGACAATGCCTTGGTCCCTGGGTTTATTGATGCCCATGGTCATATGACTATAGTTGCTAAATTAACTGGAGTGATTGATCTTGCATCACCACCGGTTGGTCGGGTCGAGAATATTGATGACATTGTTGCTTTGGTTAAGTCCAAAATTGACAAACAACAACTTGCACCTGGGACTTGGGTGCTTGGCTTTGGTTACGATGATTCTCTGCTTGAAGAAAAGCGACACCCAAATCGTGATGACCTTGATCAGGCTTCGTTAAATCACCCAGTAATGTTGACGCATGTTTCTGGACATTTGGCTACTGTAAATTCAGCGGCTCTTCGGCAACAAAATATTGATCAAAACACAGAAAACCCAGCTGGAGGGGTGATTCGTCGTAGACCTAGTTCGAATGAGCCCAATGGGGTGATGGAAGAAACAGCAATGGGGTTGTTTTCAAGAAATCTGCTAGCTCCTATTGATGATGACAAGTTTGAACATTTAGTCAGGCAGACAATTCAACAATACGCAA
>Ga0208406_1000307_pt1 | contig 20473 bp, 27 predicted proteins | sample ETNtaG_15_FD_185769 | JGI IMG/M metagenome (GOLD analysis project Ga0208406, IMG submission 185769) | Marine microbial and viral communities from oxygen minimum zone, Eastern Pacific Ocean - ETNP201302PF89A (SPAdes) (version 2) | ecosystem: Environmental > Aquatic > Marine > Oceanic ...
AATATTATGAAAGAGGTGAAAAACAATGTCAGATTTTCTTTGGGTAGAAAAGTATAGGCCGAAAACTATTTCGGATTGTATCTTAATTGACGATTTAAAAAATACTTTCACAAAATTTCTGAAAGGGAATGAGTTACCTAATCTGTTATTATCTGGTACTGCTGGTACTGGTAAGACTACAGTTGCTCGTGCTTTGTGTGAGGAACTTGGAGCAGATTATATAATTATCAATGGGTCAGACGAAGGTAGACATATTGATACATTAAGAACCACAATCAAAAACTTTGCTTCATCGGTGTCTTTAGTTGAAAGCTCTAAACATAAAGTAGTTATTATAGATGAGGCAGATTATATGAACGCTGATAGTGTTCAACCTGCGTTAAGAAATTTTATAGAAACTTTTTATAAGAATTGTAGATTTATATTTACTTGTAATTTTAAGAATAAGATTATACCTGCCTTACATAGTAGGTGTACTGTTATTGATTTTCGTATTACAAATGGTCAAAAAGTAAAAACTGCTACTGCATTTTTAGGTAGACTAGGTGAAATACTTAAATCAGAAAATATAGAATACGATAAAAGAGTATTAGCCGAGTTAATACAAAGACATTATCCAGATTTTAGAAGAACGATTAATGAACTTCAAAGATATTCCGTAAGGGGTAAAATTGATAGTGGCATACTTGTATCATTATCTGATATTAATAACAAAGAATTAATTAAGTTATTAAAAGAAAAAAGATTTAGTGATATGAGAAAATGGGTTATTCAGAACCTTGACCAAGATCCTTCTTCATTGTTTAGTAATGTTTATGATATTTTGTATAAACATCTTCAACCTCAATCTATACCTGCTGCCGTATTAACAATTGCTGATTACCAATATAAATCCGCTTTTGTGGCTGACCACGAGATAAATATGGTTGCGTGCCTGACTCAAATCATGGCAGAATGTAAATTTAAATAAATTTAAATAGATGAATAAGAAAGACAATGGCAAAGAGAACATTATGGAGAGTAATGATAGTAAAATTAAGAATGTGGTATGCTGATATAAGAGGACATCACGGACACAAATGGAACTATGAACCTTCAGAAAACTATATGGGCAGAAAACGAAAGTAGAGCTGCTTTAGCTCAGCTGGTAGAGCAACTGATTTGTAATCAGTAGGTCCGCGGTTCAACTCCGTGAAGCAGCACCAGAAAGTATATTATGATTGAGTATAAATTAAGTGATTATTTGAATGCGATTAACTGGACAAAGGTTAATTTACTTGATGGAACTGACTTAACTTGGGAAAAGAAATTCCCACCCTACGTAATAAATCGGTGTTTATCACAACACGTTGATTCAATAATGATGGCAAACGAAATGAATCAGCGACACAGCCTTACTAAACGTTTGCAATTTCACTTCCTACTAAATAGTATAAGAAAAAGAAAACGGTTTGGGGGCAAGTGGATATCCACATCCAAATCTAAAAATTTAGAGTATGTGAAAGAACATTATGGTTATAGCAACACGAAAGCAAAGGTAGCCCTAGACATACTAGATAAAAAACAATTAAACTTTATCAAAGAGAGATTAGATAAAGGTGGGAGAAAAAAATGAGTGAGGAAAGTTTTAATTGGTCACCTGAGCAGATGTTAGAAGTAACACTTAAACAGCCAGATGACTTTCTAAAAATTAGGGAGACATTATCCCGAATAGGTGTTGCAAGTAGGAAAGACAAAACGTTATTTCAATCTTGCCACATTTTACATAAACAAGGTAAATATTACATAGTACATTTTAAAGAATTGTTTGCTTTAGATGGCAAAAAAGCCACTCTAATAGAAAATGATATACAAAGACGTAACACAATATCAGTTTTATTACAAGACTGGAGCTTATTATCAATTGTAAAACCAGAGAATGCTGAAAACAAAGCACCGTTATCACAAATTAAGATAATTGCTTTTAAAGAAAAGAGTGAATGGAATTTACAAGCGAAATATAATATTGGGAAAAAACAAACAACTGAAAAAACAAAAACTGAAAAAACTGAATAGATAAAAAGTAAATATTATGATTAATTATGATTAAATTATACAGACTCACAACAGGTGAGGATCTGCTTGGCGTGCCAATTGAAGAACAATCAACCTCTACGTGGCAAGCAATCAAAAAACCTTTTGTATTAATTCCAATGCAAGGTAAACCAGGACAACCAATGCAGATTGGTTTTCATCCTTATATACCATATACAAAAGATCAAGTTATTAAAATAAAGAAAAACAATATAATGGCAGAAACACTACCAGATGATAAGATGGTGGATGCCTATGAAAAAAATACTAGCTCAATAGTACAACCAAACAAAAAATCAATTATCCACTAGTTATTGACTTTCTAGGTTTTCTTTGTTATAATATATTATGAATTTGGCAAGCACTTTTTATACAAATGTCGTTGAACACAAGGGCAAATTACTCATTAGAGGCGTCAATAATGGCAAACCATATTTGAGTCGTATTAATTATTCCCCTAAATTATTCCTACCTACAAAAGAACAATCCATTTATAAGACATTAGACGGCATAAATTTAAAACCTAAAAGTTTTAATTCTATTCCAAAAGCAAAACACTTCTATAGTGAGTATAGTACTATACCTGAATATAAAATCTATGGTATGAATAGATACAACTATCAGTACATAGCAGACGAATATAGAGATGAGGTGAGATGGAATAAAGATCATATCAAGTTATTCACACTTGATATAGAAACCGAGTGTGAGGGCGGCTTTCCCGATCCAGACACTGCAAAAGAAGTGATTATATGTATCACGGTAAAAAATCATAGTAATAAACAGCTAATAACTTGGGGTACTGGTGATTTTATTTCTAAAAAAACAAACGTAACTTATGTTAAATGTCAGAATGAAAAACATCTATTAATGGAGTTTTTAAAGTTCTGGTGTAAAAATCATCCAGATATTGTTACGGGTTGGAACGTTAAGTTTTTTGACGTACCTTATTTAATGAATCGTATGAGATTTATTTTTGATAATGATACGATTAATAAAATGAGTCCTTGGAACTTTGTTAATGCTGATAGAGTTCAATTAGGAAATAAAAATTCTCAATATTGGAATATACTTGGTGTTTCTATATTAGATTATTTTGATTTATATAAAAAATTTACTTATGTTAGACAAGAGTCTTATAGATTAAATTATATTGCTAAAGTAGAATTAGGTGAGCAAAAGTTAGAAAATCCATATGAAACATTTAAAGATTTTTATACAAAAGATTATCAGCGATTTGTAGAATATAATATCCAAGATGTAGAATTAGTTGACAAGTTAGAAGATAAAATGAGATTAATTGAGTTGTGCTTAACAATGGCTTATGATTATAAAGTAAATTATATTGATGTATATTCACAAGTAAGATGTTGGGATACTTTAATCTATAATCATTTACTTAAAAAGAATATTATAATTCCACCAAGAGAAGACCACGAAAAGGATACACAATACGAAGGTGCATATGTAAAAGATCCACAATTAGGTTTACATAAATGGATTGTTTCATTTGACCTTAATTCACTTTATCCACATTTGATTATGCAATATAATATAAGTCCTGAAAAATTTGTTGGAGTAGATACAAAGGCAGTTGGTGTAGAAAACTTTTTAACAGAAAAATTAGATTTAAATTTTGCAAAATCCAAGGATGTGACCATCGCACCAAACGGTGCTATGTTTAAAAGAGATAAGCAAGGCTTTCTTCCAGAGTTAATGGAGAAGATGTATAGTGATAGAGTTGTATTTAAAAAGAAAGCAATAGAAGCTAAAAAAGAATTCCAAAAAACAAAAGACCCAATTTATAAAAATGAAATTTCAAGGTGTCATAATATTCAAATGGCAAAAAAGATTGCATTGAATAGTGCTTACGGTGCTATTGGCAATCAATACTTTAGATATTTTGATGTAAAACAAGCAGAAGCGATTACACTTGGTGGTCAGTTATCTATTCGCTGGGTTGAAAGAGATGTTAATAAGTTTATGAATAAGATTTTAAATACAACCAATGTGAACTATGTTGTAGCATCCGATACAGATTCTATCTATCTTAAATTAGATACACTTGTTGATAAGGTTTGTAAAGATAAAACAACACAACAGGTTACAGATTTTATTGATAAGGCTGCTGAAGATAAAATACAAAAGGTAATTGATGATAGTTTTTCAAATCTTGCTAAGTATGTAAATGCTTTTGGCCAAAAAATGATTATGAAACGAGAATTAATTGCTAACAAAGCTATATGGGTTGCCAAAAAAAGATATATGATGAACGTATTTGATGAAGAAGGTGTCCGATATGAAACATCTAAACTAAAAATTATGGGTGTTGAAGCTGTTAAATCATCTACGCCTGAAGTGTGTAGAGGAAAAATTAAGGATGCTATACGTGTAATAATGAATGAAGATGAGGACGCTTTAATTAAGTTTGTAAGCGACTTTAAAGAAGTATTTAAAACATTAACACCAGAAGAAGTTGCTTTTCCTAGGTCTTGTAATAATATAAACAAGTTTAAAAATTCATCCCAAATTTATAATAAAGGAACTCCTATTCACGTTAAAGGGGGTTTGATTTATAATCATTACATACATAGAAATAAACTTGAAAGAAAATATCCTTTGATAAGAGATGGTGATAAAATTAAATTCTTAATGTTAAAACAACCTAATACAGTTAAAGATACTGTCATTGCTTTTGTAACAAGGATACCAGAAGAATTTGATTTACACAAATATGTTGATTACGATACACAATTTGAAAAAACATTTACTGATCCATTAAGGTTTATTTTAAATTCTATTGGTTGGAAACTTGAACGTGAAGCAAGTTTAGAAAGTTTTTTTGAATAATAAAAGAATTAGATATGATGGATATATTATTAATACTTATAATAATACATTTGGGATATGCAACAGGCAGAATGCTAGCTTGGAGAACTGATTGGAGTATTCCTAGATTTTTACTTCTTATGTTAACAATAAAATATATTTTTTTAATTTATGGACTCAAATAAGATAATAAATGCTGATAGTTTACAACATCTAAAAACTTTAGATGATAATGTTTTTGATTCGTGTGTAACTGATCCACCATATCATTTAGCTTCAATAGTTAAACGATTTGGACCAGGACAAAAAGGTATTAATAACCAAGATGAGAAAGAAGGACGCAGTGGTCCTTATCATAGAGCGGCAAAAGGATTTATGGGAGAAACTTGGGACGGTGGCGACATTGCATTTCAAAAAGAATTTTGGGAAGAAGTATATAGAGTTATAAAACCAGGTGCCGTATGCTTAGCATTTGCAGCTACTAGAAACTATCATAGAATGGCAGTTGCATTAGAAGACGCAGGTTTTGAAGTAGTTGATATGATTAATTGGATATATGGTAGTGGTTTTCCTAAAAGAAGAAACTTATTAAAACCAGCACATGAACCAATATGTGTGGCTAGAAAAGGTGTAAATAAAGAATTAAATTTAGATGATTGTAGAGTGCCATATAGAGATGAAAATGATAGAAGTGGTTGGCATAAAACAGGTTCAGATGGTTCTAAAGGTTATATGGGTACAGATACTTTTAAAATAAGAAAAATTGGTGCTGAAGAAATTAAAGAAAGAACAAAAAATGGTAGATGGCCAGCTAATATAATACATGATGGTTTGGAAGATGATTGGGCAAGATATTTTTATTGTGCTAAAGCAAGTAAAAAGGAAAAGGGAGATAGTGGACATCCAACAGTTAAACCTTTAGAGTTGGTGAAATACCTTGTTAGATTAATTACACCCAAAGATGGCATTGTATTAGACCCCTTTGCTGGTACAGGTACAACTGGTGAGGCTGCGATTTTAGAAGGTAGAAAATATTATTTAATAGAAAAGACAGAAAAATATCTAAAAGATATAAAAAAAAGAGTAGATAAACCCTTATTATGTTAGAATTGACAATATCAATTTTGTATGTTATAATAATATATGCCTTTGTGGTATGGTTATTATTGAAATGGAATGATGAAGATGTTAAGTAAATATGCAGATGAAAATAAATTACCTATAATGGATCAAAGTACGTTTGAGCGTATTACGAATGATATAGGTAAAGAAAAATTTAGAGAAGATTTGGCACAGTATATTGCAGACAATAGACCAAAGTTTCCTCTAAAGGAGATTTCATTTGAAGCAATGCGTCAAGCATTTAAAGGTTTACAAAAACAAGATGTATGGGAATATGTTAAACCATTAGAACAAATAGATAGAAATGTAAAAGAAAAATATGACGATTACAAATATAATTTTAAAAAATATGGACTTGGTATTATAGACGCACCATCTATTCATAATGATGCATCAAATTATTTTCATCAACATTTAAGATTAAACTGTTCAAGTTATAGTTTTAAATCACCATTAGATGTATGGTATAATGGTACAGCGAAAGATATATGGAGATGTTTAGGTCCTATGTGGCGTGGTATTAATGGTATGAAACCTGTTTTAGTAGAAGGTAAAGAAGAATTAAGAGGTGGCAGATTAGATGATAAGAGTTATGTATCTGCTTTTAGATTACAGACTTATATTGCAACACAATTTAAACCTAATGTAGCAAAAGCAATATATCAAATGACAAATGCTAAAAAAGTATTAGATACAAGTTGTGGTTGGGGTGATAGACTTGCAGGTTTCTTTGCTTCAGACGCTGAAGAATATATTGGTTGTGATCCTAATCCAAATACTTACAAACAATATTTTAAACAAATAGAAACATATAACAGTTTTCTATCTACACCTAAAAAGGTAACAATATATAATTGCGGTGCTGAAGATTTACCTTGGGAACAAATTGATAATATAGATTGTGCTTTTACAAGTCCACCTTATTTTTCTACTGAAAGATATAATGAGGGTGGTGAAAAAGAAGAAAATCAATCTTGGAAAAAATTTGATGAATATTTAAAATGGCGTGATGATTTTTATTTACCTGTATCACAAAAAACTTTTGAGAGATCCAAACATACATTTATTAACATAATGGACCCTACAATAAAAGGTAAAAGATATTATAGTTGTGATGAATTAGTTGGTAGTTTAAAAGATAACTTTGTAGGTCAAATAGGAATGAGAATTATGCAAAGACCTAAATCAGATAAACTATTTGAGAGTGCAGAAGAAAAATTAGAGTTTATGAATCGTATCTACATTGAAAACATATGGTGTTTTTCACAAGTAGAAAAACAAAATCCTAATCATTTTCAATCAAATTTTCAGGAAAAATTAGATTACTTTAGGCACAGCAGAAGGGCAACGTTATTTTAATGGAAGTTGAATTAATTAATAAAATGGGAAGTGACCTATCAGTAGTAAATGCTGCTAGAGTTTCTTTCAATAAAAGAAAATTTGCGTGGGAAGAAAAAGATGAGAAGTTAATAAAATATTTAGCTAAACATAATCATTGGTCACCATTTGCTCACGCCTCATTATCATTTAGAATTAAAGCACCTGTCTTTGTAGCAAGACAGTTAGTAAAACATCAAGTGGGTCTAGCGTGGAACGAAGTGAGTAGAAGATACGTAGATCATAAACCAGAATTTATGATACCATTTATGTGGAGAAAGAGACCAGAAGAAAGTATTAAACAAGGTTCAAGTGATGAAGAAGTACCTTATGATATTATGAAGTTAATAAACATTGCAACAGAAACTTATGATGATATGTTAGAGGAAGGTATTGCTCCAGAGATGGCAAGAATAGTATTGCCTCAATGTATGATGACCGAGTGGATATGGTCAGGCACTTTATATGCTTTTGCTAGAGTATGTAATTTAAGAGACCACGATAATGCTCAATCAGAAACAAGAGAGGTTGCAAAGGAAATTTCAGGGAATATTAAAGACCATTTCCCTATCAGTTGGAAGTATTTAAAAAATGAAGACTCACACAGTTGATGTAGCAATTACAAATTTATGTAATGCTAGATGTCCACAATGTCAAAGAACAGATATTGTAAATAATTTAAAAACTAAAGAATATTTACCATTAACAACTTGGTCACTTGCAGATTTTCAAAAAATGTTTCCAAAAGAAAGTTTAGATGATATAGAAAATTATAGTTTCTGTGGTCTTTGGGGAGACCCTTTAATGGCAAAAGATATAGGAAGAATATGTCATTATATTATTGATAACTCAAAAGCAAAAATTATTATAACAACAAATGGTAGTATTCGTAAAGAAGAATTTTATTTAAACCTTGGCAATTATTGTGGTAGAAGATTGTCAATGGTTATAGATGTAGATGGCATTGATGAGCAAATGCACCAGAAGTATAGAAGAGGAACATCATTGAAAAAATCATTGGCTGCATTGAGAGCATTATCACAAACAAAAGCCATACCACTATCTCAAACAGTATTATTTAAACATAATGAAAAACATAGAAATGATATAAAAAAATTATGCTTAGATAATGGTTCTCATTACCACGTATCTTATCCATCAGATAGATTTACTGTCAATACTTATTTTCCTAATGAAAAAAATATTGATAGATTTTATTTTACCAATGAAGATAGTGAAAGAGAATTTTTAGAGAGACCAGAGTCAGCATGGCGAGCAGGAACGAATGAATAAAAGAGATATTAAAGAAAGTATATTAGATGTTGGTAGTGGATTTTTCCTTGCTGTATTAATACAGTTATTAATATTTCCATTATTTGGTTTAAGGGTTACAATATTTGAGAATTTTCAGATTGCTTTAATATTTACAGTTGTTTCAATGACAAGGTCTGCTATATGGAGATGGTATTTTAGGAAGACTAGATGAAGAAAATAATTTGTCAATGGAAAAGAGATGGGAAATGTATTGTGCAACCTGATGGACAAGTTTTCAGATGTTGTTATTTAAAAATACACTTTGAGAGAAACTCCTTTAAGGCAAAAGAACATCCTATTATGAAAGAGTATTTGGACAATATAGAGGATCACAATGTAAAAAATAAAACATTAAAGACTATTTTAAATAGTAAATGGTTTACAAAAACATTACCTGAAAGTATTAGCGATGGTAATTATGATACAGCACCATCAATGTGCCAAAGAAAGTGTATGGTGAAAGATGATTTGTTATATTAGAGATAAAAAATTTGGCGTTACTATTGAGTTAGAAAAAGTACCTCATAATTTTACTACCATTCTAAAAGAATATCTAAAAAAATATAATATCGTTCCTATTGAACCTGAAGTTATAGGTGAGATAAAATGGTCAGACCCAATTCGTTTAGATATGATGTTTAAAACAACACCGTCAGAATTAAAATCAAGTGGTGTATATAAAATATATATGGATGATAAATTAATTTATATAGGGTCATCAGATAGTGATGGCAGATTACGAGGCAAACGAGCTGGAATGTGGGGTAGAAGAGCAGATTTTAAATCTTCGTTAAAAGGAGATAAAAGACAAACCTATATGGATATTCCTAATTTGCTATCTAAATATTTTTATAATGGTAAAAAATTTCCTATGAAAGATATATGTAGGTTTAGTCATAGATTTTTTAGTTGTCATCCTGATTTAGTAAGAGATATAGAATATAAAGTACAAAAAGAATATAAAGATGAACATGGCGATTTGCCTTTATTAAATAGAGTTGAAAACTATGTTGGTGGTGCGAGGAAAATTAAATGAGCAACGAAAGTGTATGGTGAAAGAATAAATATGTACATGGCTATATCAAAAGAATCATACCTAGACCTTAAGGCTTACTGGGATTATCAAAGATTAAAAGAGTATAATAAAGAACTTTTAAAATTCAGATTAAATAAAGTAAGAGGCCACGCCTTTACACCAATGGGACCAATAGATCCTATCACTATGTTTGAAGACATATGGGTGAATATAAAAGAAGAAGATTTAGAACAACCTAAACCTGGTTGGGTACCACAAGATGAAAAGTTACGATTCGAATGGGAAGGTGAACCTGATAATACAGTTAAATTGCCAAAATATAAAGGAAGACCAGTTATGTTAAGGGCAAAAGGATATGAGGATAACGATATATAAGAGATATAATAATTATGTATCACATAATTTTTTACCTAAAGAGCTTGACTTTGTTAGAGAATTTTGTTATAATAATAATATTAAATATTATATTATAAGTTACAATGATAAGGAGATGTTAGAATATGAAGGACTACCTAAAAGAAATAATTAAAGAAACAGGTAATGAATACGCTACACTAGTAAGTGAAGGCGTTGAAGCAGGAGATGTATCTAGTTATATTGACACTGGTTCATATACCTTTAATGCTCTACTTTCAGGTTCAATTTTTGGTGGATTGCCATCAAACAAAATCACTGCAATCGCAGGAGAAGCTGCAACAGGTAAAACTTTTTTTGCTTTAGGTATTGTAAAATCATTTTTAGATAAGAATAAAGAGGCAGGTGTAATATATTTTGAATCAGAAAGTGCCTTAACAAGAGATTTAGTTGAAGCTCGTGGTATTGATAGTAAAAGAATGGTCATAGTACCAGTTGCAACTGTACAAGAATTTAGACATCAATCAATCAAAGTGATTGACAAGTATATAGAGCAAGAAGAATCAAAAAGAAAACCAATTATGTTTGTATTAGATAGTTTAGGAATGCTATCAACTACAAAAGAAATGACAGACACAGCCGAAGGAAAAGAAACCAGAGATATGACAAGGTCACAAATTGTCAAGGCTGCATTTAGAGTTTTAACATTAAAGTTAGGTAAAGCAAAAGTACCAATGATAATGACTAACCATACCTATGATGTTATAGGTTCAATGTTCCCACAAAAAGAAATGGGTGGTGGAAGTGGATTAAAATATGCTGCTTCAAATATTGTTTATCTATCTAAAAGAAAAGAAAAAGATGGAAAACAAGTTATTGGAAATGTGATACATTGTAAAAATTATAAATCAAGGCTTACAAAAGAAAATGCTATGATTGATGTAAGATTAACCTATGATAAAGGTTTAGATAAACACTATGGGTTGTTAGATTTAGCAATCAAATATGATATATTTAAATCAGTATCAACAAGGGTTGAACTACCTGACGGAAGTAAACAGTATGCTAAAACTATCAATAATGAACCTGATAAATTCTTTACTAAAGATATTCTCGCTCAAATTGACAAGGCAGCCAAAAAAGAATTCCTTTATGGCACAGAATAGATATGTCTTTGCTCAAAGAGATGTGGATGACTTCAGCTGCATAAAAATTGTAGAAGGAGAATACAGCGGGATCATATACACTTATGGACACGTAAAGTTTGCTAGTGAAGAAAATACTAAAGGTGAGTTGCCAATGAAATTTGATTATGATATAAAGAAGAATCCTAATAACATTGATACAACTACTGAAGGATTTAGAAACTACATTGGTGATATATTAATTGAGGTAGTAGAAAAACAATTAGAAAATGGAACAATCAGATTTAACAAATAAGTATATAAGAACTTATCATAATGTTTTGACAAAAGAAAACTGTCAGCATTTAATAGATAAGTTTGAAGACTCTTCCTCACAATGGGTTAAAACAGATTTAGATAATCATAGACACTTTACAGAAATCAACTTAAATTTACACAAGGATTGGCAAGAGTATGCCACATTATTATTTGAGAAGTGTAGATTACTTGTTGACAAATACCGAAAAGATGTTAAAATAGATTCTATAAAACAATGGCCAGAAAAGTTTGGCTTTGAACAGATAAGATTTAAGAAATACGAAGATAATGATAAAGATGAGTTTAGAGAACACGTTGATGTTACAGATTACAATAGTGCTAGGAGATTTTTAGTTATATTTTTATATTTAAATAAAAATGATGGAGGCGATACAACATTTACAGATTATAATATTAGAGTTAGACCAGAAGCTGGTAAGGCTCTTATGTTTCCCCCATTGTGGACTTACCAACATACAGGTGAGAAACCAAAAAATCAACCAAAGTATCTTGTAGGAACTTATCTTCATTATGTCTAATCAATTTGAAAAAACACTTTTATCCAATTTAATATATAACGAAGAATTTACAAGAAAGGCTTTGCCTTTTATTAAAGAAGAATTTTTTCAAGATAGGAATGAAGTTGTATTATTTAATATCATAAATGGCTTTGTTATTAAGTATAATAATCTTCCATCAAAAGAAGCCATATCAATAGAATTATCAAACCTTAAATCACTTACCGAAGATGAGTTTAAAAATATAAACTCACTGTTAAATACTTTACAACAAGAGGAAGTTGAACAAAAATGGTTGTTAGATACAACTGAAAAGTGGTGTAAAGACCGTGCTGTTTATAATGCTGTATTAAAAGGTATTAAGATTATAGATGGTAAAGATAAGAAACATACACCAGAAGCAATACCAAATATATTATCAGACGCTCTTGCTGTTTCATTTGACCAACATATTGGACACGATTATTTAAACAATTCAGAGGAACGATTTGAATATTACCACAAAGTAGAAGAAAGAGTTAAATTTGATTTAAGTTATTTTAATAGAATTACAAAAGGTGGTTTACCACCAAAAACTTTGAACGTTGCATTAGCAGGAACAGGTGTTGGTAAATCTTTGTTTATGTGCCATTTAGCTGCGTCTATGATAAGTCAAGGCAGGAATGTATTGTATATAACTTTAGAAATGGCTGAAGAAAGAATTGCTGAAAGAATTGACGCAAATTTATTAGATGTAACAATTGATGACCTTTATGATATGCCTAAATCAATATATGACAGTAAGGTTAACAAATTACAAAATAGAGTACAAGGTCAATTAATTATTAAAGAATATCCTACAGCAGCTGCTCACACAGGACATTTCAAAAATTTACTTGATGAACTTGCATTAAAGAAATCTTTTAAACCAGATATAATTTTTATTGATTATCTAAATATATGTTCAAGTAGTAGATTTAAAGGTGGTAATATATCATCATATTTTTATGTTAAAGCAATCGCTGAAGAATTAAGAGGATTGGCTGTAGTTTATAATGTACCAATTGTATCTGCTACACAAACAACAAGAACTGGTTATATGTCCAGTGATGTGGGTTTAGAGGATACTTCAGAAAGTTTTGGTCTTCCTGCAACAGCAGATTTTATGTTTGCTCTTATATCAAATGAAGAATTAGAAGAACTTAATCAGATGAAAGTTAAACAATTAAAAAATAGATACAATGATCCTGCAATCAATAGAGCATTTATCATAGGTGTTGATAGAGCTAAAATGAGATTGTATGATGTAGAACAAACAGCACAACAGATTGTAGATAGTAATCAGGAATCAAAAGAGAAGATAGAAAAACCATCAGGTCCACAACCAACTGAATCTGCTTATGATAAATTTTCAGATTTTAAAGTATGATTAAAAAGATGAACAAACCTGCAAGAAAAAGAAAACCATCCATCTATTATAAAACAGAAATGGTTAAAGTAAAGAATAAGATTTTATGGCGTGCTGTAGAAATGCCAAGTAAGTTAGTATTAAAAGAGTCATTTTTTGAAGAAGACGTTAAAAAACTTGTTAAGTTTCAAAACCAACATAAGACATTTGGTGTATTTGGATTCCCTACATTCTTTGATATAAGAGAATCAAAAGAACGGTTATTAGATAACGGCAAATCATCATATAATCACCCTCCAACTACAAGAGGTCGTAGATAGACATACATAAATATATGTATGGCAGACTTAACAACATTAGCAGAATCATCACAGGCATTGTTTTGTTCATTAGCAGATTACATAGGTGCTCAAAAAACTAATGAATTATTTGACCCTAAAAAGTATCCTGATTATACAGAATTTAGAAATAAAATAAAAAGCACTACTTTAAAGGCAGCTCATAAGAACATTGAAACACCTGGTGTATTACTAAACGATTTAGAATTATTTTTAAAGAAAGATACTAAATGGTACGTATCATCTTTACAGATTGCAAAAAAATTAATCAACGACATAACTAACATAGATCCTGATTTTAAAATCGCTAGACAAGGCTTTCAGGATATATTCTACTATAGAGGCGACAAAGATATAATGGGTACTATAGAGAAGTTATTTAAGATTGCAAATAAGTCAGGCTATAAATCACAAACTAAATATGGTAATCTAAACAAATGGAATCCTGCAGACATATATCTTGCAACAAATAAAGCTAAAAAACACTATACGAAGAACTAAAAGGTGCAAAAGAAAAAATCTATACTTTTCAAAATCTTAACATCATTACATCTGATTTAATAGATAGTGGTGATTTATTTCCTTTATCACTTAAAAAGACAACAAAAGAAGCCACACTACAAATGGTAAACTTTGATAGAAAAGAAGAAATAAAGTATATTAAAAAAGTTGCTATACAAGGTGTAACAAATTGGCAACCATATAAGATGGTCAAGTATCCTGCAAAAGGTAATACAAGAGATATGAGAGTACTACTAGAGTCTGGTGGTGAGATAAAATTAAGACACGATCCTAGTGCAAAAAGATTTGTTGCAGAAGCTATATTCTCAAAGGCAGAAGCAAGAGGTGGTTCAATTGGTTCTATAAAAGTATTATCAGAAATTATACACTTTGTAAATCCATATGTTGCAAAACAAATACTTGACAAATATAAAAAAGGTGAAGAAAAATACTTTGCCGCATTAAAAAAGATAGAATATTTACGAAAAGATAAAAAGAGATTTGATTATGAGAGAGGTGCTATAAGTGCTATATGTGTTATCAACGAAGTTATGCCTATACTTAAAAAGTTTTTTAAAGAGAATAAAAAAGACGAGGCCAATAAAGCTTTAAGATTGATGTTTGAGTACATAACATCAAGGACTCCCCTATCAGGTAAATTTGTAATAGCAAAATAATATAAATAGTCTAGTAACTAGTGATTTATTAATGGAATAAGTGGCTTTTGCTTGACAAAAAGCAAGGGGAATGATATAATGGATACAGTGGGAGAAAAATGTATAGTTTTAAACAATATTTGAGTGAGTCAAAAAATACTCATTTAGAACATTTAGAAGACGAAATAATTAATAACGGCTATGAAGGTGGCCTCAATGCAGTAGCATTTCTTAAATCATTAAGAGGTATGCTGACAGGTTCATCACGTAGAAAATTAAACGTGTCCGTTAAGTGGGATGGTGCACCAGCAGTATTCTGTGGTATCAATCCTGAAAATGGCAGATTCTTTGTTGGATCAAAATCAATATTCAACGTAACCCCTAAAATCAATTACACACAATCAGACATAAGCAGAAATCACTCTGGTGGTTTAGCTGCTAAATTAAACATAGCATTAAGAGAATTACCTAAACTTGGTATCAAAGGTATTGTACAAGGTGACTTGTTATTTACCCCAGCAGATATTAAGTCGGTATCTATAAGAGGTGAAGACGCTATCGCATTTACACCTAATACTATAACATACGCTGTACCTGAAAATACTTTACTTGCTAAAAGAATTAAAAGAGCAAAATTAGGCATAATTTTTCACACTAGTTACACAGGAAAGAAAATGTCAAATCTAAAGGCAGGCTTTGGCGTCAATGTAAATCGTTTTACAAAGACGCCATCGGTATTCTTTTCTGACGCAAGTTATAAAGATACATCAGGTGTTGCTACATTTACATCCAGCGAGTCTGATTCATATGACGCTCAATTAAGAATGGCAATAGGTTCATTATCAAAAGGTAAAAGAATATTAAATTTATTAAAAAGACAAACCAATCTGTTATCAGTTGGTGCTAGATTAAAAATATTTTTTAATGATTATGTAAGACGAGGCAAAACAATTGGTGATGTTAGAAGACTACAATCAGATTTTAGAAAATATTATGCGTCTGTTTTAGATGATGAAATATCTAAAAGAAAAACAGCTACAACAAAAAGAAAATATGAAATGATTAAAAATGATGGATTGAAATTCATTGACAGTTACGATACTGAAATCTACTTTGCTATTGCTAGTTATGTGACTTTACAAAGAGTTAAAGATTTTGTAGTAAGAAAAATGAATCAAATTAAATCTATTGGTACCTTTTTACAAAGAGGTAATGGATTTGAAGTAACAAATCCTGAAGGTTATGTTGCTGTAGATAAAATGGGCAATGCAGTTAAACTGGTAGATAGGTTAACGTTTAGTACGGCAAACTTTACGATTTCCAAGAATTGGATAAGAGGATAAATGATTAATGAAAGGTTTTAGAGATTTTATATTTGAACAAATAGGTCGTATGAGAATTATCATATTAGGTGGACCAGGTTCAGGTAAATCTACTTATGCAGAATACTTAATTAAACATTTTGATATAACACATATCTATCCAGGTGATTTGTTAAGAAAAGAAGTAGAAAAAAAGAGTGAAATAGGACTACAAATAAAAGATTTAATGACAACAGGTCAGTTTGCTCCTAATGAGATTGTTTTAGAATTAATAAAAAGTAAAGTTGAACAATCTCCTAAAGGTTATGTATTAGATGGATGGCCAAGATATATGCAACAAGTTGAAGATATGCAAAAGGCAGAAATAGGTTATGATTGTGCAGTATTTTTAAATGTAAGTAGAGAAGAAATTATGAGAAGATTGTTAGCACGTGGTCGTGCTGATGATACAAAAGAAATTATTAATGATAGGATTGCTTTATATAAAAAAGAAACAGGACCTGTGGTAGAATATTTAAGAGATAAACCAGGGTTTATAGAAATTAAAGCAGAAGGAGAACCTGAAACTGTCGCAAAAGAAATAATAAAGAGTATAGAGGACAAAAAGTATGATTAAGAAAGTAAAAAGTTTTATGCAAAATATATCTGAAGGTTTATATGACCCAGCTATATTTAAAGCATTCTTCTTAGCGGGTGGTCCTGGTTCAGGTAAATCATTTGTTGCACACTCTGCTTTTAGAGGCACTGGATTAAAAGTAGTTAATTCAGATGGTCATTTTGAAAGAAATTTAAAGAAAGCAAATTTGTCATTACAAATGCCAGATAGCGAATTATATTTTAGAGATTTAATTAGAAGACAGGCAAAGAAAATAGCCATAACACAACTAGACTCGTATGTTCAAGGAAGATTAGGTTTAGTTATTGATAGTACAGGAAGAGATTATGAATCTATTGCTAGACAAGTTGCTATATTAAGACAAATGGGTTATGATTGTTATATGGTATTTGTTAATACAAGTTTAGAAGTTGCATTGGCAAGAAATGCTAGACGTGAAAGAAGTATACCACAATTAATAACAAAGACAAGTTGGGAAGGTGTACAAAGCAATATGGGTAGATTTCAAAAACTATTTGGCCTTGGCAATTTTCTTGTGGTAGATAATAATAAATCAGATTTAGAATTAACAACGCTTACAATGAATAGGGTAAGCAAGATAGTAAATAAATATATTAGACAACCTATCTCTAGTTATATAGCAAAGAGATGGATGGCAGGAGAGAGAAAGGCAAAAAGAAGATAGATGAGATTTAAAGACTTTATAAAAGAATCTATTATAGACATACCAAAACAGATGTATGCTAAACCTGTATTTGATAAAGCAGATACAGATAAACCTACAATAAAGCCTGCAGTTAAAAAACAAATATTAGACGGAATTAAAACATTTGAAAAATTTGGAAAAGTAGTTAAGTATACCTTAATTGGTTCAATACTAACTAAACAATATAGAGATGACGCCGACCTTGATGTAAATATACTATTTGACATTCCTGGTTCACAAGCAGAACAGGAAAAAGTCCACGATAGTATAAGAGAATATCAAGGAGAGATAAATGGTAAAGTAATACCAGGCACAAAACATCCTATCAACTACTTTTCTATCATAGATCCTGCAACATTTAGTAAGGCTCGGGACATGGCTGATGGTACTTTTGATATTGACACTAACAAGTGGATCAGAAGACCAGAACCTGGTAAATTTGAGCCAGAAAAATACGTTGCGGATTTTCAGAAGCACGTTTCTGAAATAGATGTTGTTAAAGGTGAACTCGCAAGGGATATGATTGATTATGAGGAACTAAAAGGTCTGACAAGCTCCGACATTGATAACTTGTCAAAATTAGTATCCGAAAAGTTAGATGAAATTAAATCTTCTATTAACACGTTAATTGATATTGGCGCTAAGACAATTGCAAACCGAAAGGCTGCTTTTGATAAAGATATGTCGCCAGACGAAATCAGAAAGTTCGGTGTGAAGAATCGACTTCCAAAAAACGTGACCTATAAAATGTTAGAAAAGTATCATTATCTCAAATTTTTCAAAAAGTTGACAGACATTATGGAAGACGGTAAAATTACACCAGACGAACTGAAATCACTATCAAAAATAAAGGAAGCGGCTGGGGGTAAGTCAATAGCATTTACCTTCGGTCGCTTTAATCCACCAACAATTGGACACGAAAAACTTATTAATAAAGTTGCAAGTGTCAGAGCAAATAATTATGTAATTTATTTAAGTAGATCGGAAGACTCAAGTAAAAATCCATTATCTGCTAGAACTAAATTACAATCAATGAAGCAAATGTTTCCTAGACACGCTAGAAGTTTTGTAGTTAATCCATCTAATATGATTTTAGATATTGCTACTGATTTAGATAAAAGAGGATACAATGATATTACAATGGTTGTTGGTAGCGATAGAGTAAGAGAATTTGATACTATCTTAAAGAAATATAACGGCGTAAAAAGCCGACACGGAAAATATAATTTTGATAGTATAAAAGTAGCTTCAGCAGGAGATAGAGATCCAGACGCTGAAGGTGCTTCAGGTATGAGTGCTAGTAAAATGAGATCAGCTGCAAGTCAAAAAAACTTTGCAATGTTTAAAAAAGGATTACCATCCAACTTTGCTAGAACTAAAAACGCACAAGACCTATTCCGAAACGTTAGAAAAGGAATGAACTTGGCTGCATCCATAGATCACGGTGCAGGTGCGTATAGATTTAAACCATTTATAACTGCCTCTACAAAAGGGGAGTTAGAAAGAATGACATTAAGGGACAAGTATATTTCAGAGCATTTATTTGATGTAGGAGATATAGTTGACGATACAGATAATAATATAACTGGTGTCATTATAAGAAGAGGAACAAACTATGTAACTTTAGAAGATGTTGATATGAAGTTACACAAAGCTTGGTTGTATAATATAATGGAAACTCCTGTTTATCCTGTTAAGTTAGAGGAAAGAGCAAGAAGATTGAAAGAAGAAATAGACCAACCTAAAGACAAAGGATTAAAAGATTCAAATGAACTTGCAGGTTTTAAAATAAAAACTAAAGCAAGTAAAAACACTAAACGATTTAAAGAAATTTATGGCGAATTAAAAACAAAGAGAGATAAGAGTGAAAAAGAACCTAGCGCAAGAGGTACAGAATTTGTACCTGATAATACGCTTGGCTTGTCTTTTACAGATCAAGTACCAGAAGCTTATGATATTGGGCATGATTACGCAAAATATAATTCTTCAATAACGCCAGGTGAAAAACATTACAGTCCCAAGTTTCAAGGTGGTCCTTATAAACCAAGCAAACATAGTGATAATTTAATCAACGTTAACGCAAATAAGGATAATGAAACAATGAAAAGTAAAGTTGAACTAAAAGATATAGAAGAATGGGCAAGTAGCAAAGAAACAATAGATAAATATAAGGAACGTTATGGGGAAGAATGGAAGTCAAAAATAGAAGAAATTTATAACAAAATGTTTAATAAAGTAATAGATACAAACGAAAATATGCTAGAAGGCAGAATGAAAGACATCGCTATTGACCTTAAATCAAAGGAAGAAGGCGGGTTAGAACCAGAACATTTTAAAAGAAAATATCAGAAATCTAAAGCAGATATGGAGAGAGATTTAGGCACACCACCAAGTGGAGTTAAGAAGTCATTTAAAGAATTTTGGGCACAATCGGAGAGTAAAAATGAGCAAGTATAAAACAACTTGGCACGATATTGCTAAAGCAATATTAAGAAAAGAAGAATTTATTAATGAAGAACAATTAATAGAACAAGATAAACAAGATATACAAGAATTTTCAAGGTCTCAATTAGACGCTTTGGCAAGACAATATTCAGACCTTAAAGGCAAAACTATATCTATTGATAATGCAAACAAATTAAGAAAAATTTTTGATAAGATACCTAATCATTTTTTAAATGATTTAAGAAAAAAACATATACCTTTCTTATCAGGCTTGGCATTATCTCGTATGGTACAAAAAGGTATACCTGTTAGAGAAGAAGTAGATTTAGAAGAAGGAGTGGAAGTACAAATTACTTTGAAAGGTAGTGGTCCTATAAACAAAAGAAGTCACGTACACGATTTTAAAAATAGAGCAGACGCTGAAAAATTTATTAAAT
>Ga0208406_1000314_pt1 | contig 20333 bp, 22 predicted proteins | sample ETNtaG_15_FD_185769 | JGI IMG/M metagenome (GOLD analysis project Ga0208406, IMG submission 185769) | Marine microbial and viral communities from oxygen minimum zone, Eastern Pacific Ocean - ETNP201302PF89A (SPAdes) (version 2) | ecosystem: Environmental > Aquatic > Marine > Oceanic ...
CGTAGCAACAACTTCCATAAGTGAGGTGTGTTTAAATTCAAAATCAGACTCAGCATCACTAATATAGTGAGTTTTTGTTTGCTTCATGAATTCATCAATACCTTGAACTGAACCTTCGAGAATAAGTAAATCACTCTTATGGATAATAAAATTACGAATAAAGCCTTCACCCTCAAGTCTCTCGTTATCTCTAATTAGACCCAGAATTGCAACATCTACACCTTCGCAAATTTCGTCCAAAGATGATAAGTAATTGCCAATAATCGGAGAATCTTCCGTAACCAATACATTAGAAACATATTCTCTCAATTCGTCATCAATTACGTCAGAAGTTGAATTACCACTATTAGGCATCAATCGCCATCCAAAAATAGCTATAAAAATTACCCCTACAGTAGCAACAACCAAGCCAACAGCAGTAAAATCAAACATAGAGTATGGAGCGCCAAGCGCATCTATTCTATAGGTTGCAATAACAACATTTGAGGCAGTACCGATCATAGTGACCATTCCCCCTAGTATTGATGTAAATGCTAGCGCCATAAGTGTTGCAGAAGGTTTTCTTTTAGCTTTTTTGTTTAGTTGTGTGTCTGCGGGCATCAGAATTGCCAAGGCTGCTACATTATTGACAATACTTGAAAGGGCAGCAGAAATACCCCCCATCAGAGCGATATGAGTTTTTACACCACTAGTAAGATTTGAAAGGCTTGAACTGATAATTTCAACTGCTCCAGAACGAACCAACCCCCTGCTAATTATAAGTACAAGTGCAATGATGACAACAGCAGGGTGACCAAAACCTGAGAAAACGTTTTGGGTAGGAATAACCCCAACAATGGCTCCAGAAATGAGCGCTATAAATGCGACAAGGTCGTATCTAATTCTACCCCAAATAAATAAAATTAAGGTAGTAGATATTAATAAAAAAACGATGGATTGATCGCTCATATTTGTAAATTAACCTGACCTTTATTTACTAGTACATTATATAGAATTGATACTAATTATTAGGCAAACTTAATTGAACAAATCACAATAGATCGATATCTAATATAATGAATGATTAGTTAATATGATTGTTTTAAGGAAGGTATGTCATCGGGTAGTAAAAAAATTGTCGTTGTAGGGATTGTTAGTAATGCGTTGGTAACAATCATTAAGTTTATTTCTGCATTTGTAGCTTCATCAGCATCAATGATGAATGAAGCAATTCACTCGATGATGGATACACTTAACCAGGTTTTTTTACTGTTTGGTCTGATAGCGGGCGGAAAGCAGCCCGATCAAGATTATGCCTTTGGCCACCATCAGAAAAAATTTATTTGGAACTTGTGGTCTGCTATTGGTCTCTTTTCAATTGGCTCAGGGTTGGGTCTTTATCACGCCTATCACTCATACATTACCATGGGAGATGTTGAAGCTAAAGTCAATTCTATTAATATAATTAGTATTAATATCAGCGGAGTAATGTTGGCTTATATTGTTTTGGTTATTTCTTTCTTTATTGAAGGTAATGCCTGGAGAGTTGCGTATAAAGAATATAGGCAAAGAACTGAGAATGTTGAAACCTCCTTGTTGCAATATGTTTCAGAGGCCAAAGACCCGACACTTGTCGCTATGATTCTTGAAGACAGTATCGCTATGTTTGGTATTCTCCTCGCCATAATTGGTATAACACTTTCCTATCTAAGTGGAAACCCTTTTTGGGATATATTGTTCTCTTCATTGATAGCTATATTGCTTGGGATTGCGGCAATATTTTTAGGTCGGGTGAATATGATTTATTTATCTGATATTCGTCACCAAGAGGTTGAAAATAATTTTATTAAGATTTGTTCTGAGCATGCTGAAATTGAATTATGTCATGACGTTAAGTCGATTGTGATGGATGAAAACAATATTATTCTTGTGGCCGAATTAGAAGTTAGGGAGGAAGCTTTGTTAGATAATATTAAGGTAGATATAGAACAAGAAAAATTAAAAATTGCAGAGGACGACATAATACGTGATGAAAAGTCAGCAGTTTTTGCTACAATTCGCCGGATTGATCATATTATTGAGAATATAACAAAACAACTACAAGAAAAATACCCACAGGTTCAATCTGTGACAATAGAAGTTGGAATGTATCAGAATTAATATAAATGCGGGAAAATCCCGCATTTATATTTCAAAGGAATGACTAATATTTGTATGCCTCTGGTTTAAATGGCCCATCTATTGGAGTGTTAATATATTTTGCCTGAGTATCTGTCATTTTTGTTAGTACACCCCCAAAACCCCCTACCATACCTTTTGCAACCTCTTCGTCAAGCTTCTTGGGTAGCAATTCTACAGTAATATTAGACGTCTTCTGATTATTGGGAAGGTCTGCAAAACTTTGTTCAAAAAGATACATTTGAGCCAAAACTTGGTTTGCAAATGAGCCATCCATAACGCGAGAAGGATGGCCCGTAGCATTACCTAAATTTACTAGACGACCTTCAGATAGCAGAATCAAATAATCACTTTTGTCAGAAGATCTAAAGATTCTGTGTACCTGTGGCTTGATTTCATCCCATTGCCAGTTATCTCGCATATATTTTGTATCGATCTCGTTATCAAAATGGCCAATATTGCAGACCACAGATCCAGCTTTAAGAGTTTCTAGCATAGCAGAGTCACACACGTTTATATTTCCGGTGGTTGTAACTATCAAGTCGGTGGTAGATAATAATTCTTGGTTAATGCCGTCTTTTGATCCAGTGTTAATGCCGTCTTTATATGGTGAAACTACTTCAAAACCGTCCATGCATGCTTGCATGGCGCAGATAGGGTCGATTTCACTAACCTTTACTATCATGCCCTCTTGACGCAGAGATTGTGACGACCCTTTTCCAACATCACCGTAGCCGATTACAAGTGCTTTTTTTCCTGCCATTAATATATCGGTTCCACGTTTAATAGCGTCATTTAATGAATGTCTGCAGCCATACTTATTATCATTTTTTGATTTAGTTACAGCATCATTGACATTAATTGCAGGGACTTTCAGTTCGCCAGTATCAATCATCTCTAGCAAACGGTGAACGCCGGTTGTTGTTTCTTCACTAATGCCATGAATTTTGTCAAGCATTGCGGGGTACTTCTCATGTAACATTTGTGTCAAATCTCCGCCATCATCAAGTACCATGTTGGCATCCCAAGGTTTGTCATTTTGAAGGATAGTCTGTTCTATACACCATAAAAACTCTTCTTCAGTTTCGCCTTTCCAGGCAAACACCGGTATATCTTTCGCCACCATTGCAGCGGCTGCATGGTCTTGGGTCGAAAAAATATTACAAGATGACCAACGAATCTGCGCCCCAAGGGCGACGAGAGTTTCCATAAGAACAGCTGTCTGAATAGTCATATGAATACAGCCCAGTATTTTTGCACCTTGTAATGGTTTTTGGTTGATATACTTAGAGCGAAGCTCCATCAAGGCAGGCATTTCGGACTCTGCTAGCTCAATCTCTTTACGACCATAGTCGGCTAAATCAATATCAGCAACTTTATAGTCTTTATTGTCAATAGTTGAATTGCTCATTATCTTTCCTATAAATTGAAAAAAATGAGCGTCGTTTTGATTGCCAAGCCTGTTGGATAAATTCCAGTGCAACGCCCCTTGGCAAGATGTTAATTATACCAAAATTAATCTTAAAATCTACTTTAGAAGATGGGCGCGGTCTGTTTTTTCCCAGGTAATTGAGTCCTCAGTTCTACCAAAATGACCGTAACTGGCAGTTTGTTGATAGATGGGTCTTTTGAGATCCAACATTTTAATCAGACCTTTTGGTCGTAAATCAAAATGCTCTCTTATTAAGTTTACTATTTCTTGGTTTGAAATCTTTCCAGTATCAAAGGTATCAACGCTGATGCTGGTTGGTTCAGCAACACCGATTGCATAAGAAACTTGTATCTCACAACGATCTGCAATTCCAGCGGCAACTATGTTTTTTGCAACGTAACGTGTCGCATAGGCGGCACTCCGGTCAACCTTTGAAGGGTCCTTTCCAGAGAATGCTCCGCCGCCATGACGAGCCATACCACCATAGGTATCTACAATGATCTTTCTACCTGTAAGGCCGGCATCACCAACAGGTCCGCCAATTTCAAAGTTGCCAGTCGGGTTGATATGATATTGTGTTTTCGCTGTTAGCCATTTTTCCGGTAGTATCGGCTTAATTATCTCTTCTTTGACTACCTCTCTAAGTTCGGAAAGCTTGATATTCTTGTCATGCTGAGTAGAAAGCACTATAGCATCAATACCAACAATTTTATTGCTTTCATAAATACAAGATACTTGCGATTTTGCATCAGGTCTTAGCCACTTAATAGATCCATTTAATAGTAATTCAGCTTGCCGTCTGACAAGCTGATGGGCTAGCATAATTGGTGCTGGCATAAGTTCATCGGTTGAATTTTCAGCATAACCAAACATTAATCCTTGGTCGCCAGCACCTTGCTCATGACTATCACTCTCATCCACACCTTGGGCAATATCTTGTGATTGCTTGCCAAGTAAATTTTTTATTGAACAAGTGTATCCATTAAAACCGTAATCTTCTTTGTCATACCCTATATCGATAATTGTTTTACGAATAACACTTTCATAATCAATATTAGCCCCTGTAGTAATCTCCCCAGCCAAAACTACCTGGTTGTCTTTAACTAAAGTTTCGACAGCAACTCGTGAGTTTTTATCTTGCGAAAGGGCAGCATCAAGTATGGCGTCAGAGACTTGGTCACAAACCTTGTCTGGGTGACCGGCAGAAACAGATTCAGAAGTAAATATCATGGCAATTAATCCTTTTAATATAAAAAACCAACAAAAAATAAACCGGGTTTTATAGGAAAAACGCCAGCTTTAGCTTTTTTTAGTCGCCTTTAAGCGTCAACGCTAGCAATCGGAACAAATCAGCGTTCAAGTATTATAACTTTTATTCATCAAAAGTAAAGTTCATTCTAAACTAATTTTTAATGCTATAGCACTGACAAATGGTGATGCCATTAAGCTAATCAAAAGTATGGTCACTAAAAAGTAGAGTTGGCCACTAATAGAAAGGTCAAATTGTGCTTGTGATACAGCACTTGTTGCAAAAATCAAAATAGGTATATAGAGTGGGAGTATTAATAAAGATAACAACATTCCAGAGTTCTTAATGCCAACAATGAGCGAAGCTCCAATAGCACCTATTAGGCTCAAACTTGGTGTGGCCAATAAAAGAGTCAACATTAATACATAGATACTATCGATATCTAGGAAAAGAGCCATCCCCATCAGTGGTGAGAGTAGGATTATTGGTAAGCCAGTTAGAAGCCAGTGTGCAGTTATTTTTGCCAACAATATAAGAGACAGAGAGGAAGGTGAAATAACCATCTGTTCAAGTACACCGTTGTCATAGTCATAATGAAAGAGGGCGTTAAGAGAGAGTAACACTGATAACATACATGTTACCCAGATTATTCCTGGCCCGATATTAGATAGCGTGTGTGCTTCAGGACTAATTGCCAAAGGAAACAGAGAAATTGCAATAACAAAAAAAAGCAAAGGATTAAGGAAACTTGAAGGGTTTCTCAGAGCCATTTTTAAATCTCTTACCAAGGTTTTTGTATAAATTTTCACAATGCAAGCACTCTAAGGTTTGGCAATTTAGAATCTTGGTGCGTTGTTAGAATACAAAGTCCGCCATTTTCACAGTGTTTGGTGATTTGATTTTCAAGAGAGTTAACACCATCAGAATCGAGCGCAGTAAAGGGTTCGTCAAGTAACCAAATCTTAGCTTGAGTGATAAATAAAGCTGCCAGAACCACTCTTCTTTTCTGCCCCGCAGAAAGATTAGCAGCATATTCGTATTTGTAGTTTTTTAACCCAACATTTGTAAGTGCATCATCGACAAATCGGTCTGTATTGATGCCATTTAGTTGTGTAAGGTAGTCAAGATTCTCTTTGCAATACAGTTCTGGACTGAGGGCCGGCAGATGACCCAGATAAAAAATATCAGATTGGTATGCTATAGAGCCAGCAGCATTATTATTAAAAGTTACATTGCCAGATTCTCCAGAACTAATTCCGGCGATTATTCTTAGCAGAGAGGTTTTGCCAGAACCATTCGCTCCAGAAATCCTGAGAATCTCACCTGGACTAAGCCCGAAAGATAGATTACTGAAGAGCTCAGTGTAGCCCCTTTGGCAACTCAAATCATTAACGATTAATCTCGACATAACTTCATTTTAGTAGATTAACCTCTTTTAGGCGACAAAAGATAATTGAGGCTAGGTAGATGGAAAATTAGTTATTTAATTATTCGCTATTTTCTAGTCCCTCTAAACCGCTATTATCAATTTCAGCTAAATAGTTTTCTGAAAAGATTAATGTTAATCGGTAATGAACTAACATTTCACCATCTATTGATGAGTGATGGATGTAGTCCCATTGGTCTTGATGAAAGGGATCATTTATACTTGGAGTGCCTATTAAATTTATAACGTCATCCTTTGTCATACCGATTTTTATTTTTTTTACTGCATCAATTTCGAGATCTGAACCCTGGGTAATAGTTGGTTTATATAGCTCAACCTTTGGCATTGAAAAATCTAACCAACTCGGCATTTTAATTTTAGGTAGTTCGGGTGTTCTTGTTGCGCTATCAGAGCAACCAGTCAATAGAACAAAAATAAGGGCAATAAAAGTTAGTTGTTTCATGTATTCTCAAACGATTAAAATAATCTTAGGATTTTACCTTAAGGATTTTTTATGGACGCTGAAGATTTAAAAACCGCAGGCTTAAAAGTTACTTTGCCAAGACTTAAAATTTTAGAAGTGCTTGAGATGTCTTCTAATCATCATCTTAGTGCCGAAGATATATACAGATCTTTAATTGAGAAAAATGAGGAAATTGGCGTTGCAACAATTTATCGGGTTTTATCACAGTTCGAAGAATCTGGAATTGTACATAAACTAAGTTTTGAAAATAATCAAGCTGTTTATGAGCTTTGTAGTGTAGATCACCACGACCATCTCGTTTGTGTTAAATGTGACACAATAATTGAATTTCAAGATGACGTAATAGAAGAACATCAGCTTATAATTGCAAAAAAATATGGTTTCCAGCTTACGGACCATTCACTCTACCTTTATGGTCTTTGTAATAATTGTAGAAGTGATTCTCAAAATATCTCTTCATAATAATTATTGAATGTGGAAGATTTTGTTTCTAGAGCGCTAATTGCATCTCTGGCGGTTTCTATAATTGCCGGTTCATTGGGATGCTTTGTAATTTGGAAACGATTGTCTTACTTTTCTGATTCAATCTCTCATAGTGCGCTTTTAGGTGTGGGGCTGGGAATTATTAGCGGTCTTGGGATAAATTTTGGATTGATTATTGTGGGCGCTATTTTTGCAGCCTTGGTTGTTGCTTTACAGCAAAAAGATTTACTCTCGAATGATGCTATTCTAGGTATTTTCTCTCATATAGCTCTCTCTGTTGGTATTGTTGTGCTGGGTTTTGTTGGTGATTCGAATACGGATTATTTTGCCTACTTGTTTGGCGACATTCTTTCCATTACAAGCAATGATATATACTGGATCTTCACAGTTATGGTAATTGTCTTGTCTTTACTTGTTATGAATTGGAAGAAATTGCTGCTTCTAACGCTAAACGAAGAATTAGCTACCGCAGAGGGTTTGAATAAAGTCTTCTACGAGCTTCTATTTATGTTTCTAATAGCTTTAGCAGTTTCTGTGTCAGTTCGAATTGTTGGTGTGTTATTAATTACATCATTACTCATCATGCCGCCAGCTATAGCGAGATCATTTTCAAAATCACCATTAATTATGATTATTAGTTCAGTTGCTGTTTCTGTTGTAACTGTATTGCTTGGTCTTTATGCTTCAATTGAGTTTGATATTGTGACAGGACCTGCGATAGTGATTACTCTAGGAATATTCTTTGTTGGTTCTCAGTTGATGCCAAAAATTGAATAGTTAGAGTGTTTCACTCAGTTCAGTTAGCTGGTTAGTCTGATGTTCAACAATTAATGGTTCAATGATTGAGTCGAGTTCACCTTCCATAATTTCATTTAACTTGTAGAGCGTTAAATTGATACGATGGTCAGTAATTCTTCCTTGTGGGTAATTGTAGGTGCGAATTCTCTGAGAGCGGTCACCACTACCAACTAGCTCTTTTCGGTGGGAGGCTTGTTGTTCTTTTTGTTCTCTTTGTTGCGAGTCAAGAATTCTAGAAGCTAATACTGAAAGGGCTTGCGCCTTATTCTTGTGTTGTGATCGCCCATCTTGACATTCAACAACTGTTCCTGTGGGTATGTGTGTAACCCTAACTGCAGAGTCAGTCTTATTGACGTGCTGACCTCCAGCACCAGAAGCTCTAAAGGTGTCAATTCTGACATCGTTCATATCTATATCAACTTCTTCAATATTTAATGCCTCTGGCATAACTGCAACGGTGCATGCAGAGGTATGAACGCGGCCCTGAGATTCTGTTTCTGGCACCCTTTGGACTCGGTGAGCGCCAGACTCAAACTTAAGTTTTGAATAAACATTTGTGCCACCTATACGGGCAATAATTTCTTTAAACCCCCCATGCTCTCCTGGATTTGAACTCATAATCTCTATTTTCCATTTGTGCTTTTCTATAAAGCGAGTATACATTCTGTAAAGATCACCTGAAAATATGCTGGCTTCATCACCACCAGTGCCTGCACGTATTTCAATAATTATATCGCGCGAATCATTCGGGTCCTTTGGTAAGAGAGATTTTTTTATCTCTAGTTCCAATTTTTCTAGATTATTTCGACCCAAGGCAATCTCTTCTTCAGCCATCTCTCTTAAATCTTGTTCGCTTTCCTTTAGCATTTTTTCGGCGGAAAAAATGTCATTTTGGGTTGACAGGTATTGGGAATATAACTCTTCAACTGGGCTCAGCTGAGCATGTTCAATTGAAAGTTCTCTAAATTTATTTTGATCGGAAGCAATTGCTTGGTCAGATAATAGTGCATTTATTTCTTCAAGGCGCATTGACAGCTGTTCAAGTTTTGCAAGAATTGAGTCATTCATGAATTACTTATATTGATAGTTTTTTTAGATTTACTGGGCACACATGCTTTGCATTGAAGTAAGTTTATATTTGCTGTTTTTTTGATATTATTAAAAGGCGCATGTAGCAATTTGTTCGTTAATTGGTCGGCTAGTTCCTTGATAATCGCATCTGCATCAACACCAGAGTCTAGCTTCTTAATAGCGCTATTTACAGCGTCATCTTTTACTTGATTAGCTTGTTTGTTATATTCTTTAATTATAGTTTCGTTAGGAATACTATCTAGCCAAGCTTTAAATTCTATATTTTCTTTCTCAATAATTTTTTCAGCGAGAATTTTTTCTTGCTTTCTACTTTCTCTATTACCTTCGATGACTTGTTGCAGGTCGTCAACAGTATAGAGAAAGATATCTTCTAGTTGATCAGATTCTGGCTCGATATCCCTTGGAATAGCTAAATCAATTAACAGCATTGGTTGATGTTTTCTCTGCACAAGGACAGTTTCGATGAGCCCTTTGCCAATAATTGGCACTGGCGCAGCAGTAGAAGATATGACAATATCTGCCAGGTGAAGATATTCAGATAATTGCTTTAGATTGATTGTTTCAGCATCATATCTAATTGCAATATCATGCGTGTTTTCTATTGTTCTATTGGCAATAATCATGCGCTTAACACCTTTTTGATGTAGATGTTGGGCGCCCAACTCTATCATCTCACCTGCTCCAATTAAGATCACGGTTTGATTAGATAAATCGGTAAAAATCTTTTCACTTAACTTAACTGCGCAATATGCCACTGACACCGGTGAGGCTCCAATTTTTGTCTCAGTCCTAACTTTTTTTGCGGTTGCAAAAGCATGTTGGAACAATTTTTCTAAGGTTTTGTCGAGAGCATTATGTTTTTTAGAAAACTGATAAGCCTCCTTAAGTTGTCCAAAAATTTGAGGCTCTCCTAGCACAAGAGAATCTAGGCCCGCAGCTACACTGCATATATGCTCAATAGCTTTGTCGCCTTCAAAATAGCTTATATATTGCAATAATGGAGCATGTTCGATACCGTGAGTTGATGCCAGGAATTGCGATAAAGTCTCACGATTATCTTCAATGTCACAATTTACGTAGATTTCTGAGCGGTTACAAGTAGAGAATATTACACATGCTTTAATTCCCGCTATTGACTTGAGGGCCTTAATAGCAGGTGCAAGTTCGTTTTGAGTAAAAGCTACTTTTTCTCTTGTTGCTACGTTTGCCAGTTGGTGGTTCACGCTTAGTGCTGCAATATATGACATGCAATATATAGGCTGTTAATTTAAGCACTCAATTATACAGTGCCAAGGTTATTTTGACCTAATGATAAGTTCTTGTTTAGTTTGTGATAGGGTGTATTCAATGTTTTGGTTTGATAATGAGTTGTAAGTTACAATAGCCTAAAAAGTAATAATTTGAAATAATGGAAATAAAACAGTTTGAATTAAAACTAAAGGCCAAAGAAAGAGGCTTTCATTTAGTCACTGAGGAGGTATTTAAGCAAATTCCCGAGTTAACGAGCGTTAGAGTAGGTTTGCTTAATTTATTTATTCAGCACTCTAGTGCATCACTATTTATTAACGAGTATGCCGATCCAAGCGTAAGAAGTGATTTGGAGGAGTTCTACTCAGAACTATGCAACAATAAAGTTTACTATACCCATACTGCTGAAGGCCCTGATGATATGCCTTCACATGCTAAAGCATCAATTCTTGGAGCTGGTATTTCAATTCCAATTACTTCTGGTCGTCCAAACTTTGGGACTTGGCAAGGGATTATTTTGGGAGAGCATCGCATACATGCTGGCACCAGAAAAATAGTTGCAACTCTCATTTACGAATAAATCGTAAAATCATGAGATTGACTGGTTTATTCCAATAAAAAATAATATATTTTATTTGTATCATGTTATATTTTATTTCTTGCTGACATTCAGATAAAAACATACAATCTATATTTAATACTCTTTCTATTGGTCTAAAATAAAGTGCATCACATAAACAACAGTTATTTTTATGATTGAAGAAGATCGCCTAATAGGTGGCGAAGATCAAAGTAGTGAGAATTTGAAAATTTCTTCAGTCAGGCCAACCTCTTTTGATGAATATATAGGTCAAGACGATGTCAAGCTACAGATGTCGTTATTCATTGATGCCGCAAAGTCACGTAAAGATGTGCTGGACCATTGCCTGATTTATGGGCCACCCGGACTAGGCAAAACTACACTCGCAAATGTTATTGCGAAACAAATGAATGCAGGTTTAAGACAAACAGCTGGCCCTGTGCTGGAGCGTTCTGGCGACCTTGCTGCTATTCTTACAAAACTTGAGCCTTATGACATTCTCTTTATTGATGAGATTCATAGGCTCAACCCTGTTGTAGAGGAAATACTTTATCCTGCCTTGGAAGATTTTAAGTTAGATATACTCATTGGCGAAGGAGTTGCGGCACACTCTGTATAATTGGATTTGCCACCTTTTACCTTGATTGGCGCAACAACACGTGCTGGCATGTTAACTTCTCCTCTGAGGGACAGGTTTGGTATAGTTCAGAGACTGGCTTTTTATCAGTGCAAAGATTTGCAGAAAATTATTGAACGATCAGCTTCTATTCTTGATATACAAATAGAAAAAAAAGGGGCAAAGGAAATTGCTAAACGCTCGAGAGGGACACCGAGGATTGCCAATAGACTTCTTCGTCGTGTTAGAGACTTTGCTGAAGTTAAAGGCAATAGCATTATTGATGAAAAAACTGCTCAAGAAGCGCTAAATGCTTTAAAGGTTGATAGTGCAGGCCTTGAACAACTTGATAGAGACTATTTAAGTCTAATCATCAATAAGTTTTCCGCTGGTCCAGTTGGGCTTGATACATTATCAACTGCTCTTAGCGAGGAACGTTTAACTTTAGAAGATATGGTTGAGCCCTTCCTCCTTCAGCAGGGATTTATTATGCGTACATCTAGAGGACGTGTCGCGACGGATCTAGCCTTTTCTCATTTAGGAGTTGTGCGGCATAACAAGACTCAAGATCTATATGGGAAATGAACAAGATAGATGTCAGAGTTTATTACGAAGATACTGATGCTGGAGGTGTAGTTTACTACGCCAATTATTTAAAATATATTGAACGTGGTCGTACTGAATTTTTGCGTGACCTGGGTTTCGATCAAGATGAACTAATTGCCCAAGATAATGTTTTATTTATAGTGCGTTCAATTGAAGCAAATTATTTATCGCCAGCTTTATTCAATGACTTAATTGAAGTGCAAACTAAAATTTTTTCTATAAGCCATGCAAGCTTAGTTTTTTCTCAGAAAATAATGAATATAGAAAAAAATACGGTATTATTTAATGCCAAAGTTAAGGTGGTTTCTGTCCTTAATGATAATTTTAAGCCTTGTGGTCTTCCACCGGCTATCCTGGAGAAACTAAATGGAAGAAAATAGTTTATCAATCATCAGTTTAATATTTAATGCAGGCATCGTTGTAAAGATAGTAATGATTATATTGGTGATGATGTCTATCTATTCTTGGACAGTTATTATGTCCAAGAAAAAAGTATTGATTGATGCAACAAGCGATATCAATAACTTTCATCAACACTTTGAAGGTGAGGTTGTACTTTCTAGAGTCTATAAAGAGCTTCCACCACTGGCATCAGATAGAACTGCGATGGAAGACATTTTTGGTTCAGGCTACAAAGAATTTACTCATTCCAAGTCAACATCAAACCAGTCCTTGATTATGAATTCAGAGAGAGCCTATCGTGCAATGAATACAACAGCAAGTAATGAAATTGATCGTCTCGATTCAAGCCTTTCAGTTCTCGCAATGATTGCCTCGTCTAGTCCCTATATCGGTCTGTTTGGTACGGTATGGGGGATAATGCACTCATTCATTGGTCTGGCTTCTGTTAAGCAAGCTACCATTGCTATAGTCGCACCGGGAATTGCAGAGGCGCTTATTGCTACTGCGTTTGGTCTTTTTGCAGCAATTCCGGCAACTATTGCATATAACCGACTAGTTTCACAAGTAGAAGAGATTGGCAATAAATACACCGCATTTGTTGAAGAATTGTTTGTAATGATACAAAGACAGTAATGATTGAATTGCCAAGGCGATCTAGACCAAATATCAATGCCGATATTAATATTGTCCCTTATATTGATGTCATGTTGGTGTTGCTGGTAATCTTTATGATGACTACCCCAATTATTGAGCAAGGTATGGAAGTTGATTTACCACAAGGTCCAGCTACTATGCTTGACTATTCTGATGGGCCTCAACCAACCGTGATAACTGTTGATAGTGAAAATAGATACTATATCAATTCATTGGCAGATGAGGGTATTCAAGACATAGGTGATTCTGAGCCAGTTTCTCTAAAAGTTATAGTAAATCAAGTGGTTGGAAGAAAGAATGTCTATCCGGATATGGCAGTAGTTTTAAAGGGCGATAGGTCATCTGCTTATGGAACACTTTTTAGGCTAATGTCAGAGTTAAAATACCATGGTGTTGATAAAGTCAGCTTTTCCTCTGAAAACCCTAATTAATTGAATATTCATTATGAAATTTGTTACTAAGATATTAGATTTTCTTAGGGGTCTGATGCCCAGTAATTCTGATAAAACCAACAATGAAAAAGACCCTTCAGAACTCCTTGAAGGAAAAAGGGATAAATTTTCTGCGCTGAAAACTTTCGCACTTAAGTCTGCTAAATTTATCTTCAAATGCCTAAAAAAGTTTGTAATTTTTATCTTACGTCTTATTCTTGCAATAGCACAACCGATGATTAATATTGCAAAAAAACATCCGATTGCTTTTTGGATTGCAGTTATTTTGCATCTTGGTTTGTTGGTGGGTTTATACAATGCGAATGTTGAGCGCTGGGAAATTCTTCAACGAAAAACAAGTTCATCTCAATCTGCACCAATTGAAACAGTAATGATTGAATATGAAATTATTGAAGCTGAGGAACAACGTTTAGAGGGGCTTGAAAGAGAAAAACAACAAAAAATTGAAACTGAAATTCAAAAATCAGAAACTGCAAAAGAGGTTCAAAAAATAGCTGAACAAGAAACCTTATTGGCTAAGGCACAAAGAGAGTTTGCAGAACTTAAACGACAGTCAGAAGAAGAGAAGACTAAAGAGGCCGCTAAACAAAAAGAAATATCCGAGGCAAAAGCCGAAGAAGCAGAACAACAAGCCAAAGTATCAGAACAACAGGCCAAAGAGGCCGCCAAACAAAAAGAATTATTAGAGGCAGAGGCTGAGCAGCTTGAAGCTAAACTCCAAGCAACAGCTGAGAGGAAAGAACTATTAGAAACTATTGCAAAACAAGCAGAGAATCAAGCGATAGAAGCAACAAGAATAAAACAGCTTGCAGAGGCAAAATTAGTTGAAGTAGAAAGCAAAGCGGCAGATGCAGAAAATTTGGCGAAAGAAGCAGCTAAAGAGAAAGAGTTAGCTGAGATAAAAGCAAAAGAAGCTGAAGAGCAGGCCAAACAGGCCGCCTTACAAAAGGATTTATCTGAGGCGAAGGCAAAGGAGGCTGAAGAGAAGGCAATAGAGGCTGCAAAACAAAAAGAGTTGGCAGAAAGAAGTGCACAGGAGGCTGAAGTAAAGGCAAAAGAAGCAGCTTTACAAAAAGAACTCGCAGAGCAACAAGCTGAAATCGCAAAACAACTTACCGAAGAAGAGAGACAGAAAAAAGACCAGCTTGAAGCTGAAAGAGCGGCTCAAAAAGAGGCCTTTGAGCAAGAACAATATCAACGACTTCTTACAGAAGAGATTCAGGCAGACCAGGACTTTGAAAGACAACTCAAAATTGAAGACCAGCTAAATACCTTAAAAAATGCTTATGTGAATAATATTTCCGCAAGAGTAAAAGTTGATTGGAGGTATGTAGGTGCTGAAGATGATTGGGGTTGTGATGTCTATATTTTACAAAGCACCGAGGGTGTTGTTGAAGTAGTAAACGTCCATAACTGCACACTTGATGACAGTGATAAGGCACGCTCATTTAAGAACTCAATTGAAAGAGCAGTTTACAAGGCATCCCCTCTACCTATCGCCCCTGATGAAAGTGTATTTGATAAAGAGGTGCTTTTCTTTTTTAGGGTTAACTAAGTTCCATTGGTAAATTTAGTTAGCTATTAAATAAAATTATAATTTATCTACCCCATAACCAAATCAATCAATAAGCTAAAATACCAAGCATGGAAAAGCATGATTTTATACTCGAATTAGGTACTGAAGAACTCCCGCCTAAATTACTCCGTAAACTCTCTTATTCACTGAGAGATAACCTAGTTACAGAGCTTGAAAATCTAGGATTAGAGATGGGAGAAATTGATTGCTTTGCCACGCCAAGAAGATTAGCTGTTTATATTAATCAACTTCAAGCTAAACAGCGAGAGCGATTTATTGAAAAAAAAGGGCCAGCTATAGGCTCTCCCGATAAGGCAGTTGAGGGTTTTGCTAAATCTTGCGGTATAGATAAAAAAAATCTTGATAAACAGGATGTTGAGGGAAAAGAGTACTATTTTTTTAAGACTAGAAAGAAGGGTGAAAGAGCTTTTGATCTATTACCAAAGACTGTTAAATCAGCGATAAACAATATACCTATAACTAGAGCAATGCAATGGGGAGATTTTGACTATTCATTTGTTAGACCTGTTCATTGGCTGGTAATGATGCTTGATGAAAAAATTGTTCCAACAAAAATAATGGGTCTTTCTAGTGGGAATAAATCTAGGGGTTTAAGATTTTCAAATGACTCAATTATTGAAATTCCTAGCGCTACTAAGTATCAAGCTACAATACAAAAAAAAGCTAAAATCGAGGTAAATTTTGATTTACGCAAGGAGTTAATTCGTCAACAAGTGATCGCGATTGCAAGTGATAAAAACGCCAAGGCTGTAATTGATGAATCTTTACTAGAGGAAGTTTGTGCACTGATCGAATACCCTCACGCTTTTCTAGGTAATTTTGATAAGAAATATTTAGATGTTCCAGAGGAAGCAATTATTTCAGCAATGAAGTCTCATCAAAAATACTTTCATTTAGTTGATAAGGACAATAAGTTGCTACCATTATTTATTTCGGTGGCGAACATTGAGTCAAATAATATGGCTGTTATAGTTGATGGAAACGAACGCGTAATTCGTCCAAGATTAGCAGATGCTGAGTTTTTTTGGAGCCAAGATAGAACAAAAAGGTTAGACCAAAGGCTTGCCGACCTAGAGAGTGTTTTGTTTATGAAATCTCTCGGTTCGATGGCTGATAAGGCTAAGCGAATAGAAAAGCTTAGTAGACACATAGCGAACAAATTGAATCTAGATAGCGAAGCTTGCGCTCGTGCAGGCCTTCTTTCAAAATCAGATTTAATGACTGACATGGTAGGCGAGTTTGCTGACTTGCAAGGAATTATGGGCGGACACTATGCGCTCCATGATGGCGAAGAAGAAAAAGTTGCTTTTGCTATTAGAGATCAATATTTACCAAGATTTTCAGGCGACAAACTTCCTTCTACAGATGAAGGGTCAGTTGTTGCTATTGCTGATAGGTTGGACTCAATTACAGGTATCTATGGTATTGGTAATGGCCCAACCGGCTCAAAAGACCCTTACGCACTAAGGAGGCTTGCATTAGGTTTATTACGCATATTGGTAGAAGGAAAACAAGATTTAAATTTAATAGAGTTAATCGATTCTTCTCTGAATCTACATTCCAAAGAGGTCAATAGAGATATATCCATTGAAATCTATAAATTTATGATGGAACGCTTGAAGGCCTACTATAAAGAGATTCACGTCGATGGCAACATCTTCGAGGCAGTATTGGCGGTTAGCCCTGAGTCACCTCTAGACTTTCATTTAAGGATTGAAGCTCTAAATGAATTTATTAAACATAGCGAATCAAGAAGTTTAATTGAAGCAAATAAGCGGATTGCAAATATTCTAAAAGACTGCGATGACATAGAACCTAAAGTTAACTTTAAATTGTTTGAAGAAGAGGCAGAAATAAAGCTCTATCAGGCAACTCAAACAATTGCAGAGAAACTTAATAAAGAAAAAGATTACGAATCAATTATGTCTTCTCTTCTCGCTTTAAAAGAAGTGATAGATAACTTTTTTGACAATGTTATGGTGAATGTTGAAGATACTAAGCTAAGGCAAGCGCGCCTTAGTCTAATTAAGAGTGTCAGAAAATTGTTTTTATCAGTTGCAGATATCTCCCATCTGTCTTCCTAGGCAAAGACTATGAAAGCATTAATACAAAGAGTATCTTCAGCTCATGTTGAAGTTGAAGGAAAAATTGTTGGTGAAATCGACAAAGGGTTACTTGTTTTTGTTGGTATTGAAAAAAAAGACGATCAATTACTAGCAGAAAAAATGGTTAATAAAATTCTCTCCTATAGGGTTTTTTCTGATATCAAAGGCAAGATGAACTTAAATGTAAGTGACATCAAAGGTGAGATCCTGATAGTTTCTCAATTCACTCTTGCTGCAGAAACAAATAACGGCACAAGAGCTGGTTTTTCAACTGCTAAATCTCCTCAAGAAGCAGAAATTATCTATAACTATATGATTGAAAAGTTTGAATTATCAAGTGTCAAAGTTGAAAAAGGTATTTTTGCAGCAAATATGAGAGTTGCTTTGGTCAACGATGGTCCTGTTACATTTTTACTGAAATGCTAGATATATAATGAATAAAGATATCCAACTTTATGGAATAAGTAATTGTAACACTGTAAGAAAAGCCATTAAATATTTAGACTTTAACGATGTTAGATACCAGTTTATTGATTATAGAAAAAACCCTATGTCACTAGAAAAACTCCAAGTCATTGTTAGTTCAGTTGGTTGGGAGGGTCTTATAAATAGACGTTCAATGACCTACCGTTCTTTGTCTGAGGATCAGAAAAAGAATATCAATTATGACTTGGTATTGGATTACCCCACACTAATAAAGCGACCAGTTTTAATATCTGGAGATGAAGTATTGGTGGGTTTTAGTGAGGAAAAATATACAACAATCATTGGCTAGGTTTAGCTTTGATTTCTTTTTTTATTTTGTTCATATCAAGTTTTTTAGCTTTTTCTAAGAGGCCTTCAAGATCTTTACCTGAAAGAGTGCCAGCCTGAGAAAAGATTCCAATTCCTTCACGAAAAATCATTAAAGTTGGAATCGATCTAATTCCAAAATGAGCTCCTAATGCTTGCTCATTTTCAGTATTAACTTTGGCGAAAGTAACTCCATCAACCTTGTTTGAAGTTTCTTCAAATGTAGGAGCAAACTGCATACATGGTCCACACCATGGAGCCCAGAAATCTAAAATAACAATATCATTATTCGAGATTGTTTCATCAAAATTTGATTCGCTAAGTTCTACTACTGCCATGAAGTTTTTCTCCCATAAAATATAAAATGATTATAACTATATGGTTAACATGTCAGTTCATTTTTCTACAGATGATACAATAATGTTATGAATATACTTGGAATTGATCCCGGCTCTAGAATTACCGGTTTTGGCCTGATATCAGCCAACAAACTTAATTTTACTTATATAAATAGCGGCTGTATTCGTACAAAAGGCGAATTCAATGAGCGAGTAGTCACGATTTTTTTAGGCATTAAGGAGATTCTTGAGAGTAATCAGATTGATATTGTGGTCATTGAAAGAGCTTTTATGCGCCCAGATAGGCCCAATCCTGATGCGGCAATCAAACTTGGTACTGCGAGAGGTGCAATTATTTCAGCGGTTGGAATGCAAGAAATACCGATTATTGACTATAGCCCAAATCAAATAAAAAAAACAATTGTTGGTAAAGGTCATGCTAGCAAAGATCAAGTTTCATTTATGGTTCAGCGCCTGCTAAAACTCAATAAGGCTCCTCAAACTGATGCTGCAGATGCACTAGCAGGGGCTATATGCCATGCATATCATTCTTTATAAATTTATTAACTTAACAATTTACTTGCCGAAATATATCTTAACTTCTCCAAATCCAGGCAGCTTTCCAACAATACTTGAGAATTGAGACAGTATCTCATCAGCGTCATTTTCTGCTAGGTAGTCGATTGATAAGAAAAAATCAACCAAAATTTCACCGTCAAGATAATGCAGTTGAGTTCGATCTATACTATATTTACAATTTTCTAACTTTAAACTTTGTTGAATGATTTTTAAGGCTTCTGCTCTTTCAGGGAGGTTTCTATAAGGTTTGTGCGATTCGTCATCTTCTGGATCAATATGAACGATGACATCGTCAAGTTCCTCAACACATTCTTTTGCAACACGCTCAACACTTACAGAAATAATATGACCCTCGCTAACTGACAAAAATGGACTTACCTGAACATGGACGTCGGCTGATTTTTTGTGACCAATCTGTCTTGTTCTTAGAGAGTGAATGCGACTAACCCCTTTGATTTTTGATAGTTCAGACAGTAGTTTTTCAGTATCTTCAGCACCAATTGATGTATCAACTAATTCTTTGGTTGCGCTAAAGCCTAACTTCCAGCCTATATAAATAATCAACAAGCCAACTATAATTGCCGCTAAGCTATCAAGATAGTAATGACCATTAATGGCTCCGATGATACCCAACAAAACAACAACAGAAGAGAAAGCATCCGAGCGATGATGCCAGGCATTTGCCTTTAGCATTTGAGATTTAATCTTGTTGGCGACAAAAATAGTGTACCAGTAAAGAAGCTCCTTACTAATAATGGAGATAATTGCAATTGAGATAAGCCAACTACCATGATTAAGCGGTTCGGCAGTAAATAATCTATCCGTTGCGTCAAAAATAATTCCTGAGCCGACAATTGCAAGAAAAATACTTAATCCTAATGTAGCTACGGTTTCAAAGCGTTCATGTCCATAAGGGTGCTCTTCATCTGGTCCTTCATTAGCATGTTTGGAAGCGTACCAAACAACCCAATCTGAAAGTAGATCTGACAGAGAGTGTATGCCGTCTGCAATCATGGCGCCAGAATTACCCAAAAAACCAACAGTAACTTTAATGATAGATAGCACTAAATTAATAGCGCCACCAATGACTGAAATTTTTTGACTTTCCTGTTTGCGTTTACTTGATTTCAATTTTTTTTAATATATAAATCATTACTACCATATTTTATGTTATCTATTTGAAGGCATGTATTATTTCCATTAACAAGCTTTTTTATTAAAGAAAATGTTTTTATTAATTAAC
>Ga0208406_1000315_pt1 | contig 20318 bp, 16 predicted proteins | sample ETNtaG_15_FD_185769 | JGI IMG/M metagenome (GOLD analysis project Ga0208406, IMG submission 185769) | Marine microbial and viral communities from oxygen minimum zone, Eastern Pacific Ocean - ETNP201302PF89A (SPAdes) (version 2) | ecosystem: Environmental > Aquatic > Marine > Oceanic ...
CAATTGGTGCTAATGGTCCTCCTTCCGTAATGCGAACCTTAGCTTCTACCGTATAGTCGGTCCAGTTTTCGTCGCCAATATAGCTCCGATGGTAGGTGGTACAATCGGCTGTGCTGAGGAATTTAACGTCTTTCTGAAGGTATTTCTTATTTTGAACAGACCATTTCCCCTGAAGTGGGGCCCAATCAAAGCCTCCTCCAACAAGCAAGCTCTCGGGTTTACCATTCGGTTGATCAAAATCAATGATAAACTTTCCCGCTTCGATATCTGTCAGACAAGAAAATGAAATTGCCACCATAATTCCAAAAACAAAGAGTTGCATTTTTGCACTCATTTTAGTTTGCTCCTTACAATTAACATTATATTTAAATTCTAGCACACATGTTTGATATAAACTTTGAAATTCTAGACCAGCAATGAAGAATCGTTAGTCTATCCTAATGAGTTGGGTGCTTAATGATAACTTTGACTTTGCTGGGAAACCTCAATAGCAGTTTTATTTTTTAATTGGGCCTGTATGTGAAAGTCAGTCTCAGGTAGTGAAAGTGATTCTCAGTCCGGGTGCTTGGCGCAAGAACTTGTGAACTACAATAAATAGAAAGAGAGAAAACACGCTCAAAGGTTGGCTCTAAAGGGGGTATATATTTTATTCAGAACAGTAATTACATTTCCCTTTTGGATAATTCGTGTGCATTGTCATTTTGGAAGACGTTGGAAAATAGTCGCCTCAAAGCACATTTAGAATACAATCTTAAAGTTGATACAGTTACTAGATTTCGAAGGGAGTAAATAGACTTGTTTTCATGTTCAAATTGGGCTAAAATCGGCCCAAATATTATGTTTGATATATTGAGTTTCTTAAACGAAGACAGTTTACGAAGGCAATTTAATGTTTCAAAAAAAGGATTTACTTAGACTAATGACTTATAGTCTTGCATTTTTTTGCGTTGTCATGTTTAGCCAAATAACTTGGTCGGGAGAATGGGCTTTCGACTTTGAGGATGCCAAACAGGCGGATCAATGGAAAGTCGCTAACGGAACTTGGAAAATTCAAAAAGGAGCTTACTCTGAAATCTCAGCAGCGGAGAAAGCTGCCCATGTCCTATTTGGCGAAGATGATTGGGCTGACTATACAGTGGAAGCCAAAATACGTATAGATGCCAATAGCTGGACAGGCTTGGTGTTTCGGGCCATAAGTGAATATGAATATTACGTTATCTATCAAGAACCAACACCTGGAGTTTCAGCCTTTTTTCAGCATCATGGAAACGAATGGGGAAAACGAGCTCGGCCACAACCCAACAAAACTGCAATTAAAATTAAGAAAAAAATTGAAGTAGGAGAATGGTACCATCTTAAAGTTGTCGTCGAAGGAAACGACCTCAAATGGTTCGTTAATGATCAACTACAGGCAGAAACCAAACTGAAGCCTGTTGGAGATCTGGATGTTTACAAAAAAGGGAAAGTCGGCATTTGGGCTTGGGAAACCAAAGCGAGCTTTGACGACTTTAAAGTTTATGGTCCTGATATCGAAGGACAAGCCGTTGAGCCACAAAACAAGCTATCAGTGACTTGGGGGAAACTGAAGAGGTTTTACTAAATCATAATTTATGCCACGTAATTCCTGAAGACATTGGGTTATAGGGTCAGGCTTTGCTGCGCAATTCTAAGCTTGGCGAGGTTCGATATATTGTTGTTTTGTAAAAAGGAACAATTATATTTACACAAAAACATTGGTTTAGGTCTATGACTTATAGCCTCATGTTTTTTGCGTTGCCATGCTTAGTCAAATAACCTGAATACGCCTAGACGCTGGTGACAGGTGGACTGGCTTGGTTTTTAGGGCTATAAGTGAATATGAATACTATATTATTTATCCTGAGAAAACTCCCGGTGTTTCAGCCTTTTTTCAACACCATGGCGACAAATGGGACAAACGAGCTCGTCCAAAACCCAACAAAACTCCAGTTAAAGGGCAACGATCTCAAATGGTTCATTGACAATCAACTAAAAACAGAAACTAAGTTAGAAAAAGTTGGAGACCTAGATGTCGTACAAGGTCGATTAGCTCGCTTGACTCCACAAATACAATAACTAATCTCGATATATGATATTCCGGTCAAATTATTTTTATCCAGTCAATTTTCTACTCACTATTAGCATTTTCTACATTCTTAGATTACTAAAATAGTGAGGATTATGCTAGAATGGTTAAGATCAACGACACTGAGAAGAGATTGAAGAGCATTCGCTTTTAGCATTTAAATTATTTGTGTTATCAATAAGTCAATTCACTATGAGATACCATTACTAAATGATTGGAGAAACAATGAGTCCTGAACAAAAAGCCATTGAAATGGGAATTGAATTCCCTTCCTTAGAACCTGGATATCTGAATCTATGTATTAAGAGTGGCAACCAACTTTTTACATCTGGTCATACCAGCGATATCAAGGGTAAACTTGGTTCCGACCTAGACGTGGAGCGAGGATACGCCGCAGCAAAAGAATGTGCGGTTAAGATATTGCAGTCAGTGCATAGTACACATGGTACACTCGACGGTCTTCGAGTAATCAAGGTGCTTGGGTGTGTAAACTCAACCCTCGAATTTACCGACCAGCACTTGGTTATCAACGGTGCGTCGGATTTATTCCACGAATTGTATGGTAAGGATGGCGATGGGTATCATGCTCGAAGTGCACTCGGATTTGCGTCGCTTCCCACCGGCCCTGCCGTTGAAGTCGAAGTCATCTTTGAAATCAAGGAATAGGTTGTCCAATATAGAGGATGGCGGTGTAGTGTTTCTTACCCTTTCTGTGCTTTTCCGGCCTAGGCATTAGGGAGGACTTAGTCGAATTGCTGCTTCCTTTGACGACAAGCTTTGCCTTTGCCTCGAATGATGTCATCTCGTTTCCAAGAGTAAACCGCACGACAAACATAGCTGTTCTCACCCAGCATATGTTGTAGCTGGGATTCGGTGAACCAACCATAATGGATGCTACCTTTTATCGATGAATCGAAGGAGTTGTACCGATCTAAGTAACCATAAACGCGGCAGACACCTTCTTCCTTTTCTACATCTGTAATATAGGACATCCATGGAATTGATATGCCAAGCTGTGTTTCAACAAGCACTTGAAGTGAACCGATCCTTGACCCAACGTCCCAACCAACTAGATCCTCCTCTTCCCACCCTGTTCCACCGGGTAACTCCCAGAGGTCATTTTCTTTATCGTAAAGCAACAGAAATTTCGATTCTTGGTCAGAAATACAATCAATAAGTAATCGTGTTGTGGTGATAGACCGATCAAAACAAATGGGTATCAAACGTTTGCCTGCGTCGCTCAGTGCATTGAGGGCTACATTATTGTACGGATAATACCCTGCAGCAGGAGGAGCGTTGATCGCACAATACTTGTTGAAAAAACCGCAACGGTCTTGAGAAGAGGTACCAGTTGGTGCTTTATGCCAGGTATGTTGATTTGCAAGCAGTAAATCACCAGCCTTAAGTTCCGGATCGATAAATGGAGCTAGTTGTGCAATATCAGGACGGGTTAGATCTAATATGCGTGTCTTCTGATCAATAACCTGAGTCAGTTTATGAGATCTAGGGGCAACGAGAAACGGGCCATACTCCAAATCGAAATCAGTCAGTGGTATAATTGAGAACAGCCAGTTCATCGACGAACCAACTGGACGCCAACGTTTGTAATCACAATGTGCACCAGATCCTCTATCACCTAGAGTCCGCAAATAAGCAACGTAGGCAGTGAGATAAGCTTGCTGGCCCAGTAAGCATTCGACAGTTTCAACGATTGTCGGATGTTCAGCAATAGCTGATAACCCAGGTTCAGCCAGATTATTGCCGCTGATTGTATATTTCAGGTTCAGCCAGCTTATTGCCGCTGATTGTATATTTCCCCGCCTTAGGATATTTAAGTGAAGATGGGTACGAATTATGTTGAACTTGTCGTTGAACAATACCACGAAGTTCGACGATTTCATCAGAGGGCAGAACATTACGAATAATCAGATAACCGTTCTGGTTGTAGGCATCTATTTGTTGATTGCTGAGAGCCTTCATATTAACTATAGTCATAGGTACTTGAGATTTTTAATCGATCATCTGTTTTGGGATAACCCCGTTCAGACAGGAACATAACACGATGTTACACTATAATTTCAGCCGTTGATCTTTCGCGCTTGAAAATTAGTCCTTTGTCTGTACTACTTTGGTAACTCTAACTCAGAAAGTATTGGGTTTCTTCAACCACTGCTGCTAATTGGTTTTTATCAGCAAGCAGCTTCGTTTTTACAGTTGTTTAGAACCGGTGGATTGTGAACTTATATGTTTACAAGTTTAGGCGGTTCTCAGTTTTAGAGTGTCGGTGAATTTAACTATTTTACAGGTCATCGATTGGACGTTTGAAGTAGTTTTCCCACTTTTCCGTTGGTTCAAAGCCGAGGATTTGCCTTGCTTTTTCCACACTATATTTCCCATGACCTTCATAACTGAGCATATTAAAGTCCTGAAAACTTTCAGGCACAGATTCAATTTCGAGTGCCAGTCGGCAAGCTAATTGGAGATCTTCCCAGACAATTGTGAACGGAGGGAAATCTTGTTCGGTCATTTTTTCGGGAGGTCGAGGACCAAGGCCGTTGAAAACAAATGAAATGGTTTGGATATCATACTCACGGGCATACGCGCGACAGATTTCCATGGCTAAAAATTTGGTCATACCATAATACCCTACTCCAGGTGAACGGGGAACATCAACAATGTCGAAATCTTGATCGTAGGCGTTGCGAACGGACTGCGGTCCAGTATGAACGACCTTTTTGATTCCAAGCTCGGATGCCACTTTCATTACATGCCAAGCACCTAATGTATTGACATGGAAACTTTGATCCGGATCGTCCCGGACGACTGTGAAATTCATAATTGCGTCCATACCTTGGGCAACATTATAGACCTGCTGATACGATGTGATATCAACATTGATAATTGGCTTTTCGTCTGGATGAGGAACAATATCAGTTAAACAAAGATCATAGTATGGATCTAGACCTGGTAACAGATAAGGAGCGATGTTTCCGGAGGCACCTAGTATTAATACTTTCTTTTTCATGGAATTCTCTTGTCGCTTTGGAAATTATGCTGAGGTTGATATCCGATTTGACTAGCTCCAGAAATTAAAAACTTGGGGTTCTTAATTGGTGCGCAGATGTGATAGACAGCCCAACGTTGCGTCCACTGGACAGAGGAACTTTGGTCACGCTTTAGTGCTCCAGCGAAAGCTTGGGCTGCATCTCGCAAATCAAGCCACATCAAATCAAGATCCCTATCAGCAACATCTTCTTCCAAGACTAGCCTGCCTAGACGTAATGACGTAACTGTAACCATATATGTTCGGGCAAACTCTCGGCAGGTAAGCTCACCTAAATAGCGAGCCATTTGATAGATTTCCGGTGTCGGCAACGGTTTGTAAAATTCGCTGATGTAAGTATCATCAGGATAGCTGCCAAAAATTTCAAGTGTACTGCCGTAGATGAAGCGTTTGACTCCCGCGTCAACTGCGGCTTTGAAAAGTACGTGTGTACCCCGTGTGGCTAGATCCAAGAGTACCTGCTCACACTTAAGTGGATCTTGAGGTAGATTTTGGAGTGGCTCTCCAGTATGGATTAGAACATCAATGTTCTGTGTTGCTTCGTTGGCTATACTGGGGTCAACTAGACTTCCATGAATAAACTCGAGATTTTCATATTTGATATCTGGTGTGGTGTTGTCTAAAAGGCGAAGTTGATGACTAGAAGCTAACTCGGCGACAATTTTTTGCCCAAGCGGACTCGCTGCACCGGTAATTAAGACATTCATTACCAATTCCCTTCATATACTAGATAGAGTGTCAACTGTACTACGGGGTTCATTATGAGTCATATTTCACTTGAAATGTAAAGAAGTGTGATATCTAAAGAAGAACGTTTGCTTACTTTTCTCAAATTTCCATTATTAATTTAAGTGAAAAATGAGGAGGACATATTTAGTTATTATTAGCGTCTCAAGTGTTGGACTGGCTCACGCATTTTATCATGGTTCCTGTATTGAGGTAAAGTGGCAGCTTTACTCTTAGGAATTGGTCCTCACAAATCAGTTAGGCTGGCAACACGTCAGACGACTGGGCTAATAATCACCCGGTCTATCTCAGGGCACACCTTTCTACATGGCAGGAGCTAGCCAGAGATTATTTTATCTTAGTATTTCTTCTTTGATGAATATGGTCATTAGGTAAAACATACATCTGCCTGTTATGTTTAAGAAGGTGCTTATTTTGCGATTTAAACACTTTGCTATTTTGCGATTTAAACACTTTGCTCCATGTATCGACCATATTTTTCATGTTATGCTTATGTGTTGTCTATATTTAATGTCACTGTGCTAAACTTGATCAGATGAATCAATCAGAACCAAAATGTGAAATTTTAGGTTCTTCTTGTAAAATAGATGCAAAATTCATGTATATATGTATGACAAAACTAAATTGATTCCTATTTTCGTTATATTTTTACTTGTTGGCAGTAGTCTAGGTTTTTATTTCGCTGGTTTCAATAGTAACAATGTTTCATTTCCTTTTTGGGAATGGCATTCGAAATCTCCAATTGTGCTTTGGGCGGCTATAACGATCTCGTTCGTTATAGGAATAATTTGGAGGGAATATATTCTAAAGAGGATAAAGCTGAATCAAATGATGACGTAATAAAAATCACTGCATGAATTTTGGAGTAAACTAGCTCAATTTAAAAAAGAGGACACCTGACTTGATCCGTGTTATTAAACCCGAAGGGATGGGAAACATTCAACTAGAGGAGGTTCCAATTCCAAAGTTCAACAACCGTCAAGTGTTAGTCCGAACAGCTAAGACTCTGATCAGCCGTGGTTCTGAATTATTTCGTCGATATATTATGAAGGAAGCCGTTTCACCTTCAATAATGGGTTATTCGTTAACTGGAACAATTGAGGAAATCGGTTCGGAAGTTACTGAATACTATGTAGGGCAACGGGTTATGGTCGTTGCTCCACATGCTCAGTATGCGATTGGTGATATTGATTCACTTGTCAAAAGCAGTATTATGCCGCTAACTGAGAATGTCTCTTTTGAAGAAGGCACATTCTTGCTTTTGGCAAAAGAAGCAACCGCTTGGGTTGATTCATCTGGTGTCAAAGCTGACGACCAAGTTGTAGTTTTGGGACAGGGAGTGGTTGGCAGTCTGATGATGCAACTTCTACGCGGTCGCCAAGTAAAACAGATCATTACGGTTGATACTCTTCCTTTGCGATGCCAACTTTCCCAGCAACTTGGAGCTGATGAAGTAATCAACGCCTCCGAAGTCGACCCGGTTGAAATTGTAAAACAATTGACCAGTGGTCGAGGTGCCGACTTAGTTATCGATTGCGTTGGTGGTTACGCAGGTATAAAGTCGTTTGAACAAGCTCAAGACATGGTTGCTGATAAAGGAACCATTCAATTGATTGCTCTCTATCAGCAACAATCACTGCCACTCTATTCTGCAAAAATTATGCAAAAACGATTGGTCGCAGGAATACTAACTGAAGAACCTCCTATGAAAACGACCCTGAGAGCAATGGAAAGCATCGAGAAAGGAATAATTCAGGTTGGTAAAATGATTACTCACCAATTTCCTTATGCAGAAGCGAAAGAAGCATTTGACTTTTTGTGGTATACCCCAGAAAGTGGACTAGGTGTTTTGCTGGATTGGGAACTGTAACTCTCTACCCGATATGCTTACAGAATTCAGAAATATTTTTTATCGTTTGATACTTTTAAAGACAAATATAAGGAAACTAATAAACGAAAAGGATACTTTTCATGCCTATCGATTCGCGTTGGAGACTTCGAACTAATAATAATTGTTTGTTTGTCGATAATATCTCACATGGGAAAGTCATACTTCAACATAATGCTCGTCCGAACCTGCGCCCCTATATTCACCCACTTAGGTTAGCAGATGGTTCTGTTTGTCTAACTGAGGATAGCCCTTGGCATCATCCCTGGCAACATGGTATACAGACTGGATTTCATGGAGTAAACGGCTGCGATTTCTGGCTTGATCCCGGTCAACACCCCGATTTGCTGATCGGTACAATTGAGCCTAGTAATCCACGGATATCTGATGAAACTTCTTCTTGGATAATAGAATCTATCTGGCGGCATACGGATGGCAGTTTGCTTTTGGTAGAGCAACAAACTTGGTCTTTGGGAATGCTTAGAGAACACTTGTTTTTGGATCTAAACTGGATGTTGCAGGCCATCCCCAACATCCATATTGAGCAACATGCTTATGGTGGGCTGTTTATCCGTATGCCATTCCGACGTGATTATGGTGCTAGTGTTTTTAACTCAGCGGGGCAGCGAGATGACGATACTGAGCAGCAGGCAGCCAAGTGGGTCAATCTGCATATGCCTATAGAAAACAATCATGACGGTGGAGGTATTGTTGTCTTAGATCATCCTGCTAATCCTGGTCATCCTGTAAAATGGCGAGTAGATGGTCAGCGGGGTATCAATCCAGCACCGTGCATCTCAGGTGCTATCGAACTAACTGCAGGTTCAGCTATAAACTATTGCTATCGTTTGATCTTGCATAACAAACCGTTATCCTTTGATCAAGTAGATGGACTATGGGTTGGATATACCCAAGAATAAATGTAATAGCTGCTTTTATATCGTGTGTACACGATATGATTTGGCGAAAATGATTGGGCTGATCTAGAGAAACAATTTTTGTTGGCTATTCGGAGAATTTTTCTAGTCGCAAGGTGAAATTTGCAGTTCAAAGCAATTGAACAAAAAAACGAAATCATCAATAATAGTTGTTATTTTATCCATTTGGTTACCAATTAAAGGATAAGCAAAAATGTACGTAGGCACACAATATCTTGGCACATCGAAAGTGGAAATGGAATTTCTTGTTCGTCATGGCGTCACACATTTCGATGCTACCGTAGATGATATGAAGCCAGAGACACTAATTCGACACAAGGAAGAAGCTGCAGCCCATGGGGTAAAACTTGAAATGGTTCACATCAAACCGATGGATAGTATTCCAATGGCAACGGACCCTCAACGCCAACAGGATATCGAAACTTTTTGCCAGTATATTGAGAACGCTAGCCAGGCTGGGTTACGTGGCCTAAATTACAATTTCTGTGTGCTCCGCGCGCCTTCAGGAGGGCTAGTACAACGTACCGATAGCAGAACAGGTAGAGGTGGATCGATTTACAGCTCGTTCGACCTGTCTGAATATGATAACAAGACACTTACCGAAGCCGGAGAGGTAAGCCGCAATGAAGTATTCGATCGTGCGGCTTACTTTTTAGAACGCGTGATACCGGTGGCTGAGTCGTGCCAAGTTCAAATTGCTTGTCATCTCAACGACCCTCCATCACCAGTCTTAAACGGTGTGGAGAAGTGGAACTGGCCTGTTTTTGAAGGATTGAAAAGATTTAGCCAATTGGTTGACAGTCCCTACCACGGATTCAATTTTTGCTGTGGGGTCGCTGCTGAAGGGTTAGAAACCCCCGCGACAGAACTTCCTCCTATCATCAAGTACTTCGCCGAGAGAAAAAAGATCTTCAACATCCACTTCAGAAATATTCGTGGTGGGTTGCACAGTTTTTGCGAAACTTGGCCTGACGAAGGTGACGTTGACATGTACCAAATTGTAAAAATTCTTCATCAGGCAGGTTATCCTTATATGTTGATGCCTGATCACGCTCCTTCCCACCCAGATGATATCGCCCCCAAAGGTGTTTCGAATCGTGTTAATCAAGCATGGGCATTTCAGTTTGGATACATCATTGCCCTGATTCAAGCAGCGAAAAACGAAGTGAGGAATTGACAGATCAAATTCAAAGAATGGTGATGCCGAACTGATGCAACCAGTTTCTCCTTTTACTAAATTCCTTTCCTTCTTAATGGGAATCGACCAGTCAGCTTCTGACAATTTTTTGGCCTTGTTTCCTCTCAGTTCTCATTCTCCTCGAAATGGAAGAATATAAGTGTGGATATAGTTGCTGTTTAGCATCATAACGCACAGAAGAGGTGACCCATTGGGAATTAACCAAGCAAAGTCTCTCGTGTTGAGCACATTAATAACAGAAACACTAATAGTCAGATGAATCAACGTCAGTTTTCAGGTTGATTTGCCCCTTGGATGATGTTCGTATTTAAACAAGCCAAAACTGCACCGAGATTCTCTTAGTAGTTACTACAATTAAAGTCACACATTGAAACGTATCTCAAGAATGCTATTCGCAGGGATGACATAATCGTGGTCGATGAGCGTGGTCAACTCCTTGGATCGTGCATCCTGCATGCTGTAAACTTTCATTATATCCTCATAACTCACAATTTCTGCTTTGATAAATCCGCGGGCCAAATCCGAATGAATCTTTCCTGCACATGTTGCGGCATCAGTTTCCTTCTCGACCAACCATGCCCGGACCTCTTGTTTCCCTACAGTGTAGAAAAACATCATGCTGGCTTTCTTCATTCCATCACGGCATATCAATGTTATATCAGCTGATGTTTCTTCGTAAACTAAAGTAGGAGTGCGGCTTAATAATCCCAAGGCTTTGATAACAGCTTGTTCAGTGTCGTCCCAACGCAAGTCACAGATTGGTTTCTGATCATCAAGTTGTACTAGACTTTTTTCGAGAACCTCTTTTTCAAACGGGTCCTTTGTTCTCGTTAGTCTACCTTCAATTTTTTCTATGTCGAGGATGAGAAGATCTAACAAACATTCATTGTTTATCATGATGAGATCAGCTAATTCATAGTTATCCGGAAAAAACTCGAAGTAGTATGGTGACACCTTTTTGGGTTGGAATTTCTTGACAAGTCCCACGAATATCTCGTCGTTGAACTTTATCTTACCTTGAGGAAGGTCTAATCCTGTATATGCTATTTTCATACGGCAGAAACCCCTTTTACTGTACTAAACATTTGATATCTACTTTGGATCATTTCCGAATCGCTAAAATGGTATTAACTTACAATTACTATGCTGGTGTATGCTATTAGCAGACGAAAACAAAAGGTAGACGCTAATTTTGGTTTATACCATAGATAGTTAGTTTGAAAGCTTTTTGCGTTTGAGAATTGTCCGATGCTTTGTTTATGATTGGTGTATTGCTTTTCGCGTAGGTTTCCAACTTCCAAGCCACACCATCATCTAAGAATGATGATGACACAGCTTAGCAGTTAAAATTTCGCAACTGTATTCTAAATTATAAGCTAAAATACACCCTTTTGCTATGGTACTTTTAACATAATGGCAAACGGCATATTAATATGATACTATGTAGCTTAAGCTTAAAATGCTTATCTGCTGTCTGATCACCAACCGAAAATACGATTCCTGAAATTTTATATGGTTATCCATAAAGTTGGAGGTTAACCCATGTCATTCACTCTAGCCCATGGTAGCGTGCCTCCGATGGTAACGCCCATGACTGAAGATGCAGCTTCGATCGACCGTGATGGTATTGCGGCCCTGGTCGAGTGGCACATCGAAGCGGGGACGACTGGATTATTCGTGGTTTGCTCGACCGGCGAGATGTTCGCTCTAAGCCAAGATGAGATGGTTGAGATAGTAGAGGCCGCTGTGATTTCCGCTGATGGCAGAATTCCAATCATTGCAGGATTACCTTTCCCAGATGTTAATCGCAAGGCCGAAATTGCGAAAAGATACGAAACAGTGGGAGTTGATGGTGGAGTTGCGCTTCAGCCATTTGAAAGCCCTGCTGACAATGACACGATGTACGAACATTATGCTCGACTGGCGGACGAAGTGAAAATCCCACTATTTATCTACGAGCATCCCAAATGGCAGTCAACTCATCTCTTAACGCCTACACTGGTTGGCAGGTTGGTTGCCAATGGGCAGTACGTTGGGATGAAGGATTGCACGGGAGATCTATCACGCCTAGTGGCTATGGCCGATGTGAGCGAAGGGCAGTTTGGAGTGATGCAAGCCGTTCAGGAACGATTGCTTCCATCACTGGTGTGCGGAGCAACCGGAGTCTGTGCAACAGCTAGCAATGCTTACCCACATCTCTACCGAAGACTGTACGACACTTTTCAGGCTGGTGATACCCAAAAAGCATATAAGCTGCAGAATACTATGCGTGTATTGCTTAATATGTACAAGGCATCTAGTGGCCCCAAACATATACTGAATAGACTAGGCCTTCCAATCAGCACTGCGGCGCGGCACACACGAGAAATTACTGAAGAACAAGATCAAGCGACAAATATGCTCGTGGCATTCGTGAAAGAAGAGCTTAGTGGTAAGTAAATGTCAGAACCTGACAACCAACCCGAAAATGATTTTGCTCGCGACATGATCTGGCATCAGGAGTTATTCTCCTTGATTTTTCCTAGCCGAGGCATGTTATCGTTGAATCCTTGGGATGATACCCCACGATGGATGGCTGTGTTGATTTTTTCGAACACCCCAAGTGTCTTTTCTGATACCAATCCGTCTTGGTAAACCTCTAAATTAAAGCTGGGCACAGTTCGGTGCTTGATGCATTCCCTAATACCCCATATCAGGTCATTGAGAGAGTATATCATCGATCCAATTTCAGTGTTCCGTTCGGAGTGAACCCAGTTTTCTTCAACAATCGTCATGATGTGTGCTTGTAGATCTCGATATCGTCCACCGACAAGAATACCTGACCCGAGAACTCCCACCAAGGTTCATCGTCGTGTCCAGGGTGAAAGTAGAGCATCAGTCGGATCCCACGTTCACTTAAAGCATCAGCCAATTCGCTGATGAGATCGCGGTCACAGGACCTGTCGGGCATGATCTGATCGATGGCATCGTTGGGGCCTGGGAACCAGAATTCTGCGTGGCTTGTTGTCAATATAACGTGCCCAGCCCCCATTTTCTCAACGGTTCGCACAAAATGTTTTACGTTGAAATCACGTACGGCTTCCGGGTAGGGTTTCGCATGGCCATGACGTGGTTGGGACTGACTAGTCCAGTGGAACATGAATCCGTATTTACCTTCGATTAGCCAGTTTGTATTCGCTCTCTTTGACGCTGCATCTCGTTCCATTTGAGATGCAATATTTGAGCGTACTAACTCAATGGAATAGAACATGTGTAATGTCTCGGTATTCATCAATCGAATAGCCACCGTGTTCTTACCTGGTGGCAGGTCAAACTTGCCAATAGTTTGGCGCCAGCCAACGAGTTCACAAAGTTCTGTGGTAGTAACACTCTCACCTATAGCAATCTCAACGACCGGCAAAGCTCCTGAGGGACCATGTCCTCCTCCCAGAACCGCTAATTCATAAACGTCCGGTTGGGATACATCGATGTCCCACTTCACGGTGTTACCAGTTTCGTTGAAATTAATCAACCAACCACGCTTACCTAGACCCACGTACTGCTCAGTCATTGGACCGTGAATGCGACCTTCAGCCCCGAGTAGCACTGTCACGGCGTCTGGTTGTACTGGCAGCGATTTTTCTTCTTTTGGGTGCACTTCGCCCTACCTTTCATGTCGCTTTTTGTCGATTTATGCTTCGTTTCTCATACGCCGTAAGTACTGGTAACACTGCCCAGGAGATGCATCAGGTTCATGAATTTAAGGATATACCCTCGGATGTTGGCAACACCCCGCTTGTAGAAGTGATTCATCTTGAAACATTCCTTCATTCGTCCAATGAGGCATTCAATTTTGGGACGCAAAGCATACACCAGCTTGAAATGATAATCAAACTAGGGATTATCCCACTCAATTTGAGAGAGCACGCCGGGGAGAACTTGGTAGACTCTCCCCGGCGTTAGGACAGCATTCTACAAGTTGTGAGGAGAACTAGTTAGCAATCATAAAATAAGTCTCGCTTGATCCCTGACGTTGGCAGGTTCTTTAGCTAGCGGCTGACTTTCAAATAGCCCCAAGTTGAGGTTAATTTACTTTTTGGGCTGACTGCCAACACGCCCTCGATTCCTTGATCCATCAAGGTTCTGATCTCATCTTCCGTACGTGCAATATTGGAGATGCGGACTTCATCCATTCGGCCATCCAAAAATGGTCCTTGGCCTCGTCCTAACCAAAGCACATCATTGTTAGGTGTAATGGTTCCACCGATTTTAACTTTTCCGTCGAGTTTACCATCAAGATAGACTTTAGCTTGTCCTGACTTGGCATCATAGGTACCGGCCAGATGATGCCAAGATTTCGTTGGGATGTCGGTGTTGCTGGTAAGGGCTGCATTCCCCCAGTCTTTTTCATCCGTTGTCAGCCTCAGAACAGTTCTTCCGGCACTTTGCGGTCCGACCTTATAGGACTTTTCTTTGGTTGCTCCGGTTCCTCCCGCGGTAGACCAGAAGTTCAGGTAAACCCACATCTCAACGGTCAAACCATCCTTCAACCATAAACTTTCGCTATCCGGCACCACGATGTGGTCGCGTGGCCCATTTCCACCAAAGACCAGTCCACCACCGAACTTGCCTTTGCCCCAACTCAATTTTTCGCCAGAAAATTTCCCATCGTTACCTTTTCCTGACAAATCTTTGACAGCTTTACCTGTTCCTGTTGCAAAGGTATAGAGTAAAATTGTGTGATCATCTTGTGCTGAGCAGAAAACGCTCAAGCCAGAAACGAAGAAAGCTAAAGTAACAATGTTTAGACCTCTAAAATAGTTCATCTATTTAATCTCTCCTAGTGTGATTTTTCTAAATTGCGCAGACATAATTAATTCTCTTCTGAATATCTTGCCCTGTGGTCTAAATTACTAATGGATTGTAGTTTTTTTAAGTAGTTTCTGGTTTGATATAACACTTTGCCTTTGCCCCGAACGACGTTATCTCACTGTCAAGAGTAAATCGAACAACAAATTTTGATTTACCTCCATTTATTTTCCCTCCAGCTATTAGTATTTATTGATTGACACACACTGCGAGTTGATTGATGATAGAGGTACCATTAATCAACAGGTTGAGCATTTAGCTTTCTCCCTTTCTCATTTGACACTCCGAATCCAACCATCTACTATCGCAGTCTTGAACTACAGGATAAAAAAATGAAACAAGTAACAGAATCAGAGAAATTCCTTTTCGACATTCAGGGCTATCTAATCTTGCGAGATGCCATCGATTGTGATCTAGTTGAAGCACTTGATCATGCCGTAGTTCAAAATGAAGCATTTGACCACGACGAAAGTTGGGCCGATGGATTACCTATCGTCACGGCACAGCATTTTATCAAGGATCATAATGTAGAACATCAGGTACGATTGAACGGTTTACCCAGACTTGATCCTATTTTTGACCGATTGATCGGGCACCCGTCGGTGCTACCTTACCTCAAAGAATTTATGGGCGAGCCCCAGCTCGTGAACACCTGGTCGATCTCGAAATACGAAGGTCGTTCCGCCACCGGATGGCACCACGGCTTGCCAACGGAAGAGTATACCGTCCGTGATAGTATGATTCGATCGCCAATGTTGAATGTGGTCACTATGCTCACACCCAATCATCCAGGTGATGGCTGTTTCATAGTGATACCAGGTTCGCACAAGAAGAATTTTAACTTGAATCCACGATGGAGAATAGCCGGTCTGAACACTCCAGGTGCAATTGAAATCACTGGTGATCCGGGAGACGTCATGTTATTCACAGAGGCTCTGACACACGCAGGTGCAGCAAAGACCACCACACGAAGGCGAACGACGCTACAATACAATCATGTCCACCGTAATCGGGCATGCCCGATTACGGTGGGATCACCACAACGCCAGACATTACTGGATGTCTCCATCCATTCGAGAGCGTTTTAACCCGGAACAAAGAGACCTTACTCGCTGGATGGATTACACAATTCCTGATCGCACTGTCCCCGGATCTGAGAGAATTGACGACTGAATCGGCACATCAAGATTTACCTCTGTTTTTTGCCCATAGGCTCAACGCAATCAACAATGAGTTGGAAGAAAAAAGTGATACCGACTGACGAGACTATGACCAATGTTTCCTATGAGACAGTTAATAAAGACTCAGGCACCAGATGAATGTCCAATTGGCTGAATTTTACATCCACACCAGTTCCAGCTTTGGCCTGTTGTATAAACAATTTGTATCAATTGCTGGTCGGTGATGGTAATGATGTAGACCTGTTTTATAAACCCTGTAGCATCTGTTTGTCTTGCGTTCTGGATCACCTTTTCACCATTAGCAATTAAAGAGATTGGGTTTTTAGCATCAACCCAGAAAAAGCAAGTAACACGATAATGGCCATTTGGCAAAACCACCTTAAAAACACCATCAGCCTTTGTAGTACTCGTAATTGCATCTCTAAACAAGGGATCTGGTTGTTCGATCTGAGAGCTAGATGTTAGTTTGGATTCTGTCAACCAACCGTATTGATACGCTTGGTTTTCGTATTTGCTCATTGGAGATACTGAAATAGTCATTGGAGATACTGAAATAGAGTTGGGGGCGGCGGTGCCCTTTTTGGGTTGAAAATCGAAGACTAATTCCCTTCGACTGCCGTTTGGTGTATCTGTCCACCAATTCATGTCCGGTTTATATTGGTTCAAATGATATAGGATGTATCGCTCGGCGGTATGGATACGTCGATAGTCTTGACCTAGTGTTTCTTGTTCCAATTTGCTGACACCAGCGGATGTCATTCGCCAAGCCAAAACATAATCAGCCTGTCGTGGATACGACGTTTTTGGACCAGAGTAAGGGCGGGTATTCATCTGATATTGGTAGTTGACGGGAAAATAGTCAAGTGCCGCTTCATAATTGCGAAGTAAAGCCACCCTGTTATCCAAGCAATAGTAACTGCCAACATGTAGAAAGGGTTTGACGTAATCTATTTCACCCAATGCAGCTGAAAATCGCTGGCCGGGTTTGTCAAGATACAGCACTATAGTCGAGTTTTCTGCTATCAGATCGACACTCTCGGTCATCTCAGCGATCTCTCGGTCTAAGAAGAAATTGTCATGGACTGTATAAGCCAGATGCCAAAGTGACAGGCCAACTAGAATGGCAATCAAAATGTATTGCAGGTGACGATGGAAGGCGATTGTCAGAAATGGAAGTAACATCAAAACGAGGTAGATGTGAACTCGGTCGTTAATCCAGCCCCCACCCGATTGGATATTGTTGGGCGAAATGTAGTAGATAAGGGTCAGGATCAAAAACATGACCAAGAACAGATCAGTTGATTCGAAGCTAAATCTCGTTTCAGCTGAGGATTTACCGAGGAACTTGGTGCCTCTTCGCCATAAACTGCAAAACAATAGTACTGCCAACACAACAAACAGAAATTGACCAATCCAAATGTGATTGTTTCGGAAATAGACCAACGATTTCAAGTTGAAAAAATATTCATTCAGCCAAGACAATTTTCGGTAATTTCGGCCATAACCTTGTGTTTTGGAGAAATAGTAGGTCAATGCCACTGTATAGACAGGGGCCATATAAGTTACGAAATAGAGCAGTGGTCGTAGTCGGCCGGTGAAACTCAGCCCCGTTTTATCAGTCCGAAGTGAGAACAAAAATAATAAACCTGCAAAGACTGAGATCGAAATGACCAACAGAAAAAATGACTGAAAATGACTGAAATAGGTCAGTGTCAGTAACAAGTAAAAACCAACTAAAGGCTGGCCACTGGCCAGTCTTTTGGGAGTTATGTTGCTTCTGTGTTTCCACCAATAGCCAAGTGCCCAGAAAAACACAGGCACGCTGAGCGAGAAGTTGTAAAAGCCCATCATCAGTAAATAATGGTAAGAATATATAACACCAACCAGACTGAGAATAACTTTGCTGCGATCAATAACCCTCAGAAAGTAAAACAAAGCCAGTGGCAAACCGAGGACACATAGACTCAGTACGATCTTTTCGCAAATCAAGGGAGGAAAAATGTACATTAACATGGCCATCAGTAGATGGGTTGTCCAATTTGGAAAAGGGGTCCAGTTCAGTTGGTAGACATCTCGGATGCGGAAATTTTGATGATCGTGGTACTCCTTGAACAACTGTGCATTATAGATATGACTAGGACCATCTTGGGTGGGGAAGTACTTAACAATCCAAATCGGTAACAAATGAACCAGTAATAGGAGAGCAATTAATAAATGTTTAAGGGTAATTTTTGGCAATTTGTGAAAGGGCTGACTATGGTGTTGGATAATTGACCTCGTTGACATTCGGCCTGAGGATCTTGCTGAATCTACCGCGGTCACAACAACTAACGCAGTTAGATATTTTAGCAATATTTTGAGATAGCGTAAAGCAAGTTAAGATCATACTGGTGTGGACGGTGACGGCGGATACTCCAGCCCCGTATTTCCCAAATTGATTAATTGGCTAAGTTTCGGATTATCTGTTTATTTGCGTATAAGCTTAGAGTTTATATTGCGTACCTCCTTAGTAGGAGATTTTGAAAGAACAAATTGACTAGGTGTTGGATAAGAATAAGGATACAACGATTTAATGCAATCCATTATATCTGACAAAGTTTGAACTTCCAAGGGTCCCAGTATGCTCATCACTTTAGGTGGGTTAGCTACAATTTGTCTCAATCAGACTTTGCAGTGATAAACCGCAAACAAATTTTTCATTCCCGCAAGAAAACTTCCCACTTCTTCCTCATCCACGGAATGCCAATCTGAACTGTTTATTCCCAACAAAGAAGATGCTTCCTCCACTAAGAGGTTGAAGTTCAATGGCAGCTTTTTTCTAACCTACTAGAACCACATGTAAACGCTATGGTAGCCTTTGGTGTTGGTAGAAGAACCAAAAGCTGGCTATTCCATTAACTAAATCATAGACAATATTCGGCATGGATGGAAAAACCTAACCACTACGCACTTCAATTTCTCGATCAACTCCAGAGAGGGGTAGATCGATCCAGACGGCGTTTTTACTGTGAGATACGTGGAAAGCGACAATCGCTTCGAGTGTATGAACAGCTTCTTCAGGGGCATAGGGAAATGGAACGCAATCATCTAACCAAGCAACAATCTCCGACGTAGCTCTGTCCATACCCGAGACATCATCAGAAGCATGCAACCAGCTTTCTTTATCGCCTTCCCAATATTCAAGGATCACTTCTCTGGAATCAATAGTGGCTCGGCCTTTAGTGCCATTGATCTCTGTTCGAGCAGGCGTCATAGAATAGTCGGGGGCGCTTACCATCACCATCAATCCATCGTTCATGCGCATCAGCCCCCAACCACCAGGATCACGAAACCCTTCACCTCTACAATCGGGTCTTCCCGAAAGATCAAGCGTTGCAGAAACCGCCTGAATACGTTTCCCCGACAGCATCAGAAGTGTATCAATCGCATGTGTACCCACATTGCCCAATCGTCCGGTAGGCCATTGGAGGAAAGCGGATGTCAATTCTCCTAGTTCCCCTTCACTAATTAGGGTTTGCAACCGGCGATAGTTAAGATTAAACCTTCTCTGGTGATTAAAAACAAGCAAACCGTTTTTTTGTGCTTCAAGCATGCGCGCAGCATCCAGTAAGGTCGTCGCCACAGGTTTTTCACAATAAATAACAGGGATTCCATGTTCAGCACATGCAATGGTAATCTCCGCACGGTAAGGCGTATAGGTAGCAACACTGACAATATCAAGTTCTTCGTTAGCAATCATGTTACGCCAACTGTCATACGTCACGGCACCCGTACGTTCTTCAAAACGCTCACGCCGTCCTAGATCACGACTTGCACCAGCAACCAGATCAACACGCCGATTGTTTTGATACGCAAAAACATGAGTGCCATCCATATGATTAACACACTGCCCAAGTACATCACCAGAAACCTGATCGGCACCACCAATCATCCCCAGACCAATCACACCAGCTCGGTATGTTTTTAACGACATGATATCTCCTATTCAGTGATATGTTTTAAACACTGATTAATTATTCCATCTAATACTTGGAGTACCTACATGATTAAAGCCGTACTTCATTCATATCAGGTATTTATCCTCATTCTAGGCTATTTAATCACTTTCGATGCGCTAATGGCCAACCAGTAGTGACGCTAATGCACATCTACCACACGTTGTAGTCTTTGAGAGACACTAATATCATCTATTTCTATTATCTTCATCTATAATTTCTTGCCCTATAGAGCATTCAATGTTTCAATTTCCTCTGCTGATAAATCAGCGGTAAGAACCGATAACATCATACGTTTTAGTTTGTCAATTTCATCTTGTGGCCAATCAAAATCATCTACAAGAAATACAACAGG
>Ga0208406_1000319_pt1 | contig 20137 bp, 17 predicted proteins | sample ETNtaG_15_FD_185769 | JGI IMG/M metagenome (GOLD analysis project Ga0208406, IMG submission 185769) | Marine microbial and viral communities from oxygen minimum zone, Eastern Pacific Ocean - ETNP201302PF89A (SPAdes) (version 2) | ecosystem: Environmental > Aquatic > Marine > Oceanic ...
TGGAATTGGTTAAGGAGAGATCTTTCTCCTGAAGTTGGTGTATGTACCTCAACATTTCCGTTTCAGAATGATATTTATTAAAAATTGGATGAGTTAGATAAGAACTTTCCCTTCGTAATTTCCCAAGAACTGATAGGTTAGGTTCGATCATATCATCAGTTAGTTGGTTAATATCAAACGGGAATTCTTGATTGACAGAAAAGACTTGAAGCAGATTTTGAACGTCCTGTACCGAAGTTGTTTCATCGAGGGAAACACTAACGCGGTTAGCATCAAAGACCCGTAAGTTAATTTTTTTCTGCTTGGCAGTTAACAACAATGAATCAAGATCGACGGAGCCAAGATTGATATTAATTGTATCGAAAAATTTGCCATCGGTGATCGAATATTTTAGTCGCTTAAGTCCTGCGCAGAGTAGGCTTGTAAGTGCATGAATTCGTTTGGCAATATGACGAATCCCTGTTGGTCCATGATAGACAGCATACATACTTGCGATTACAGCTAGCAGTACCTGTGCTGTACAGATATTGCTGGTTGCTTTTCCCCTTCGGATATGTTGCTCACGTGTTTGCAGCGCAAGGCGGATTGCTTGGGATCCCTCGGTATCCTGTGAAAGTCCGACAATTCGACCTGGCACTTTGCGTTTGAATTTTTCTTTAGTAGAAAAGTAGGCAGCATGTGGTCCTCCATAACCCATTGGTACTCCGAATCGTTGTGTGGAACCAACAGCAATATCCGCGTCAAATTCTCCGGGAGGTTTTAGTAGCGCTAGAGATAGTAGATCGGCAACAGCAACTAATAATCCGTTGGCCGCATGAACTTTTTCTGCAAATTCTTCATAATCATGGATAATACCATCTGTGGCAGGATACTGAACAATCGCGCCCATGATTTCTTGATCAAAAATTGTAGTTTGGTGGTTACCAATTATCAGTTTAATGTCGAGTGGTTCAGCACGGGTACGAACAACTTCGATTGTTTGAGGATGACATGTCTCTGATACGAAGAAAAATCTTTCGGTATCGGAGGGGGCCATTGACAGGCACATTGCCATAGCCTCAGCAGCAGCTGTTCCTTCATCAAGAAGCGAAGCATTGGCTACTGGTAAACCTGTCAGATCAGTGATCATTGTTTGGAAATTTAACAATGCTTCAAGCCTTCCTTGAGCAACTTCTGCTTGGTAAGGTGTGTAAGCGGTATACCAACTTGGGTTCTCAAGAATATTTCTTTGGATGATGGGGGGCGTAATGCAATTGTAGTAACCCATGCCAATGAACGATTGATAAATATCGTTTTTGGCGGCGATTTCTTTTAATTCATCTAGTATATCGAATTCTGTCCAAGCCTGATCAAGTTTTAGTGGTTGGGTATCTTGAATTTGCTTCGGTACAACATCATTTATGAGTCTGTCAATTGAACTGTACCCAACGGTTTTCAGCATCAATTCGACCTCTTTCATTCTTGGACCGAGGTGACGTTTGACAAATGGATCTCTTTGGTGTTGGTTTAACATTATTCACTCATTTCTTCGTTATTGATGTTAGCATAGTAGTCTTCAGCAGAGAGTAGATTGTTTAGTTCATCAGGATCATTCATCCGAATCTTTATCATCCATCCTTGATTATATGGATCTTCGTTCACCAGTTCCGGAGCATGCTCAAGTTCCGGATTGATTTCGATAATTTCGCCACTCACTGGTGCGTACAGTTCATAGGCAGCTTTGACAGATTCAATTACTCCAAATTCCTCCTTTTGCTTGGTGTTGGAGCCAACTTCAGGTAGTTCGACATAGACAACATTTTGCAGCTCCGCCTGAGCGTGATCTGATATCCCAACCGTAATAGTGTTATCTTTACATCTAGCCCACTCGTGGGATTCATTGTATCTAAGATCCTCTGGATAATTAAGTTCGTCTCCCATCATTTTCCCTTTCTTGGTGAAATTTGCACATTTTGTTTACTTTTTGAATTTGCTGTCTTGTTCAAAATTCGTCGTTTTTCTTATCGAGATATATTCTGAGTTCGTCAAACCAGCCCTCTATAAAATTTTCGTTTTCTTCATACGCTCAGACTCCAAATACTAAAGTAAATGTTTCAATCTTCAAGCTATTCCATATTCTAGTTCCATGTATCTGGTCAAGATCTTGAACCAGATCTCGATCTATTTCCCACCGACTGTCCTTAAGAACCTTGAACTTGTATGCTGTTGTGTAGAGATCTCCAGTTGTTTCAGGCCCTTCGTTTTTCCAATTCCAAGAGTTACCTCCCCAATAGTAGTGGAACTATAAAAGACTTTGACCTGTACTATTATGACCGATCCGAGGTGATCTTGGGAAAGCTTGAAAAATCCTTTTTTAGCCATTCGCTGAATCAGTTGATTCGACTCTGCGTTACCTATCAAAACTACCGATTGTCCAGAGCTAGCGGTAAATTCTGATTCTCTGATTGTTGAAGGTATAAACGGTTGTCGTGCTATCATAGCTAGGTAACGACAAAAGAGTCGTCTGGTCTGTGTTTCTATTCGGGAGGGAGAGTCGGGAAGAACTATCGTTGCGCTGACTTCTTTATTTTGAATAAGGGTCATTTCTTGACCGTTGATACCTTGATAAGAAGAGGTAAGAAATAGAGGTAGCGTAACTAGGTGAAATGCTTGATTCATTTTGTGTTTATCTATGCGATTTTTTAATCATAAAGAATGGAATTATGCGGTAAGTTTCCGGGATCTGTAAAATGGTATTGGAACAACCTCAGCGGGATGTAACTTTTGTCGGATCTGGATTTCGATTTTTGAACTAACCTTTCCTTGTTCCTTTGGCAGATATGCCAAACCGATACTAATTCCTAACGTTGGTGAGAGTCCACCGCTCGTAATTTTGCTGATACATTCTTCGTCCTGGTAGATTGGATAGTGTGAACGGGCAATGCTCCGATCCAGCATTCGGAAACCAATTAAACGATTTGTAATTCCTTGTTTTTTTTGTTTCATTAATGCCTCTCGTCCAATAAAATTTCCTTTTTTGAGAGAGACGGCCCAACTCAATCTCGATTCCAAAGGGGTAGTTGTTTGATCAATGTCATTACCATGTAAAGGCAGACCTGATTCTAATCGTAGAGTGTCTCTAGCACCAAGTCCAACGGGTAAGCCTCCCCCTGCAATGGTCGATTTGTAAAGGCTATCCCAAAGATCTACTCCGTAGCGAGCATCAGTGTACAATTCAAATCCAACTTCTCCTGTATACCCTGTTCGTGAAATGATAACAGGAATACCTGTAATGAGCCCTTCCTGAAACCAATAGTACTGAATGGCTGTGACATCGACATCTGAGAGCGTTTGGAGGATCTGAACTGAGTTCTGTCCTTGTAAAGCGATCAAAACGGTACGATCACTGCGGTCTTCAATTTCTGCATTGTCGTCATTGTGCGCACAAATCCATTCAAAGTCTCGCTTGATGTTGGATGCATTAACAACTAGCATATATCGATCTTCTGCTAGGCGGTATACAAGCAAATCGTCGATAATACCACCTGCTGGATTACACATTGGACTATACAGTATACGTCCATCAACCAGTTTTCCAGCGGCATCATTAGTAATCAGTTTCTGAACCAATTTTAATGCACCCTGCCCAAAAATCACTATTTCTCCCATGTGGGAAAGGTCAAATATTCCTACCTTTGATCTAACTGTTAGATGTTCTTCGATGATGTTGCTGTATTGAACTGGCATCTCCCATCCACCGAATTCAATTAGTTTTGCACCGATTTTTTTATGTGTATGATATAGAGGTGTACGCTTTAAGCTTTCTGACATATTCTTAGGCATTAAACACACTGGTTGGCAAGATACCGTTTATTCAATTTGTATGTATTTCGTGTTAGTAGGCGTCTGATTGCTAGAATTAGCTTGTTGAAGATATGGGAAATCTTGTTTTTACCAAGGCAATAAAATTTATAGGTAAGGTAACTATGCTAAGCTCAATTCCAACCCTCCACATGATAACTCGGTGTTCTGAGATTGTAAAGTGATTTATAGTTGGATCGCTAGAGAAAGTTGCATACTTCGGTTTGGATAGGGCAATGTTATTGGGGAGAAAGGTAGGCGATTATATAAAGCTGAGTACGTTCAGTTGGAGGCTGATATTTTGTTACATTGTTTGTCTTGTTACATGCTTAGTTAATTGTTTTATAGTTTTGGTAGCTGGGCTTTTTCCAAAAATTTCCATGTGACCACAGCTAAGAGCATACCAACCAACTGCATGATAATAAACACAACTGCATCTGTAGGTCGAATTCCCGCTTGTGAGTATGTTAGTGTTCTAGCTAGTGTCACCTGTGGATTTGCAAACATCGTGCTTGATGTGGTAATGAGTTCACCCCCAACTAGTAGCCCAATGATTAGTGCTATCTTGTCAGATTGGTGGTGTATCAACAATAAAATGGCAATCAGTAGGATAAAGGTGCCTAATACTTCTGCCACGTAATTACCACCCGACCTAGCTTTTTCTGAGATCGAAAGGATTTTTGGAATTTGGTGATAAAACATAAGGTGTGAAAAAAGGACACCTACTATGCCACCGAGTATCTGTGAAATAATGTAGCTTGGGACAATTGTCCACTTGGTTTGTCCGGTAATTGCCAAAGCAACACTAACAGCGGGATTAAAATGCGCACCACTGATTGGACCAAAAATCTCAATTAAACCGAACAAAACAAAACCGACTGCCAGACTGTCAGCAAGTACTGCTATAGCTATACCTGATTCTAGAACTTGATCAAAAAGAATAATTGGTGAAACTGCGGATAAGACCAGAAAAAGGGAACCCAAAAACTCGCAGAGGATTATGGCTGGCGTCGAGTATCTCACTGGCAATCAGCTGTCGCTTAGTTGTTGTTGGAATTGAATAATTCTTTGTTCTATTGATCTAAGTGTTTCAGTGAAAAAATCCTGTATCTCGTTTTCTTGGCCTGAGACTGAGGCTGGATCGGGTGTTGGCCAAGCCAATCGCGTTACAGTAGTTGGGAAAGTAGGACAAGTGAGCTCCTGCTCTTGGCATAAGCTGATGGCATAGTCTATGTCATCGGGGATCTGATCGAAAGATTTTGAAAACAACGTAGAGGTATTATACCCACAACTATTTAGGGCTTTTAACGCATGCGGATTCGGTTGCGTCGGTTTTGAGCCGGCACTGTAAACATCGAATTCGTGTCCTAGATAGTGGAGACCTAACACCTCTGCCATTTGACTGCGACATGAGTTAGCCACACACATAAAAAGAATTTTAGGTTTTATCACCATGGGGCTATTCCTTTTCCAGATAAAGGGTAAATTTGTCTTAAGGTACGGCAGTATTTCGTTGTTTTTTGACGGAAAAGAACACACTCGTTCCCTCACCGACTTCGCTTTCTACCCAAATTTTTTCACCGTGTTGCAATACGATGTGTTTGGCAATAGACAGTCCCAACCCGGTTCCTTTGATTTGGTTAGCTCCACCGGTGTCCACCCGATAAAATCGCTCGAAAATTCTTTCAAGCTCTCGTTTTGGAATACCTATACCCGTATCCTTAATTTGAAAGATGATGTTGTGTTCCTCAGTCTGAACCGATACGGATATTGTACCACCTGGTTCAGCGTATTTAATCGCGTTGTCTATCAAATTGACCAAAACTTGGGTAATAAGTTCTGGATCCACATAGATCTCTGTTGAATTGTCTGGGATTTCCCATTCGAAATTCATTTTTGATTCCGAGAAAAGCGGTTCAAACAAATTCGTGATTTTCTTTCGTAAGTTAGCTATTTTACAGTTTTCAAAATTAAGCTGCAGACCACCAGATTCAATTTTTGAAAGATTAAGCAAATCTGAAATTAAACCTGATAGATAGATGGCTTGTTCATAAATTCTGACTATGAATTGCTGACGCTGCTTTTTCTTGCCATTTTCTTTATCTAATAAAGTCTCAGCATATCCTTGGATTGCTGTTAAAGGGGTTCGCAGCTCATGTGATGCGTTAGTAACGAAGTCAGATCTGACCTGCTGAAGTTTCCTGAGCATGCTAATATCTTGCATCACGATAAGATATTGGTTCTTCGATGCAGAGAGAGAACTAAAACTCTGAAAGATAGGAATTACCACAAGTGAAACAACAGCTTCACTGACATTGTTCAATTGGACTTCATCCGACTGCGCTTTTTGAGTCTCTACACATCGTTTAATAATATCATTCAACTTGGAAGTTCGATCAATTTCAAAAAGTGACAAGCCTATGCTATTTTCATTATCAATTTCCAATAAATCAAATGCGCTTTGATTGCCATATTCAATAATAAATTTCTGATCAATCAACATGGTGGCTTCAGCTATGTTGTCTAATATTAACTGCTTCATTTGCGCAGAGTACCGTGTTGTATTCAAATCATTCTGAAAGAACGCCACCAATTTACTTAGGTGAGTTGATAACTCAGAAAATTCAGCGAAACCTTCGATTAAATTAGGGTCACTATATTGTTCCATAGGAGACTGATTGTGTATAAGATCTTCTAGAAAATGTTTAACACTTTCTATTGATCGAGAGGTACGTTTAGCTATTGCCCATGAAAGTGCCATAGCCAAAAACACACTGATGGTAATCGCAACCAGTAGATACCTTGAAAGCTGGCTGTGCAGATTGAGGATCACAGGTTTCGGCAGGTTGAAAGATGGGTCCTCCAATGTATCGATAACATTGTTAAAACCCAAAACAACAACCAAGCAGAAAGCTAAAGCGATTCCAAGCTGACTGAAAACTAAAACTGTTCGAAAACCCATAATGTTATGTTGTTTTACGTACTATCCTACTATAAAGCAAGTGATTATTTGTATTATATGATATTGTTTTTTATTTGCTAGAAATACTTTAATGGCTATCAAGAAGCAATTAAACCTAAATTAAAATTTTGGAAAGATGCTAAAATTTATAGTAAAGTGTCAAACGGGGTTGTAGATCCATATCTGGTTTGTCACCCTTCTCCGGTTCGTCATAGAGGATCGCCACTAGATTCGGAATAATATGAGTGTTTGCCGTTGGGGACCAGTCGACCCCCAAAATAATTGTGTTAGATGTCGCAGTAGCCGCATGCGGCAGATACGAAATTTTCTCCCCGGTGGTATGTGGGTCAAAGTTTCTATCAATACGTGCAAGCGCCGTCAGCCTATCTCCCAATTGCATGGAGCCAAAGATGGATCCAGCTAAACGCGTTTCATCCTCCTTGTCTTTGCCTTTTTGTTTTGTTTTGTTGCTAATCAACAAGCCAAGATTTAGTCGATTCTTTTGATAACCTAATAATCCATGGAACATGTAGTTACTGGTTTGATTAGCTCCCGTTCCAAATTCACCATACACTTCAGTAATCAATCCTTCAACTGGCCGAGCAGTAAATGATAAATAAGCTTTCTTATCGCTGTTGGCTTCGCCTTTGGTCCCGGCCCCGTTTCCCAGCATAGCATGATAGCTGAATTTTTTATCTGTGTCGAAACTGCCTTTGATAGCCACACCGAAATCGGTACTACTACCCAATTTATGAAGATCTTCCAGCGTCTTGGCTACTGAACGGTAACCCCAGATTTGCTCGACTGTAGCAAACGTGGGTGTGCCGATAAGGCCGAAATAACTGGTTGTCCTCCAATCCGAATCGGACCATTTCAAGTACCCATGTTTAACAAAAGGTGCAATTTTTCCTGGTTCTTTGGCGTTGAAAGATGGACTATTCATTTCAAATCGTAGGCGGATAGCCAAGTCATCGGCAACGTTCTTGTCGTAATTGAGGTAGATGCGCCGGTATTGGAATCCATGCCGTCCTTGCCAATCCTCGTTATGTGCCGAAGCTAAATAGTAATAATCTCCAATGTAATAACCACTAATTTTTCCGTTTTGGCTCCATGAGAGTGAGACGGAACTTAGTAATGTTACAATAACCAGTGTAAATAACAGACACTGGTAACTCTTCAAAATCCTTTTAATCGAATGATTGATTTTTAATTTCATTAGAATACCCTTTTCCCAGATGTTATTTTTAAAACCCAAGTCAACAATCCTGCCTGCTAATCAAGCCCACGTTTGCGATGTAATCGGTGCAGGCTGTACCAGTACGATTACATTATTCATCAAGTTTTTTGAGAGCCTCGGTCAATATTGCATTGTAGTCCTATGACGAAAGAACTTAAATTTTAGCTGAGAGTTTTTACATTTTTGTTACATATATGTATAGAAAGCGCAATATGTTTGTAACATTAAATCTGTAACATATTTGCAAAGTTATTAAATTTCATGTGGAGAGCCACATTTTCTCTAGTTTGACTAGGAATTACTCCAAACTCTGAGGAAGAGGCGAAACAGAAATATCATCTGAAATATAATCTTCCATTCTGCTTCGAGCTTCTCGCGGTATTGTGTAATTATAAATATAACAGTTTTTTACAAGAAAAGAAAAAATGGGAATTGAATCAATCATCATCCTGACTCTCGCTTTGGGGTTTGGATTTTATATGGCGTGGAATATCGGTGCTAATGACGTGGCAAATGCCATGGGTACTTCAATTGGTTCCGGGGCGTTAACATTGAAAAAAGCCATTCTTATTGCAGCTGTCTTTGAATTTGCTGGGGCATTCCTTGTTGGATCCCATGTCACCGAAACTGTGCGAAAAGGAATAATTGATCTCAGTATCTTCACCGAGATGGAAAATGGCACTAATATTTTGATGTATGGGATGTTGGCGTCATTACTTGCCGCCGGAGCATGGTTGCAAATTGCCAGCTACTTTGGATGGCCAGTCTCAACCACGCATGCGATTGTTGGTGCAATCGTTGGTTTTGGGATTATTGCGGGCGGTGCTGCAGGTGTTGATTGGAGACAGATTGGCACAATCGTTATGAGTTGGGCTATCTCCCCATTGTTGAGTGGAACGATTGCTTTCGTCGTTTTCTCTGTCATTCGCCATTCAATGATTAATGTTCCTAATCCTGTTCAAGCTACAAAACGATGGGCACCTGCCTTTATCTTTTTGGTCTTTGCTATTTTGACTCTTGTAATTCTCTTTAAAGGCCTGAAAAATCTTCACCTTAATTTGAGTTTCTCCGAAGCGCTACTGATTGCTGCTGGTATTGGGTTGGTCGCTGCAATTATTGGATGGCTGCTGATTAGATGTGTGTATATATCACCATCAGTCGATGAAGAGACGACAATTCCTCTTGCCGCGATATCGGTAGATCTCCGATCGATGGCTAGACTCACCCGCCGAATTCAATCTAAGGCAACAAAGGAGGCAGAGGGATATATAGGAGATATCCAAGAACATGTTGAACTGCTAACAAATATGGTCGAACGAAGCGAGGCACAAATGCAGACACGCGGGGATTTCCAATTTGTCGAGAAAATCTTCACTCATCTTCAAGTCATGAGCGCTTGTTTTGTTGCTTTCGCCCATGGTGCCAATGATGTTGCCAATGCTATTGGTCCGCTTGCTGCGATTGTTTCCATCGTAAATGGAGGAGCAAACGCACTTGTCGACCAAACACCTGTTCCTGTTTGGATTTTGGGGTTAGGTGGTATTGGCATTGTAATCGGTTTGTCGACATGGGGGTGGAGAGTTATTGAAACCATCGGTAAAAAGATTACTGAATTAACACCGACACGTGGTTTTTCAGCCGAGTTCGCAGCAGCGACGACAATTGTCCTTGCGTCTAGGTTGCGTATTCCTATTTCTACGACACATACACTTGTTGGCGGTGTTCTAGGTGTTGGGATTGCTAGAGGGATTGGAAGCTTAAATCCGCGTGTAATTCGTGATATATTCACTTCCTGGATTGTAACTTTACCTGCAGGCGCGGGAATGTCGATTATCTTTTTTCTGATAATAAGAACTCTTTTTAATAGTTGAGATAAAGCCTCCCACTAAGAATCTGACTTCTGCACTATTTGCTAGAGTCGAAGTCCATGATGCTATTTCCCAAAACGTTGTTGGCAGTAGATGCCCTATTTCTTAGCTTTTAAATGTTTATCTAAGTAGAATTACTATCAATAATACGAGAGCTTGTGCATTATATTTCCCCAAAAAGGATGGGTGCCTATTGCTGAGGATGGATTTAACCAAGGCCCAAATAAGAGTTGTAATATTTCTGTTAAAAGTGCATAGAGTAATTTATATAAATTGCTATTGGTCCTCTTGCACAAACCAAAGAGATTGAAGTTATGAGATTTTGAATCACATGTTCAACAGGACTAAGGTGACTCAAAACCATAGAATTCTAATGGATAGTACATAGATTTAGTCATATCAGATATAGCGTAGAAGATGGTCAAAGATGCACTTGATGTTTTTGTCATCTCGAAAGAATAAACTATTTAGCAGAGAATATAAGCAAACAGATATGTTATTTAGTCAAAGGGCTTGCGATTAACGATCAATCTATAATCATTCCTTGAAACGATAACCAATTCCGTGTACGGTCTGAAGATTCTTACCACCATCACCCAGTTTTCGCCGTAGACGACTCATATGTGTGTCCACGGTCCGGTCAACACCGTAGTAATCCTGCCCCCAGACCATATCCATCAATAGATTTCGAGTGAAAACGCGACCTGGAGCTTTGGCCAAAATCGAAAGCAGGTCAAATTCAGTTGCTGTTAAATCGATCGACTTTCCCTTATAATTCACCTGTCGTCGATCAATGTCGATAATTACACCCTTGGCTTCGATCTTCGCAGTTATTTCTTTTTGGAAGTCGGCAACAGATCTTTTCAGAACTGACCGTACTCGGAGAACTACCTCCCTTGGGCTGAATGGCTTGGTAATATAATCATCCGCTCCAAGCTCTAATCCGACAATTCGATCAACTTCTTCTCCTTTTGCAGTTATCATGATGATGGGAACATTCTTTGTTTCCGGCTCACTTTTGAGGAGGCGAAAAACCTCTAACCCATCAACTTTGGGTAGCATAAGATCAAGCAAAATCAAGTCGGGCAGACGCCTCTTAACCTCTGCTAATGCTGAACTACCATCAGGAACTGATTTAACTTTAAGATCAGCTTGTTTCAAGTTATAACTCAAGATATCAACAATATCCGGATCATCTTCAACTATCAGTATTTTGGAAGGCATTTACTTTTCACTTTACACACAATTTTTAAATGGAAGTTCACAAGTATTTTACCATGTGTTCCTCACATAAATATTACAATATTTTGGCGGTTTGGTAAAAACTGTAACCGGCTGTGATCATCGTAAACATACTAAAGCTATCATTAGCAATGTGAAACTTCGTGTTTTCAACAAGATTCTACCCAGTTGTGAAAAACAGAACATGATTCTTGCGTGAATCCCCTAAAATACTACAGACCAAATTTTGCTGTTTTTTTGCAAAACTTATACATGTTTGCACACGCTGTTTTTTTAACTAATTCTTGTTTTAAATGGCACGCATTAATATTGTGTGTCGGATTAGATGTTGACCAGCTTAGACAAATAAAGGGTAAAGAATTAATGAATGGCTTAGTAATAAAAATTTCCCAACAGCCGAGTGTTACATTAATAGCCTATTACGAAGGAGAAAAAACAAATTCCATGCGCAAAAGCAACTCAAATAGCTCTTTTAGACAAATGTGGGATATTCCAGATCCAATGAAACCATTGTCTAGGAGATTAATCAGCCTGTTGCTTTTGGATCCAGCCCCAGTACAGATTATCGCGCTGGTTGCCTGCCGTCAAATACTCAGCTTTCAGGCGTGAAATCTCGTCGTTTTGATAGTTTTCAACTGGGCAACCGTTGATGTCCAGTTCAATGTCGTATTGCTCGGCGGCGTTAATGCCAAAGATTGCGTTTTTAACTGGGCCATTTGCTGGCCCCAGCGGTTCGAAATTGTGTTTGTCCTGTAGATCAGTTGGGATCTCAATACGGCGAAATGCTTCGATCTGCCATTGTGGTGAGCCTGCCCAGATCGAATCGGTACCCCACAGCACGTGATCCTTCCCTAAGCCCTTGATTAACTTACCTAACATGGCAGCAGCCAGCCTAGGATGTGTAATGGCCAGCGCACCAAACGAGAGACCAATGTCGGCATATACATTCGATACTCCATATTTTTCTGGGATGGCAGCCATCTCATCGATCCATGCTAGGCGTCCAGTCCGTTCGAAGGCCTCACTCACCCCGTGACCATCACGCCACATTTTCAAACCAGCATGATAAATATGGAAGTTTAGATCTGGCCAGTCTTGAGCTGCCTTACCAAGATCATCCAATGAAGCATAACGCCAATTTGGGATCTTCTTGTAGTCGACTGGCAATACTCCTTTGTGGACGCAGATATTTTGGATTCCGTACTTACGAGCCTTTTCATAGGTCGGATAGGTCAAATCTTCGTCATCCATACGCCATGGGTTGTCGAAAGTCGGTTCAGCCCCCAGCACATCGCCAATAGTATAGCCTTTCCAAGAATCCACCTTGAGTTCTGTACTGGCACGATCCATCGATTCCAGATACTCCGGAATCGATGGCCAGATTATACCGTGGGCGAACATTCGTCGCGTACCTGACAACCGATTCACCAGATTGCGTGTGGCCACCATCTGGTCATCGGACAACAATATTTTATACCGATCAACCGATGGCGACGTGCTGAGTAGTGCAGTTGTGGTGTCGCTATCAAAGAACATATCCTTCAGATAGTATTCGAACTTGTAGTACTTCAGATCAAGTTCTTGTCCAACAAGTTCTGGATTCCAAGGTGTTTTGTCTTGATTGTTGCCACGAGCGGTGTCACGTAGCCAGAGTTGGCCTTCCCAACTATAGTCATCATGAACATGATGTGTATGGACATCAAAAATGAATTGGTCTTTAGTATCGTCATGGAGTTCCTGAGCAGCCTCCTGATCTTCTGCTTCGGTGGAGTCAACGCTATAAATGTTGCCGAAAACTTGATTCATGGCTAGAAACGCAGCAGCCATACCACTTTGAGAACGCAGGTACGATCGACGGGGCATGCCTTGTTGATCGGCATAAAAGTTTGCTTTTTCCTGCATCAGTGATTCAACTTGTGCTTGTTGTCTGGTTTGCGGGGGGGGGAAACATTCACCACTGGAGATGACCTGTGTCGGAACCGGACATTCCGTTTTTTTGTAGTATGCACGCTGCAGGTTCTTAAGTTGCTGATTATTGAGCCACATATTGGTAGTATGCCTCCAAATGATTTAGATTCGTTTATGCAATCTGCAGATATCAGACTTCCGAGGTAAGGGAAAACAGCCGAATTTGGCTGTTATTAGGGATTATGTCGAGAGTTGTTCGAAAAACACACAGGACACTTGGTAGTTTGTCCCTCATTTGGTTCTGGATGTTGTTTATTGTCAAGCTTACCTACGGGGCCTCCCAAGTTGTGCCACAGTATGCATTGTCGATCAAATATGGTATTTTCCCCCTGCACATATTCAAAGCAGAAGACACGGTAGTCGGAAGAAAGCCATCGTTTGAGGTTTTGCCTTAGAGTTCCATGAGGTGCACGCCCAAGTCGCCCCTTGTAGTAAGCATATTTTTCTGTTTCTTCAACCCGGCGAATTAGAAAAACGGCGGGAGTTGCTTTGGTTACGACTGTATCGATAACACTTTCTACAAGTTGAAATGGCCCTTCCATTATGATCCTATGACGAAGCTTTGAAGACTTCTTCTTGAGAGGGGAAATTGGGTTGTCTCACCTTTTAAATTATAATGGAATAAAGTAAAAAGGTCCGATTCCCTATTCCAAATTCTTGGTTTAGGCATGTCTTCGCCCAGCATCTTTCAGCCCCTTGATAAGATGTAATTGAATATAGATCTTGTCCCGTCCCATTCAAGTTCAGTGGTTCAACTACAAAAACAATTTTACAAGGACTTGTTTCTATAGACTTAATTAATTAGTACGCCCTCAATTTTTTTGCTTATATGGGATTCCCTCTAACAAACCTGCCTCGTACATTTGATCCCAATTTTCCAGAAAAAGAGAGTTCCATTCATCCGTTAGTGAAGAAACCATCATATCTTGGAAAACCGACCAGAAAATAATGATTCCGTCTGCACCGTCCCTTAAAGCACGGTAAGCGGTATCCACTGACCGTATCAGTGCGGCCGTAATATATGGACGGTTCTCCCAGTTCTCAAACATGGCACAGCACTCTCGAATCAATTTCGTAGGATCGCCATTGACTGCCAAGAAAGGATCGCAAAATGGTAGTACATGCGTGACACCAGCTCGTGCTACTGCAGCTGCTTGGGGCAAAGTGAATATCGTAGTACAAAAGGTTTCGACCCCCCTTTTTTCGAGTTCCGAGAAAGCATCCAAAGCATATGTTGTCATCGGGATCTTCAGGATTATCCTATTGGAAAGCTTGGTAAACACCTCGCCCACATCAAGAAGTTCTTGAGTTGAGTGACCATCAATTTCGACTGCTACTTTTTTATTTGTTATGTCCAAGTAGCGCTTGACCACTTCAGTGATTTGACCATATTTTTTTGTCATTTCGCTCAGGACAACGGTATTGGTGACAATTCCAGCTATTCCTGATAACATCCATTGTTTTAGATCTTCTGGATCTCCGGCTAACCAAATAGAAGGTCCACTTAATACTTGATGATGTTTATTAACTGAAACTGTTGGCATAATAAACTCCAAATTCATTTATGAATCAAAGACAATCAAACGCTTGAACAATTTACTATCCTCTTGTTCTTGCTGTGTAGGTTATTTTACCAGTTTTTGCGGTTTTATCAATAGGGTGCTATTGTTTAAGAGTTGACACATATTGGATCTGCTAGGATATAATTAGAGCGGTATGGTTTATTTAGGAATCTCTGAATTGGATGTATAGACGGACAAGCATTTTGAGAGCCGAAATTAGTTAATGCTTATTGCATCTTCCCAATGCACATTTGTTGGAATACTGTTTAATTAAATCAACTTGAATATTTAAAAGGAAGTGAAAGATGGCTTTAAAAGTTGGGATTGTTGGCCTAAGCGGCATTGGTAACAATCACGCAAATTGCTATACACAAGACGATCTGGCAGAATTAGTTGCTGTTTGTGATTTCGTGAAAGAAAAGGCAGATGGTACTGCCGAAAAGTTCGGGGTAAAAGCTTATTATAACCTTCAAGATATGATAGATGGAGAACCAGACCTAGATATAGTTGATGTCAGTACTGGTGGAAACGAAAACGGTAGTTGGCATTATGAACCAACTATGCAAGCTTTGGATTCTGGCAAACATGTTCTAGTGGAAAAGCCGATTTCTAACGATATTAACGAAGCTCGACAAATGGTGGCTAAGGCGGATGAACGAGGTGTTTATTTGGCCTGTAACCTGAACCACTATTTCACCCCGCCTGCCGAACGAGCCATGCAGTATATGGACGAAGGGCACGTGGGAGAGGTCGCCTACTGCCTACACAAAATGGGGTTTGCTGGCGGTGAACAGACGTATGGTCCGCAAAATTCCCCGCGTGTCAAGGGGTTTCCCTACTTTCACGTCAAGGCATTTTTAGCCCATCCGTTTAGCGTGATGCGTCATTTTTGTGGCGACATTACGCATGTGCAGGCTTTCATGAGTCAGCCCAGTTTCCGCAAAAAAGCGGGTGATGTGATGGTGTCGATCAATAGCATCCATGTTAAATTCCAAAACGGTGCTATCGGTTATCTGTTGAGTCAACGGGGTGATACTACCTTCGGTTTGGGTGGCTGGTGGAGTGTGGAAGTTGGTGGAACACGCGGCACATTCTGTATCGAAAACTGTATCGAAAAGGTGACTTTCTGGCCAGCTCCAGGAACAGAAGGTGCCGCGGCACCAGAAAAACTAGGTGTTGGTGCGTCTCCGGGGCCAGTAGTACACGAATCAGGGCAATCCGATTTTGGAGCCACTTTCCCCTTGCGGATTCACGCCTTCTTGGAGGATGTTACTAACCAAGTGCCACTCAACCAAATTCGGGCTTCTGGTCGAGACGCACTGGCTACGCTAGAATACACTTGGGCGGCGATAGAATCGTATGAGCAAGGCGGAATTTTGGTTCGTCCCCACCCATTACCGACCCTCAAAGGAAACCCCGTTACTCAGAATGGGTAGAATATAAGAAATAGCATTCTGGATTCAATAATCACTAACATTTAAAATTACAAGGAGTTATTTAGTGAAGCTTGGTGCAAATTCAGTTTTATTCGGTGGTTACGATATGGAAACCGCTTTCAAGCACATCGCTATGGCGGGCTACGACGGTATCGAACTGTCGGCTATCGATGGCATGAGCCAACATTTGGTCCTCGACCGTTGGCAAGAATTGGCCGACGAAATCAAGCAGTTGGCAAAAACTTACGAGCTTGATCTATTAGCTATGGAGCAACCATCAAGAGACATAGAAAAAATGGAGAAAGCCTTTCAAGCGGCGGTCGAAATCGGTATCCCAATTGTCAATTGTGGTCCCGGCGGTAAGAGCGACGACGAAGACGCTTGGCCAGAAATGATTGATTCACTGGGCAATTTGTCTAACAGAGCTGAGCAGTACGGCGTTACGCTCTGTGTCAAAGCACACGTTGGAGGCAGCATCTACAACACACCAACTACTATCCGAGCAATGGAAGCCATTTCTTCACCTGCTTTTGGCATTGACATGGATCCGTCACATATCCATCGGGCTGGTGAGAATCCAGTCGAAGCCATCGCCGCGGTTGCCTCACGGGTTAAGCACGTGCATATTCGTGACTGTGAAGGCAATTTCCAGAACCAAGCGTCGGCCGCCGATGGCCAACAGTTCGATACCGTTGTAACTGGTCACAGAGCACCTGGAAAACCTGAAATGCAGGCTAATGGCCGAGGCGACATCGATTTGGTCGGTTACATCGCTGTTTTGCATCAGAACGGTTACACAGGTCCACTGAACTTAGAGGTCATTGGTGCCAAAGAGTATTCATTGGAGCAGTGTTGTACCATTGCCGCTGAGTCCCGGGGACATATGCAAGCCTGCCTGCAAACCTGCGGTGCGAGGTAGGCGGGAGTAGTGTCCAATACAGATGCAAACCTATTAGTTCGATGAAAGCCATTATTATCGGTGCTGGCCGTGGCCGAAGGTTGATGCCACTGACAGAGGATACGCCAAAATGCTTTGCGAAAATTGGAGAGAAACGCATACTCGATCTGATTATCGAGGCTTGGCGCGCAGTGGATGTTGAGGATTTTGTGTTTATCGGTGGATATCAAATCGAAAAAATACAAAAGGAATATCCGGATCTACGATTTTATTACAACCATGATTGGCAAAACAATAATATCCTAGCTTCGCTCTTCTGCGCGGAAGCTGAGATGAATTCTCCATTTGCCTGCACCTATGCTGATATTATTTATCGTCCATGGGTAACAGAGCAACTATTGAAAACCAACCACGATATCAGTTTAGTTGTTGATGTTGATTGGAGAGAACGATATGTGGCACGTACTATGCACCCCGAAGATGATGCTGAAAAGGTTTTAACAAAAGGACACACCATCACTAGAATAAGCCGTGAAATCTTGCCTGAAGAGGCTGATGGAGAGTATATAGGGGTGGCAATGTTTAGTCAAGAAGGGGCAAAGATCCTGTGTCAACATTATCACCGTGCGGTGGATAGATATAGCAATATGCCCTTTCATGGTGCTGTTTCATTACAAAAAGCGTATTTAATTCAACTTTTTCAGGAAATGATCAAAGAAAATGTAAAGATCTGCAAAGTTGAGGTTGCCGGTGGTTACCATGAGATTGACACCACGCAAGATTACAAAATTGCAAACAAAGTCTGGTAAAAAAAAATGACAAGCTCCAACCCATTGACCAAGAAAAAAACGCTACCATTATTTCCTACTAGCATTGTTGGTAGTATGCCGAGACCCGATTTTGTACAGGACCTTTTTTTGTTGGAAAACAGAGACGGCCGAAATGAATTGGATAAACGTGATAATCTTGATGTTGCTGTCCGCTACATCATTGCACTTCAGGAAGCCAGTGGAATTGATATTATTTCAGATGGTGAATGGCGTCGTCGGTCTTATATTGGTATCATCGCAGACATAGCTAATGGTTTTGAACTAACTATACGTAACGGTAGGCATTGGACAACAGTGGTGGATAAACTTGAGGTTAAGCGACAGGGGGTAATTGCCGAAGAAGCTAAATTTTTGGCTCAGAACACAAATTGTGACACAAAAGTTTGTCTTCCTTCACCATACCTTCTGGGACAACGCATGTGGGATCAAGAAAAATCAAGGAACGCTTATCCTACCCGTGAATCCTTTATGTACGATCTTGTGCCGATACTACGCAATGAATTGCGTTTATTGAAGGATGCTGGCGCAACTATTGCGCAGTTTGATGACCCGCATCTGTGTTTGTTTGTCGATGATAGTATTCGAGCCACGTATCAGGATCCAGAAGCTGAAATGGAATTGTGTGTTGAACTACTCAACCAAATTATCGCAGACATTGAAGGCATTCAGATTGCAATTCACCTATGCCGAAGAAATAAAGGGCGGGATGGATGGATAGGAGAGGGTGGTTATGAGCCATTACTTCCTTATTTAGCACGTCTTGATGTGGATCAATACGTAATGGAATTTACCATTCCTGTGGCGGGTGATGTCTCGATTTTGAAAGCCATTCCTGAAGATAAAATGGTTGGACTCGGTTGTGTTGATTGCCGTAGTGAGCATATTGACACACCAGATGAAATAGTCGCCCGAGTTGAAAATGCACTTCGTTATCTGGCACCGCAGCAAATAGTATTGAACCCAGATTGTGGCTTTGCTCCGGGGAATGCCGCAGATATACCTTTGGATGAAGCCTATCAAAAGCTCAAGAACGAGGCTAGAGCGGCCGAGATATTACGTGATAGATACGCATGAGATCCATCCCAAATTCAATCTCAGTAATTGGGGGCTGGCTAGACGGCAAAAATCAAATCCGGTTGCCGATTTTAATTTGGAATTTGGCTTAGTCCTTTCCCTTCTACCGCTCGTAAAAACTGGTCGGCGTTAATTCCTTTAAAGTGTTCAGTGAGTCCACTCGGCCAACGAATTTCTACTAGATCGACGACTGTTGACTGTCCCAATCCAAAGTGTAGACGCATATCGCTGTGGGAAGGATAGCTACCACCACTTTTGACTTCGCGTATCTGAAAGTGTTCTGATGTCACCACTTTGATACGAACACCGATCCCATCCAAATTACTTCGTGTACCGACCATTTCAAAGACCAGCCAGTGATTCTGACTATTCGTGTCGTTTCTCAAGAGATTCGGCGACTGATAGGAATTAGTGACTAAAATATCGATATCCCCGTCATTGTCATAATCTCCCAGGGCCGCCCCACGACTTACCATTTTCAGATCTAGTCCTGGACCAGATTGACCTGAAATATCTTCGAAACTTTGGTCCTTACTGTTTTTGAACAGTTGGTTGGGCTGTTCATAGGTCATACTTGGCCGAACTAGTCGGATGTTGTCATCAATGTGTCCGTTAACAATAAAGAGGTCTAAATAGCCATCGTTATCTAAGTCCGCGAATTCGGCTCCCCAAGATAGATAAGCCAATCCTTGTCCGCCGATTCCAGATTGATAGGTTATGTCAGAGAAAAAACTATTTCCGTCATTTTGATAAACATTATTTGGCTCGTCATGGAAATTTGTGATTACTAAGTCAAACCAACCATCATTATTAATGTCTCCGAAAACAGGTGCCATACTACTTTCAGCCACCCCAATTTCGCTAAGTGCAACTCCACTTTGAAATGCAACATCAGTAAATGTACCATCACCGTTGTTTTTGTAAAGCCTGTCTGCTACCTTATCATTAGCCACAAACAGATCGCTATCCCCATCATTGTCGTAATCGCACCAGCAAATCCCCATGGCTTTGTCGTTGGAATTAAACAAGTTAGCTTTCTGAGTGTAGTCGGAGAAAGTACCGTCTCCATTGTTGCGATAGAGGGTGCTTGGTGAACCAGTGAAAACTTCTGGGTTACAGTAAAGTTGAACACCAGATCGACTACAAACCGGATTGTTTTCTAATCGGTATTCCACATAGTTGGCAACGAATAGATCAATATCGCCATCATTGTCATAATC
>Ga0208406_1000321_pt1 | contig 20114 bp, 14 predicted proteins | sample ETNtaG_15_FD_185769 | JGI IMG/M metagenome (GOLD analysis project Ga0208406, IMG submission 185769) | Marine microbial and viral communities from oxygen minimum zone, Eastern Pacific Ocean - ETNP201302PF89A (SPAdes) (version 2) | ecosystem: Environmental > Aquatic > Marine > Oceanic ...
GCTACGCTCTGGGCGTAAGTGACAGAACTGGCAGCCAGAAAGCTGCTCACCAATACGGTTTGGAGGAAACGTTTCATGTTAAGTTTGGTCGCGAAAAGGGGAAAAATTTTAATTGAATCCAGATGCTGCGTCAAGCCGTTATTGAAGCAATAAAGAAGAAAATCTTTTGCTGATTTTACATATTTTTATTGGGTTTTTCGCCCTTTCCTCCTCCTCCTCCCCCAAGTGCGGCGGCGGAAGGCGAAAAACGAGGGTAAAAAACCGTGAAACCCATCCCAGCGCTTGACCAAGCGGAGGACGCCTTGGCTCGATAACCGTTCACAGTTAAACCTGGATTCTCAACCCCTTGGCACCCCCCTTTTAACTTCACAGGTCAAAATCTTCCCGTCAGGTTTTTACATCAAGAAAAGCTGCTCATCAACTGGGTTTGGAGGAAACGTTCCATGTGTTTAGTTTCACTGAAAAGGTGAGCTTGAAAGAAGGGGGAACGAATCAAATTTAAGGCATGGGTTTGTGGTTTTCATACCACCAGAGGTGCCGATCGATGTAGTACTGGTTTTTGTATTCATAGTGAAGATCGGCAAAAGTGATGTTGTTGCCGCCCTTGCTTTGCTTGTTGGGCCTGTTGTTTTTTCCCGAGTTGTGGCGGGCATAGAGCTCGTTTGGCGGATTGGTGGTTTTCCCGATCGGGTGTGGGCCACTGGCGTTGTAAACCCGCTCGTGATCCCAGAACGGTACTACCATGTAATTGGCACAGGCGAAAAACAGCACCTTGTCCGGCACCGGGACTTGGCTGATTTTTTGATACTTGATATTTGCCGGGCCGACTAATTGCTCACTGGCGCCATAAGAGAAAACAATATCCCTAAATTCCTTGCCGGTTTTGATCCTCCGTTTTCGCATCTGAAACAGGTTGTATGGACCTTCGACGTCTGCGGGATCTGTGAACAGGTCCATGGTGCTTAAGTAACCAACATCGTGCATGATAACCAGCCACGTCGCATGCTGTTGTGTGGAACCCGCTAAAGAGAGTGGAAACTTGTCTTCAAAATCCTCTGCATACATTGCCGTGGAGAGACCGAGCTGTTTTTGGTTACTCATACAGACCGTTTGCCGGGCCTTGCTCTTCGCCCTACCCAGGGCAGGAAGCAGCAGGCTGGCCAGAATGGCGATGACGGCGATGACAACCAACAGTTCGATGAGGGTGAATCCGGTTTGCTTCGTTTTCATGACTCCATTGTCCGCTGTGTTGACTTAACGGGTGACTGTACGAATTAGAAGATTACGCTAGTCAAGGCCTTAAAGAAAAAAGGGGTGTTTCCCTTAATAGGTGATCCTTACCTCATGCGTGTCCTTCTTTACTTCATGGGTCAGAATCTTGCCGTCAGGTTTCTGTATCCAAACGGATTCAACCGGCCGAGTTGCGTGTAACACTTGAACGGAACTACTCTGGGAATGGTAGCCGCTGCTGCCAGTAATTTGGCGCGCCGGCCCCATCCCGTCATGATATTTCAACCTTAAAACAGATCCTATTCCATGGGTATTCCCCGCCGCCCCCTGAACAACCACGCGCAGCCCAATTCCTTGCGCTTGGTTAAGGAACAAACCGGTCTTTCCGCTGTTCCGTGTCACGACAAGATCACTCATTCCATCACGGTCGAAATCTCCTGAAACTGCGGCTCTTTGATCGCCGACAAGATTGATTCCACTCCGCCCAGATTCAAGAACGGTGAAGTTTTCCGTCCCGTGACCCTTCAGGAGAACGCCCCTGGATGCATCCAATCGGTCACCCTGCGGTCGTGTTGGGAAAAAGTTCTGCGCGAGGAACAAATCCTCGAAGCCATCCCCGTCAAAATCGCCAACAACGATGCCATGAGTGGGCGCCCACTGCGCTAAATCCGGCAATTTTACCATTCTGAAGTTGTCACCCTCATTAATGAACAAAGAGGAATATAATGTTTGCGCAGAAAGCAGCCTGGCCTTTGTTGGGGTGTCTCCAATCACCTGGGCGACACTTGCCCTGCTATACTGCCTGAAACTTTTGAATCGTGAATAGAGGAAAGGCATAGTGTCAGCCAATTCACTAAAGGATCTAACAGGAACAAGATTTCCCTGATAGTAGTCGCTCTCAATTAGCTCATTGGTCCCATCCTGATTTATGTCACCGAAAACAAGATTTAATGGCTTCCCGGGAGTCGACTTGTAGGGACTGTTTAAACCCCAATTCCCGGCCACCAAGTCCATTCTGCCATCTCCGTTGATATCAGCAACCTGAATCGAGTTCCATAAACCGGTGAGACCATCCAGCCCCATCTCTTTGCTCACATCCTTCAGGATGCCTTTCGCATTCTTAAAGATTCGAACGGGTTGCCAATGCCCTGCTGTGATCAATTCCGGGTATCCATCCACATCCAAATCAAACCAAACGGCACCGTTCACAATTCCCAGCCTTAGCAGTGCCTTGGCATTGGAAGGATCAGGCACATACTTGACTCCATCGTACAGATAAACAGCAGAACTCGATGCTTCAGGGTATTTCCCGGGATAAGGCCCACCACCCAAAAACAAATCAAGATCACCATCGCCATCAACATCGGCCTGAGCAGTGGCACCCACCGACTTAATCGGCACATTTATAATAACATCGGAAATGATTTTTTCTTCAACCAGACGATAACGTGTCAACATGACACCTGCTCCTTCATAGCCGCAGTCAATGGTGAAAAATTCATTTCTTTTGTCTGTGCCAAGCGAAAAAATCGAAGCCACATCACCGCGAGAAACCTGTTGCCCCTGCAAATGCCTGAAACCGCCATTTTGATCATTAAGAAATACCCGAAGCCGGCCTCCCGTGCTGCAACCAACGATCAAGTCATCCCAATGATCCGCATTGATGTCACCAGCCCAGAGCGCCGGACCTTGTTGGCTTAACCTAAAAGGCAGAAGCGGTTGTTTCTCAAAATCATCATATGTATTTTCAACATGCAAATGCTCTATCCTTTTGCTCGAATCCACAAACAACGGAGACCTTGGTTGAGGAACCTTAATGTTCCCGGATTCCAAGTCTCCCCTTTCATACACGTGATACAGATGGTTTTGCTTAACTTGATCAATCACGCTGGTCTTCCCGCTTCTCCACTGGACGATGAGGCTCATTTTGCTTGTCCGGCTTCCGGCGCCAAAAACAACTTTTGACTCGGAACCGGAAAGGAACCGACCGCCGGAAACCACCTCTTTGGTTTGTTTTACCACGGCACCGCCGGACAGTGATACCTTGCTTCCTATGCCCTGGGTATTCGGAGACTCCCCGTGCAATACCACGGCAATGCGTGGCGCCATAAACCTGTTTTCATAAAGCCCCGGTTCCTGATTCATGTTGTTTACAACCAAATCCATGTCACCGTCCAAGTCAAAATCAGCCAAGGCCATACCATGATGAATCCCCCTGTCATCCGTTCCCCATTGCGATGTCTTCTCCTCAAACACACCATCGCCCCTATTCCGAAATGTGATGACAGGCAAATCCAGGCTGGGATAGAGACGATTATTAGCCATCATCTCTTTCGCAAACTGCAATTTTCTTTGACTTGAAGAAAGGGATCTGTCTCTCGGCTTCTGCCTCGTTTGGATCAGTGCATTGATATCCATGTCCTGTGTGTCCTTGAAGTGGCCGGCGGTGATGATCAAATCCTCATAACCATCCAGGTCCACATCCAGAAAAACCGGTGACCACGACCAGCCTGAAGCATGCAGACCTGCAAAATAGGCTAATTCCGCAAAGGATCCATCGCCTCTATTATTTAGGAGCGTATTCCTCATTACTTGGCTCCCAAATTTACTCTGTGTCATTTGTCTATCCGTTTCATTTTGAGCCTCGATCTGTCGTTTTTGCATCGCCATATCCCTGCTCAACATATCCACCACAAACAAGTCCACATCCCCATCCCGGTCATAGTCTGAGAAATCCACGCCCATTGAACTTGCAGATGTCTTACTGAGGCTTCCGGGACCCAACAACTTGAAGGCACCTCCCTGATTGATCCAGAACCTGTCCGGAGTCCAAAAGTCATTGCATACGTACAAATCAGGGAGATCATCATGATTGATGTCATGAAACGCCGCAGACAGACCCCAATCCAAGGGAGCCTCCCTTAACGGCTCGCCGTGGGAATTAAGAAACCTCCCGTCGGTCCAACTCGATTTTTTGAAAACAGCCTTCCCGTCATTTAGAAACAGGAAATCAGCCCCCCCATATTCCTTGACCACCCCACCGGACACAACCAAACGCTCCCTGTACTGTGCTGGAACCACCAACTTCCCCCCAACACGCCGCAATGTAATTGAACCTTCATCTCTAATGTCCGAGGATCGGTTGTTGGTGACATATAGATCCAGAGTCCCATTGCCATCCACATCCGCCAAGGCCATTGTCATGGGCGCATAAACTCCAGCTAACCCTGAGACCTCGGACATTCCCTTAAACACACCACCACGATTGATGTATGTCCTGATTCCCCGATCCACTGTCCCTACGAGCAAATCCAACCAATCATCTCCGTTTAAATCCGCAAACACCGCTCCCCGGTGACGATGCCCCATTTCCTTCAGGCCTGCTGTGTAAGTCACATCAACAAAACCCCAGTTACCTTTGTTTTTGTACAGGGCTGGATTGCCATCAATGGCGCACAAAAAAACATCAGGCCATCCGTCTCGATCGTAATCCCCCACTGCAACTCCGGCGCCGTTATAGAGCACCCTGTTTTGAGATGCCTCCCACTCGTCCACTTGACTTACAAATTGAACTCCAGTCTTGTCCGGGGATACCTTATGAAAAGTATTGGAACTCTCTCGATTTTGAATTTTTAAAATAGTGGAAGAGAATTCCTTGCGGGAATTGTTGCCAGTGAAATCGGGAGGGGCTCCCTTGATTTTGAAACCCAGGCACAGAACGCACAAGGTCAGTACAACAAAATTATCCACTCGATAATTATTACAGGGAAAAAGATTCATCGACTAACGCTCAATCCCCCTCCCAATGGAGGTGACTCTTCAATCCTTTTTCCTTTGGAAAACATTCGAATAGGCTTGGATGGGCAGGGTCAATTGTCCGAACTGTTTGTGAGTCGTCCTCACCGTCAATGAGGCTGTCAAGTCGGGTTCAACTCGAAATCCCTCGGGGAAAAATATGGCGTACCTGATATACTTTCCGGGTTTTCTTTCCGTGACTTCGACCGTGGGCCCCGCAATGTTCAGGCTGTGCCCCAAAATCCCCACCGGTTCTTTTGAGTCCATTGAAAGTTTGAAGTGCTTCCTGATCGGTTTCTTCAGATCTCCGGTCTTAAGATACAGCCTTGAAGGGCTGAATGTTAAAGGGGGGCTAACGTTGGCGATGGCACTGATCTGGATGGTTGGTAATCCAACGTAACTCGTGTTGAAGGTAATTAACCCCTTGTTGCTCCCATAATCCAGCGGCGGCACTGTGGAAACGACCAAGATGTGTTTTTTTTTGTTTTTCCCAGAGATCAGCTTTGCGCGGAATTTCTCATCGTCGCTTCGGACTTTGGAAAGGAGTATGTCTTCGTCGGTGGTGTTGGTGATTTCCACTCTGTACTCCCTCCGTGTATCAACCGTTTTCGTAATCGGGAAATAGATATAGTGAGGTTTCAGTTCCAGCGGGGACCAGACATGGCCAGTGATGTGAAGAATCTTCCTGCTCTCACCCGGGGCATTGGAGTACACCGACAGCGTTCGATCCACATTCCCATGCAACTCCGCGGTAAGCACCCTTGCCTCAATGGCACCCTTTTCATCTGCTTCGAGTTTATCCGGGCTCGAGAGAATAGTCGTGCAACTGGTGCAGGACGCGGCAACATCATAAAGCAGCAACCTGCCCTTCCCCCTGTTTTGAATATGGAATCGAACGGGCACTTTCGTGCCAACAATCACTTTGCCGAAATCGATTGTTTCCTTTTCCACATGGAGCGCGGGGCTATCATTTTTTTCCGCAGAAATGATTCTTTGTATGGCGAAAAAAAATGCAACCGCAGCAAGTGCACTGCATTTAGCTTGCATGCTGTTCATGTTGATTCCATGCTCCGGTAATCGCGCATTCGGTACGTAGTTAAATGTGCCCACTGCAATCCCGCGAGTCAATCACATTAAAGGCTTCGCGCCTTTCTGATCGCGAATTGCTATTGCCGGTGACTGGTAACCGTGGTATGGAGATGTCCATGTCATCTGGGAAAATCATTGCTGTCGTTATCGGGTTTGTACTTTCGCTTGGCATCGCGCACGCCGCCGGCAAGCCGAATGTCGTGTTCATTCTCGCTGATGACCTTGGGTATGGCGACTTGTCGCATGCGGGTGGCAGAGCGGCCACACCGCACTGCGACCGCCTGGCGAGGGAAGGCATGCGGTTCACTGATGCACACACGACGTCGTCGGTCTGCACGCCGACCCGCTACGGCATTCTCACCGGTCGATACAATTGGCGCAGCACTTTGAAGAAGGGTGTCCTGTGGGGGCTGTCAGAGCCGCTCGTCTCCCCCGCCCGTCTCACCACGCCTAGATTTCTGCAGCAAAACGGCTACCACACCGGTGTCGTCGGCAAGTGGCACCTTGGCCTTAAATGGCAGATGCTGCCCAACGGCGAAAAACGCCAGGCCAAGACTGGTCCAACCAAGGGCGACGGCTGGCAAATTGACTACGGCAAAAAGGTCGGCGGCGGCCCGTTGGCGATCGGCTTCGACGAGTCGTTCATCATCCCCGCGTCGCTCGACATGTTTCCGTATGTTTATCTGAAAGATGACAAACCGACTGCTTGGGCGACGGTAACCAAGGCTTTCCATCGGCCAGGGCCGTGCGCGGAGAATTTCGAGGCGGTTCATTGCCTGCGTGACTTCGCCCGCGAGGCCAACGCGTTCATCGACGCCCGAGCAAAGGAACGCGACAAGCCGTTTTTCCTCTACCTACCCTTGACCAGTCCGCACACGCCGATCGTTCCGTCCAAGCGCTGGCAGGGCAAATCGAGCCTCGGTAAGTATGGCGATTTCCTGATGGAGACTGACTGGGTCGTCGGAGAGGTGTTACGGGCACTCGACCGCCATCGATTGGCCAAGGATACCGTCGTCATCTTCACCGCCGACAACGGCTGCTCGCCCGCGGCCAAGATTCCCGCGCTTGTGGCCAAGGGACACAAGCCGAACGGCGACTGGCGCGGGCATAAGGCCGACATTTTCGAGGGTGGCCATCGCACCCCCTTCCTCGTCCGTTGGCCCGGCAGGGTCAAGGCCGGCTCCTCATCCAGGCAAACCATCTGCACCGCTGATCTCTTTGCCACCGTCGCCGACCTCATCGGTAAAAATGCCGCCACCCCGGCCAACGCCGCCGAGGATTCGTTTTCCTTCCTCCCCGCCCTACTTGGCCAAGCGGCCAATGACAAGGCGCGGCCGTTCACCATTCACCACTCGATCAACGGCTCGTTTGCCATTCGGCGCGGCAAATGGAAACTCGCCCTCTGCACAGGCTCCGGCGGATGGAGCACCCCCAAGCCGGCTGACGCTAGGAAAAACAAGTCCCTGCCTCTGGTGCAGTTGTACGACTTGGAAGCCGATCCCGCCGAGCAAAACAACCTGCAGGCCAAACGCCCGGAATTGGTTCGCGACCTGGTCGCCACACTGGCCAAGGCGATCAAAAACGGCCGCACCACCCCCGGCCCGATCCAATCCAACGAAGGCCACCCCGACACCTTCAGCCAAAAGTTGCTCACCGCCCACCCCACGCTTGCCCAATAGCAGAAGGCTTACTGCTGCTCGGCAAACTTATCGGGATAGACTTCCCGATATTCGTCGCCCAGTTCAGCAATCTGTTCTTTGACGGCGAGATTTTCCGCGCGTAACTCGGCCAGCAACTTGGCATTGAACAACAGCTTGGCCTCCTCTCTCAACGACCGCCAAACGACACCAGCGTTGATCCAGTAGTGGAACGCGAAAACACCGATCAACGGCATGGCCACGACCGACACAGTGGCAATTTTTGCGCCGGTGTATCGGTGCAATACAAACCAAGCGACCACGTACCAAATCCCATAAAACGGCAGGCCAACCAAAATGCGGTAGAGCGACGTGGTCGTTTTGCCGATGCCCTCGAACCTCGGTGAAATCAGTCGAACCAGGATGAATGGGATCAGGTGAAGCAGCGTCCCTATCAATGCCGGCAAGGCAAACGCAACGCGGTAAATCTTGAATGCAAAGCGCCAAAACAAAGCCGCGCCGGTATACTGAAACACCGGTGAGTTGATCCGCACTCCCGCCTGGGCAAGTACCTCCTGATGCGCCGCCACCCTGGCCGTGATGGCCTCGGCCCGCTTCGGGTCTTTCGACTCAAAGTAGTTGATCGCCTCTGCAATATTTTTCCGGCGTTGCACGCGCGACACGGCGCGCACCTTGTCGGCGCTGGCGTACACCGGAGCAAGCCATTCGAGGTCGCCCAGCAGCGGCCCCCACCGAGCGTCGTCAAGGTGCACCACAACCGCCTTCAACCGTTCGTCGAGCGCGATGGTCAACTGACGCATGGCCTGCTTCTCATTCCCTTCGTGTTCGGCGAACCAGGCGGTCGCATCCACTGTCTCGCCGACCGCCACCCACACGCGACTGCGGAATCGCGGTTTCTCCTCGTAATTGATCCCGAGCGGCACAACCCAAACCGGCTTGCCCTCTGCGAGTGTCACCGCCTGCTGCGCGATACGCGCCGCACCGGTCTTAACCTGCTCGACATGTGTCAAGTCATGGCTTTTGCCCTCGGGAAAAATTCCCATCGGGAGCCCCGTGGCCAAGTTCTCCGCCGCCACGCTAAGCGACTCGACGTTGCGCCGCACCGACGACTTGTCGTCCGACGCACGGTACGCGGGGATCATCCCCACCGAACGCAACAGCGCCCCCAGTACTCTGCCCTCGAACAGGGGCGCCTTGGCCATAAATCGCACCGGTCGCTGGGCCGCAATGCCGATCAGCACCGGGTCAATCAGCGAATTGGGATGATTTGCGATGTAAAGGGTGGCCCCCTCGCGCGGCAGTCGATCGGCGTTTGTTACGCGAATGACCGGGTAGTAAAACCGGATCAACCGGCGGATTATCCTGCGAAGCAGTGTCCCAAAAAATGAGGATTGGTCGGCGGCCATTCGGTTGACAAGCCAAGCTACCCCTCAACGGGATGATTGAAAACTGAAAATTCTGACATAAATCAGCCCAGCAATTCAGCGACGGTTTCGCTGCGGACAAAATTGCCCACCAACGGCTGCGACCGGTCCGGCTGCGATTGCTGCCAACTGGCCATGATCCCGCCTCCAATTGCCAGCGTCGAGACGTAGCGACTGCAGCCGGTTCCGTGCAGCGACACAAACAACGGGAAGTCAACCGAGAGCCGCTGAATCCCCGGGAACTCCGAATCCCACCCCCAAGCCAGACCGCCGAGTTCCTCGCACGAAAAGCCGCGCGGACGCCTGGCCGCGGCTGGGTTATCATCGAGCGACCGCAGGCACTCCGCCCCGTCGTAAAAGTAGAGCGACAACGGCGGCAACGAGGCGAACCGGCCGACGCGGGGTACCTGCAACCGGTCCGTCACCCGCGTGCAGGCGACATCCCAGGCGGGCCCGCGCTCGATCATGCAATGCGTCTGCAATTCAAATGAACCGCCTCCAGCCGCGCGTACGGCGAGGCCGGTGTTCGAACTCGCCCAACTGAAGGGGTGCGAACAAAACAGCAGCGCCGCCCCACCGGCAGGCCCCTCGAACACCACCGGATCCTTGACGTGCAATGTCGAACCGTCACTCGACGACTGCGCCTCCGTCAACGTCGCTGGATCCAGCCCGTCCACGTCGGCGGCCGACATACGATCGATCGACCAGACGCCGGTGCCCGGTTTTTGAAACGACGCCAACTTCTCGGGATAACCCACACCTTTTTCCGTTGAGACAAACAGCTCCAAGTCGCGCGGACCGGCGAACAGTTTGCCCCCCTCGATTGACACAACCGGGGCGTCGACTCGGGAGAGATCCTGTTTCGTGAACGACCGAATCCTCTTGAACGGCCCCTGCGGCGAGGTGGCCTCAAAAATTGTGAACTCCAGCCCACGCGTACCCGCCGCGGTGCCGGTTCGCGAGTCGCCGTGATTGCGGTAGCGGCCGCAAAGCAGAAACCGGCCTGGCTCCGGCTCAATGATGTTACCCGAGCCGAACCAAAAGCCGTCGGCATTTTCCTGAGGAGGCACGAGCAACTTCGCCGCCTGCTGATCAACCATGGCCTTGGCCAAGTTTACCAAGGCCTGCTCGTCTTTGGGGTTCAAAATTTTTACTGACATCAAAAGGGAACGAAATGCAAACCAACCGGCCGCCAAAATCAAGCGGAACCGTCCAGACGTTTTCGCATCTTGCTGTGCCGCACCTCGCCAAACAGCACGTGGCCCTCGTCCACCGCCTCGTAACCGTTGCGGCGGTAGAACCCAACCGCCGCCTCGCGCGCATCCAGAACGATCACCGACATGCCCTGCCGCTTGCCCAGGCGCTCGAGTTCGTTCAGCACCGCTTGGCCAAGCCCACGGCCGCGCAACGGCTCCTCCACCGCCATGTAACGCACCTGGCCGACGCCGGTTTCGACGGCATGCAGGCGACCCACGCAAACCAGGCCCTTGACCTCGTCGTATCCAGCGACGTGCGTCGCGTCGTCGTCGAGTTCGTCCCGCTCGCTGCCAGGCGATTGCCCCCACGGCTGGCGCAGCACCCGCCAGCGCAAATCGTAGTATGCCTCAAACTCGGTGTCCGTCTCAGGGGAACGAATCTCCACGCCCGGATGATCGCTTGGTCAAGCGCTTGGGCCAAACAATTTTCGATGCGCCATCGGAGGACAAATCATGCTGTGAATCCTGGGGCAATCCAGTAACGTCGCCGCGTGAATATCACCTCCGTCAGGACACGGCATGCAAACCGTTCCATTTGGGGCCACTTGGCCGAACGCGAAAAAACACTGCCGCTCGTGACGCCGCTCGATATCTATCCGCAATTCAAAGAAACACGCGGCTCGTGGTTTTGGGATTCCGGCATGGCCGTGGTCGAGATCGAGACCGAGGATGGACTGACCGGTGCTGGCTGGTGCGAGGACGGCTGCAGCGCCATTCCCCTCATCATCGAGAACCACATGAGCCGGTTGTTGATCGGGCAGGACGCCAGGGAAATCGAGGGGCTATGGGATCGACTCTTTCGCGCGACTCTGCCCTACGGCCGCAAGGGCGTGGCACTTCAGGCGCTCAGCGCGATTGACCTTGCGCTGTGGGACTTGGCCGGCAAGGCCGCCGACAAGCCTATCCACCAGTTGCTCGGCGGCCCGGTGCACCCGGATATCCCGGTGTACGCCTCCGCGCTGCATCCGGTCGGTGCCGACAAGGTGCAGGCTGAGGCCAAGGCGTATGTCGCCGAGGGCTACAAGGCGATGAAGATGCGGTTCCCTTACGGCCCCGGACACGGTACCGAGGGCATGCGCGCCAATGAGGAACACATCGCCAATGTGCGCGACGCGGTCGGCGATGACATCGAAATCATGGCCGACGCCTACATGGGCTGGGACTTTCTCTATGCCAAGAAAATGGTGAAACGACTCGAACCATACCGTCTCGCGTGGATTGAGGAGGCCTTCCTTCCGGACGATCTCAACAGCTATGCCAAGCTGCGGCAGGAAACCTCCATCCCCGTCTCAGGCGGCGAACACGAATACACCCGGTTTGGTTTCGAGCAGATCATCGAGAAACAGGCAATGGATATCATCCAGCCAGACCTCCGTCGTTGCGGCGGCTTGTCGGAGGGACGCCGCATCTGCTCCCTCGCACTGGCAGCCGGCGTCACCGTGATCCCGCACGCCTATGGGCCAACGCACATTCACTTCGCGCTCTCCGAGACGGCCATCCCGATGATCGAGCACTTCCCCCTCCCATGTTGGGATGCGTTGCCCGACGCCGAGGTAGAGCCGATTTTCCATGACGAACCCCAGCCCAAAAACGGGCGGGTCAGGGCCAACGACAGACCTGGCCTTGGCGTCACGGTGAACGAAAAGATTTTCAGCGATTGACGCCTGGCTAAGCGCCACCCGAACCGTGACCACCCTCGACTGGATCATTGTGCTGGCTCTCAACGGGCCGGTCATCCTGTTTGCCCTGATAAAGAGCAGCGGCACGAAGGACAGCAAGGATTGGTTTTTGGCTGGACGCACATTGCCGTGGTGGATCGTCGGTCTTTCGCTTTATGCCACTCTGGTCGACTCCACTGATCTGGTGGTTGATTCCGGAGCCACATACGGCGGCGGCGTCAAGTTTTACCTGATTAACTGGATCGGTTGTATCGCCGGTTGGCTGCTTCTGGCGCACCGAATCATCCTGCCGATGTACCGCTCCGGCATGTACACAAACGCCGAATACCTCGAATCACGATTCGGACTCTCTGCTCGAATCATCAGCGTGCTGGTGCAGGTGCTTTACCGGACGGTGATTCTCGGGATGATCAGCACCACGAACTTTTTGACGCTAAAAATTGTCTGCGGCTGGGGGGATGCCATGGCCTGGTCGGTGGTTGGGATCATCGCACTACTCGCGACATTTTACACCATGGCTGGCGGACTCAAGATGGTGGCGATCACCGATTCAATTCAATCCGTTGTAATGATACTGGCTACCGTTGTCCTGTTTTATACCGTATGGAACGAAGTCGGCGGATGGAGCGGCTTGCAGGAAAAACTCAACACGCACTCCCCGGAACTGGAGCAGCAGATGATGCATACCGGCACAGATGTCATTAGCAGAACGGATGCATCAGCGCTTGACCAAGAGGAACGTGCGAGAAAACTTTTGCTTGGCGGAACGCACGACGCGAAATTAAAACAAATCGTTCACCAAAGCCCTGCTTGGTTGGCCTGCCTCAGTCTGATAATTGCCGGCTTGGCCTACTCGATCGTGAACCACACCCAGTCGATGCGACTACTCGGCGCACGCGACGAGCGGCACCTCAAGAACTCTGTCGCATTTGCGGGAATCATTCTAATTGGGGCGACATTCATGGCACAAGGCATTGGCCTGTTTGGACGGGCGCTCCACCCGGAAATCACCGAACTACCGGGACAATCGAAGGATACCATCTTTCCTATAATTGTTCGGGATTTGACTGGCACAGGCCTGAAGGGCCTGATTGTGGCTGGCGTGATGGCGGCAGCATTTTCAACCTACGACTCAATCGGATCAACCCTGTCCGCATTGTTAACGCGCGACGTGTATCGCCGCCTGATCGCCAGGGATCGGAATGATCACCACTACCTAACCATTGGCCGCTGGCTCACGCCGCTTATCATTTTTGGCTCTTTCATTTACATCCCAGCTTTGCTTTCAGGCGGCATGATTGATTTCTATTTGAGTGTCGTCGGCAGCTTTGTGGTTCCGTTACTCGTCGTTTACCTTTTGGGCTCGTTTACTCGCGTTCACCGTGGATCAGCGGCACTTGGACTGAGTGCTGGTGTGGGATTCGGGCTCTATTCCTTCATCGCCAAAAACCTAGCCGAATCGCATGGCCTGGCCCTTTTGCCCTCCGGCCTGATGAACAACCATGTCACAGGACCGCTGGCCTTCCTCATCACCGGCTTGGCCATGATCGCAACCACCCTCATTCGCGGCCGGGAAACCAGCCCGCTCTTTTGGCAGAACACAGCCGCGCTTGGCCAAACGGAAGCAACCGGTTCCGCTCCGCTCGCGCTTGGCCTCGCCGTGCTGGCGCTTGGCCTGTTCCTTGCCTTCATCATTTTCATTTAACCCACCACAAACAAACCATGAACCGCCGACAATTCATCGCCACCTCCACCGCCGCCGTCGCCTCGGTCGGGTGCTCGTCGCTGACGCAACGTCATGAGAAACTTATCCCCATTATCGATACCCACCAGCACCTGTGGGATCTCGACCACTTCAGGCTCAACTGGCTCGACGAGGCCCCGGCCGTGCTTCGGCGCAGCTTCCGCTTGTCCGACTATCTCGAGGCCACCAAGGGATTGAACGTCATCAAAGCCATCTACCTTGAAGTCGACGTGATCTCTTCGCAGCAAAATGACGAGGCACGGTTTGTCACAGGGATTTCAAAAGATCCAAAACACCCGACCGTTGCCGGCGTGATCTCCGGACGGCCGGAAAACGAGGACTTCGCCCAGTTCATCACCCCCTATCGGGACAACCCGTACATCAAGGGCCTGCGCCGCCTTATGGAAACCACCCCGGGCGGCTTCTGTCTGCAGCCGCGGTTCATTGAATCCGTGCAACTGCTCGGCAAGTTGGGCAAACACTTCGAAATCACCATTCAACCCAGCCAGTTGAACGACGCGCTGGAGTTGGTGAAGCGTTGTCCGGACACGCAATTCGTCATCGACCACTGCGGCACTGCTGATCCCAAGGCATTCCTGCCCGAGAGCCAACGCGGTGGGACCATCCCGATGCACCAGGCCAAGCCGTGGCAGGAAACCATGTCACGACTGGCCGACCAGCCAAACACCGTTTGCAAAATCTCAGGCATCGTCGCCCACGCCACCAAGGATTGGTCGGCGGTGCAACTGGCCCCGATTGTCAACCACTGCCTCGACCGGTTCGGGCCGGAGCGGGTTATATTTGGCGGCGACTGGCCGGTCTGCCTGCTCGGTGCCCGGTACGACCAATGGGTGAACGCCCTCAAGGAAATCGTTTCGAACAGGACGGAAATTGAGAGACGAAAATTGTTTTACCAAAACGCCATGCGCACCTACCAATTGGCTTAAACGATTGGAAGAATAATGCAGCGGTCAAACGAGGATTTCTCTGGAAAGCGTCTTGCAAGCGATGGCATCCGAGGAATACGAATCCCCCTCCCCTTACGCCATCCCCATAGTCACTCGAAGCCCACAGGCGTTTTTATTATTGGTAGTTAGGAGCCGGGGTACTCCTCGCTACCACTGGCGGCGCCTGCCATCTGCCATCGTTGCTTGCAGTTGCGCATGCCATGCGCTTGCCTGACAATGTATCGCTTGGCCTGCTCGTTTGACTGAGGTAAACTGCGCGTTGCAATATGAATTTTAATTCACCGCCCGCATCCCCGGTGGAAGCCGCAAGCAATTGGCTTGATCACGCGGACTCGGTGTGCACAAGACCGAACCCGTTGGCTATGGCACTGTCAACCGTTGATGCGAACGGACGACCATCCTCCAGAATGGTGTTACTCAAGGGACTCGATGAACGTGGCGCTGTTTTTTATTGCAATTATGAAAGTGATAAGGCGAGCGATATTAGTGAAAACAGTGCAGTCTCACTCTTGTTCCATTGGGACGAAATGCAACGTCAATTACGCATCATGGGGAAGGCTGAAAAAATCACGAAGGAAGAATCTGATGCCTACTTCGCGACTCGCCCAAGGTTGAGCCAGGCTGGCGCCTGGGCGAGCAAACAGTCGAAACCCCTGAAGAACAGAACGCTGTTGATGGCAAAAGTGGCGGCAATTACTGCAAAATGGGTGGGACGAAAGATACCTCGACCGGAACATTGGGGCGGATATCGTGTTCCACTTGAAACATTAGAGTTTTGGCAGGGGCACGACGGCCGTTTGCACGACCGGATCCAGTACAGGTGCAACAACAGCGAATGGTCTTGGGAACGATTACAGCCTTGAATCATTCATCGCTCTACCGATCGGTATCCGTAATACACCTGATTACCTGCAATTAACTTGAACAGACAGGTAATTTGGGCACAATCTGCGCCCCACTGGAAGGGTGCCGGAGTGGTCGAACGGGGCGCTCTCGAAAAGCGTTGTGCGAGCAATCGCACCGGGGGTTCGAATCCCTCCCCTTCCGCCATCCTTCATCATCAATGACTTACGACTTCAGCATGTCAAAGTTACACCTTTTCACCGATGTTCATTGATGTTAGTGGTGTGTTTTAGTGTTTAGCAGCTCGTTACAGTTTACCATCTTTACATTCAACGATGAACGCATCCCCACCCCAGAACTCGAACTCTTTCCTGACTATAACTCTCTCTGAAAAAACGACCTCTCAGGCAACAGGGTAACTATGTGAAGATATTATTTTTTCCAAAGGGCTTTTGCGATTTCGGTAACCTTCTCTTGTAGAAGATTGTTATTCCAAAACTTCATTGCCTGAGCCGCTTTTTCTTCGCTACCTTGCTGCTTGATAAATTCTTCACTCCAAGGCTTAGATATGTTGTTGGATTCGGGGTCTACAATGCCATTAGGCATCTTTTTGAATACTATATGATCCCATCCGCCGGCAATTGAAATCATTGGAATGACGGAACTAACAACAGAGCGACTAACAGGCAGAAAGTTTTTCAATGCAAATTCCGTTGCCTGTTCCTTTTTGCCTGGCTTAAACTTTATAAAACTGACAGAATGATAAGAAGCTTTTCCGCCTATATTGAAATAATCATCAGCAAAATTCACTACATCAGCCGGTACCTTGAATAATCCACCCCCTCTTTTCATAACCAAGGAATCATGATAATCGTGCAGTGCCTTGGCTTTTTCAGGACCGCCTTCCTGCTTCTCCAATTGCCGATCCCATTTGGCCTGCATCTCTGCCTTTTTCAGTTCCATTTCAGCAAGCCCGCCGTGGAGATGAAAGAAGACCATATGATCCCATTCCCCAGTTAAACAATCGAAAGGAATCGGCTTTCGGCCCACGACCTGGTCGACTGTCCAGAATCTGCTGTAAATCAAATCAAAGGCCTCCTCACGTTTACCGGGATGAAATTTCGCGAAACTGCCTTTAAAATAAACGAACTTAGGCTCAGTAGTTTTTGCCTCACCCTTGGCGGGATTCGGTGCTTGTGCAATGGTTGTCTGAACGGCAACAAAACCGAACAATGCAAGAACGACGGTGGATATGTTTAATTTCGTTTTCATTTTACCCAAAGGAACTGGCAGGAAATTATCTTGTTTGCCTTAGACTGTCAAGCTTGCACACCCCACCAGCACCACGGCTGCGATTGTCATGAGTAGGAGGTGTTTCATTTGCTTTCAGCTTTCAATTCTTTTCCCGTCTTGCCGCCGTGTTTGCGGAGGAGGTTGGTGACTGGTCTGCGGCGGGTTTAACGGGAACCTCTCCATCACCTGTCGGTTCGCCGGCCATTAGCCAGGAGAGGTTAAACCGTGCGACACGTGTCTGGGGAAGCCGGCCTTCAAAGTGCATGTAGATCCAACCTGCGCTCGCCGTACCTGGCCGTCCTGCCGAAAGGGAGGAATATTGGAAGGGGTCTTTCCACACCAGTCGCTTCAAAGGCCAGGTCTTTGCACCGTCGAAGCTCACCCAGACCGTGCCAAGTTTGCGGCCGGCAGCGCTGTCGCAGTTACTGTAGAGCAAGATGTCCTGGCCCGCAATCGGCAGGCGGACAAGCCCGGCAAAGCAGCCGTAGTTCGTGTCCTGCGGTCCGTCGGGCAGGACGTCGACAATCCGCCAACCGGTCCAGGTCTCGCCGCCGTCGGCGCTCCATGCCTCGCGTCGCCGCAGCGGCGGCTTCTTCGCATTCCAATGAGAACGGGAATTGTAGTAGAGCCGGCCATCGGACAGTTCGGCGATCCCCGCTTCGCCGGTCCCCATCTCCGAGAAAGGCTTGCTGGTCTTCCAGGTTTTTCCTTGATCGTCGCTGTAGATTGCGGTGGTGTAGTGCGTCGGCCAGTGTTTCTTTGGGTAATTGGCCTCGCCGTAATGCCGGGCCGCGCGGATCAATCGTCCGGCATATTTGCCGTGTCGCAACGTGATGCCGTGTTCATTCATGTGCATCGACGGCACGTTTCCCCGGGTATCCTGACGAATCGTGGCTTCCATCTTCTGCCAGGTCTTGCCGTCGTCCTCACTGCGATAGAACGACAACGGAGCGGGCGGGTGGCGATCCTCGGCGAATGCCAGGATATCACCGGTGGTCTCGTCGACGGTCAAGCCCCCTCCCTGAAAGGCCGGCTCGGCGACAATGATCTCTTCTCCCCAGGTCTTGCCTCCATCCTCACTACGACGGGCGAGAAGCTTTTTGTCTCCCAATGTGGCGAGAACCGTCCCTTTGAGAGTGACGACGACATTGGGGTGGCGTATTTCCTTGAAGAGCGGCTGGACTTCCATACGAGGCTTGCCCAGAAAGGCGCCAATCGGGCCCTCTAGCTTTCTGGACTCGTCCACGGCGTAGGCTTGTACGGAGGCTAGACAAGCCATTACCATAAATGCAGTTGTAAGAAGGAATTGTCTTTGGCTCATGTTCATTAGTGAGTCGGAATTTCCTCTTCGGTTGGAAGGTCCTTTTTCAAGCCCAGCAGGTTGTCCTGTGAAATCGCTAGAAAAACTCTAAAGAAGGGAACATTACTGCGTGGAAAGCGGCTGGCGTGCTTCCTTAATCACCGCTTCCATCTTTGCAACCAAATCCGGTTTGGATTCGGCGAGATCTCTTTTTTCAAACGGATCTTCTGCGAGGTTAAATAACTCCAATGGTTTGCCAGCCTGCCGGTAAGCCTTCCAATCACCCATGCGGATGGCCTGCGAAAAGATCTTTTGCTTCAACCCCTTACAAAACTCGAAGTAGAGGTAGTCATGGGTTTGCTGCTTTTCGGCTTCGCCCCGCAGAGTTGGGACAAAAGAAATGCCATCATTCTGTTTGGGCACAGGTTGCCCGACCAATTCACAGACTGTAGGCAACACATCCTGAAAACCGCTGATATGATCGGTGACTTTACCTGGGGCAATCACTCCAGGCCAACGGGCAAGCATCGGTGCACGGATGCCTCCTTCATGCATATCGCGCTTGTGTCCGCGCAGACTTCCAGTGGAGTTCCAAAAACCCGGGTTATGACCTCCCTCCTTGTGTGCACCATTATCACTGGTAAACATCACAAGCGTATTCTCATCTACCTTCAACTCTTCCAGCAGGGTCAATATTGCGCCTACTTCGTTGTCAAGATGCTCCATCATTGCTGCAAATCCTGCGATAGGGTTCTGCACGTCCGGGCATTCCTCTCCACCCGCGCCATATTTACCCACCTTGGTATCGAACTGCGAAAATTTCCTGCGCCATTTATCATGCAATTCCTTGGGCGCATGCATCGCGGCATGCGGAATAGCGGTGGGGATGTAACAGAGGAAGGGTTTATTATCTTTCACACTGCGCCGGATAAAATCACGAGCATGCTTCATTAATGGGATGTGAAGATAGGTGCCTTTTTTTAGCGGCACCTCCTTTCCGTTATGTACGGCTGTAGAGGGGTAATAAGTGTGGGCAATCCCCTGACTTTTCCAGCCATAAAATTCATCAAACCCATGACTCAATGGATTAGCGGCCCCTCCTAAGTGTGTATAACCCAGTCCCCATTTGCCAAAGGCACCCGTGCGATAACCAGCGGCCTTAAAAACTTCGGGCAGCACTGTCATTTTGGGATCGAGTGCCGCACCATTCTCTCCGCTCAGGTTGCCACGGATATAACAATGCCCTGAATGTTGGCCGGTCATTAAAACTGCCCGACTGGGAGAGCACACGGTATTGCCCGAGTAATGCCCGGTAAACTTAAGCCCTTCTTTCGCCAACCGATCAATATTGGGTGTCTGGAATTTTTTCTGCCCATAACAGGAGAGATCTCCATATCCCAAGTCATCGGCAAGGATGTAAATCACGTTGGGGTTTTTTGCTTCGGCCCAAACTGCATGCGGAAGCAGTAAAGCAAAGAGAGCCAGATAAGATTTATTCATCGGCATTTAGTTTCTGGTTGTTTAAGGACTGCCTCGATTTTGGCCCGGGTAGCGGGCTTCAGGTCGGATCGCAGGGCCGATTGTAGTCGGGCACGGAGCGCTGGGTCAAGGTACGGGACGGGGCGGCAGTGGTGGGGCCGGGGGTTCCAATCCCACCCATTCCGCCATTTGACCGTTCTGATCGAAAAGGCTATGATCTTGCCCGGAAAGCAGACTCTGTAATGGCTCATTGTTTCACAAAGAAACTCTTTTTGTCCTTCGGCATTTTGCTGACCGTGGAGATTGGCGCGGCAGAGGTCGATTTTGCCCGCGATATTCAGCCCATTTTTGCCCAG
>Ga0208406_1000329_pt1 | contig 19832 bp, 17 predicted proteins | sample ETNtaG_15_FD_185769 | JGI IMG/M metagenome (GOLD analysis project Ga0208406, IMG submission 185769) | Marine microbial and viral communities from oxygen minimum zone, Eastern Pacific Ocean - ETNP201302PF89A (SPAdes) (version 2) | ecosystem: Environmental > Aquatic > Marine > Oceanic ...
CTAATGGAATAGTTGGAGTTGGAGATATTTGTAATACAACTGATACGCTTTTACAAAAGCAGAAAAGTAATTTAACTTACTACAATTTTATTGAAACTTTTCAGGTGCATGAGAATAAAATTAGAGGCACAATAAAGAATGCTATACAAATAAGAAATCAATTTAGAGCAATTGGGGGAAAAGCAAGCATTATGCCGCACGCACCTTTTTCAGTGCCGACAAAATTAGCACAAGAAATTGTAAATCATTTTGATGAAAAAGATGAATTACTCACCATTCATATGCAAGAAACAAAAGAGGAAAATCAGCTTTTTGAAAATAAGGAGGGTGCTTTTTTTGATTGGCTAAAGGGTGTAAATGCAAGTGAAGAAATTTGGCAAACAAGAAAAAAATCAATTGATATTTTACAAGAATTAGAAAACAAAAAAATACTTTTAGTGCATAATACCTTTGCTAAAAAAGAAGATTTAACTGAACACTATTACTGTACTTGCCCAAAAGCAAATTTGTATATTGAAAATGCTTTGCCAGACTATTCCATTTTTGACACTGATAAACTTTGTGTTGGAACAGATAGTTTGGCTTCTAATAATTCCCTTTCTATTTTGGAAGAGCTTTTAGTTGTGCAAGAAAATTCTAATTTTGATATGAGTATACTGCTTAAAATAGCATCTAAAAATGGAGCAGAAGCCCTTGGTTTTGAAAAATTAGGCAGCTTAGAAAAAGGAAAAGTTCCTGGGGTGAATTTAATTCAACATTTGGAAGGCATGAAGATTATTGAGGGGAGTTTTGTTAGGGTTTTAGCGTAAAAATTCAGCAACCTTCAAATCCTCTTCAGTAGTAATTTTTAGGTTTTTTTCTTCTCCTAAAATAGTGTTTATTTTTCCTCCATTACTTTCCAAAACAGAGGCATCATCTGTAAAAAAGAGTGAAAAATTTTGTTTGTAGGCATCCTTAATGGTGCTAGCAAAAAAGCATTGAGGTGTTTGCACTTTATACAAATTACTTTTACTTACCGATTTGCTACTATTCCCATCTACTTTTCGCAGAGAATCTTTTATCGATACAACCGGCACAACTCCGATTCTCTTTTTCGTTGCAGAAATTAGTTTGTCAATTAGATGTTCGGAAACAAGTGGTCGCACCCCATCATGAATAGCAACAATACTATTATCATCCACTTTTTTTAAACCATTTTTTACAGATCCAAAACGATTTATTCCACCTGCAATTGTACTATGTTTTAGAGAGAAATTATACTGTTTACAAAGCGCTTTCCAATTTTCAATTTGAGTTTGTGGAAGCACTAAAATAATTTTATCTAAATGTGAAAAAGCATTTAAGGTGTGCATTAAAATGGGTAAACTATTTAGTAATAAAAACTGTTTTGGGGTTTTCGTATTCATGCGCTCCCCTTTTCCTCCAGCAACTATTAAAGCAACTCTTTTCATCTTATAAAATTAACATGGCATCCCCATAAGTGTAAAAGTTGTATTTCTTCTTTACAGCTTCTTTATATGCTTTCATTGTAAAATTATGTCCGGCAAAAGCACTGATTTGCATCATCAAAGTAGATTTTGGTAAATGAAAATTAGTTAGCATACAAGTCGGAATCCTGAAATCGTATGGAGGAAAAATAAATTTATTGGTCCAACCATCAAAAGGGACTATTCTATTTTGAGTAGTAACAGAGCTTTCAACTGTTCTAACAGAAGTAGTCCCCACTGCACAAATTCTTTTATTATTATCAAGCCCTGTATTAATAACATTTGCAGCAGTTTGTGTTATATTTATTTCTTCCGAATCCATTTTATGTTTTGAAAGATCTTCTACTTCTACTTCCCTAAAAGTACCAAGACCAACATGAAGGGTAACCTCAGCAAAATTTATTCCTTTTATTTCCAGTCGTTTCATTAGTTCTCGACTAAAATGCAAACCAGCAGTAGGTGCTGCAATTGATCCACTATGCTTTGCATAAATGGTTTGGTACCTTTTATCATCTTCCTCTGTTGGCTTTCTATTTATATATTTAGGCAGGGGTGTTTGCCCTAGTCTGGTTAATGTTTCCTTAAACTCATCATAAGAACCATCAAACAAAAAACGCAGGGTTCTTCCTCTTGATGTTGTATTGTCAATTACTTCCGCAATCAGCTCATCCTCTTCTCCAAAATAGAGCTTATTACCGATTCTTATTTTTCTTGCGGGATCCACCAATACATCAAAAAGCCGACTTTCTTTATTTAATTCTCTTAGTAGAAATACTTCAATTCTTGCTCCTGTTTTTTCTTTATTTCCGAAAAGTCGGGCAGGAAAAACTTTGGTGTTGTTCAAAATTATCACATCTCCTTCATCAAAATAATCTATAATATCTTTGAATTTTTTATGCTTAATTTCCCCGCTTTCTCGGTGAAGAACCATCAATTTTGATTCGTCTCTATTTTTTGCCGGAGTTGTTGCTTTTCGCCCTTTTGGTAAGTTAAAAACAAAGTGCGAAAGTTTGTATTTCATTATTTGTGATTTCATAGCTTGAGGATTGATTTTTAGGTGCGAATATACTATATTCAAAGGCTGAAGTCAAGGGTTATATAAGTTTGATTTTATCTTCTACTTCATTAAGAGAAAAAGAATCTTTTAAGTTGTATTCTCCAATTTCTGTTCTACATAATTTAGATAAGTGTGCACCACTATTTAAGGCCCTCCCAAAATCATTTGCAATGGAGCGGATATAAGTACCCTTGCCACACGCTATTTTGAAGCTAACTATTGGCATATTTAGATCTATAATTTTAAAGCTGTGAATAGTTACTTTTCGGCTTTCCAATTTTATTTCTTTATTTTTTCGAGCTAGCTTGTATAAGCGTTTTCCATCTTTTTTTAAAGCTGAAAAAATGGGAGGAATTTGATTTATTTTTCCAACAAATTGTTTAGCCGCTTCTTCTAATGATTCTTTTGTAATATGGGAAGTTTCAAAAGTTTGATTTACTTCAGTTTCCAAATCATAACTAGGCGTTGCACCTCCCAAAATAAGATTGCCAGTATAGGTTTTTTTTTGTCCTTGAATTTCATCAATTCTTTTGGTAAATTTTCCTGTGCAAACAATAAGTAGTCCAGTAGCTAGTGGATCTAGCGTTCCAGCATGCCCTACTTTTATCTTTTTTAGGTGCAGTTTTTTCTTTATTAGATTTCTTATTTTTTTTACCACATCAAAAGATGTCCATTCTGCTGGCTTGTTAATAAGTAATAAAGCTCCAGACAAAAAATCTGTGTCCTTATTTATCTTACTTGAGGCTAGCTCTGACAAGGGAATTGCTTATATGCAAAAAGAAGAATGGCCAAAACACCTACTATAAAACAATAATAGGCAAAGTATTTTAGCTGACTATTTTTTACTAATTTTATCATCCATTTGCAAGCAATTAGGCCAGTAATGAAAGCGAAAATAAAACCGACTATTAGCGGAATGAAAGAGCTGCTTTCATAACTTATTTTCCCAGAGAATATATCTTTTGCCATTTTTCCAAATATTAATGGCACAACCATTAAAAAGGAAAAGCGTGCCGATTTTTCTTTATCTATCCCTAAAAGAACAGCCGTAGAAATTGTGGCCCCTGAACGGGAAATTCCAGGCATTATAGCTATGGCTTGCGAGATGCCAATGAGTATTGCATTTTTAATCCCAACATTTTTTTCTGCATGTTTTGCTTTGTCCGCTAAAAAAAGTAATGCGCCAGTTATTAGTAACATACTCCCAACTAAAATTAATTGCCCACCAAATAGTGCCTCAATTTCACTTTCAAAAAACAAACCAACAACAACAGCTGGAATCATGGAAAGTACAATTTTTACAGAAAACCAAAAACTCTCATTATTTTTAAATTGAAAAAGCCCAGAAAAAATTTCCACAATATCTTTTCGGAAAATAAAAATAATGGAAAAGGCAGTAGCAAAATGCAAGACCACTGTCATAAGCATACTTTCTTTTGCTAGAACTTCAGAAGGGAAAATACATTTTGCAATTTCCAAATGTCCGCTACTACTTACAGGCAAAAACTCAGTTAATCCTTGAATAATTCCAAGAATAATAGATCTTAGAATCTCCATTTATTACTTCTGTTTTGGTTTGTGCATTATTGCAAAAATCTCAACAATAAAGCCAGCAGCAATTAGAATTGGCGCAAGAGTTAATCTTTGCAAATCGAATATTTTATCGCTAAAAACAGTCGGATCATTTGACCCACCACCAATCATTAGTAAAAGCCCAGCACAAATAAGGGTAATCCCTACAAGCAGTAACATGTAGTTCTGTTTTTTAAATGCAAAGTCTAAATTATTTTTTTCTTTCATAATTATAAATAAATTTCACTTTCTTTTATTCTAAGGTATTTCCTTAGCGCAAAGAAAGTAGAGAGCCAAGTAAATAAAATTCCAGCCACAAATATACTAGCAAAAATAATACCCATACTTTTTAAATCCTGAATATTTAGAAAATCAGGCATATCGCTTTGCAAAAGCTGAAAAACAGCAAGCAACATACAAATTGTAACAAGTGAACTATATACACCATTGTAAATGCTATCAGATAAAAACGGGCCTTTTATGAATTTATTGGTTGCTCCAACCAATTTCATAGTACGAATTAAAAACCGCTTAGAATAAACAGAAATACGGATGGTATTATTGATAAGTGTAAAAGAAATGATAAAAAGTAAAAAGAAAAAAGAAAGCAGAAAAATGCTCATTTTCCGCATATTTTTGCTTATTTTTTCTATTAAATCTTTTTGGTAAAATACCTCATGAATTAAGTCATTTTTTGTTAGTTCTTCCTGTAAAACAAGCAAGCTATCCGGGTTGGCATAAGTTGCTTTTAGCTTTATATCGATAGATTCCAATAGAGGATTATAGCCCAAAAAAGAAATAAAATCTTCTCCTAACTGCTCTTGAAGTTCGGTGGCGGCATCTTCTTTACTTACCCAATCAGTTGCCAAAGAATATGCTTTTGAATCAATTAACTTCTGCAATTGCATAATATCTACATCTTTCACCCCTTCTTTTATCATTACCGAAAAACCAATATTTTGTTTTACATGATTGGAAAGTCGGTTAGCATTAATAAGTAAAAACCCTAGTATTCCTAGTACAAAAAGCACTAATGACATACTTATCACTATAGACATGGAAGAGGATTTTATTTTATTCTTTAATGACATAGATTTTAAATATTCATATCAAATGCCAAAAATAAAAAAATACATTCAGTATTTCTTTAACTTTGCCACAACTTAAAAAATTTAAATGGATTATAATTTTTTGGAGATAGAAAAAAAATGGCAAGATTATTGGAGAAAAAATGAAACATATAAGGTTTTTGAGGATTCTTCAAAAGAAAAATATTATGTTTTGGATATGTTCCCTTATCCTTCTGGGGCAGGCCTACATGTTGGGCATCCACTAGGTTATATTGCTTCTGATGTTTTTGCTCGTTATAAAAGATTGAAAGGATTTAATGTTCTTCATCCAATGGGATTTGATTCCTTTGGATTACCAACAGAGCAATACGCAATTCAAACAGGAATTCATCCATCTATTGCAACAAAAGATAATATTGAAAGATACAGGAAACAATTAAATCAGATAGGATTCTCTTATGATTGGAGTAGAGAAGTTCAAACTTCCGATCCCAATTATTACAAATGGACCCAGTGGATTTTTAAACAACTTTTTGATTCTTATTATTGTAATAATGAAGATAAAGCGATACGAATTTCAGAATTAATTTCAGATTTTGATAAAAACGGGAATAAAAAATCTAATGCAGTTTGTGATGAAAATACTCCACAATTTTCTGCAGATGATTGGAATAATTTTTCAGAAACAGAACAAGAAAAAATATTATTGAATTATAGATTAGCATTTTTGTCAGATACTTGGGTAAATTGGTGTGAAGGATTAGGGACTGTACTTGCTAATGATGAGGTAAAAGATGGAGTTTCTGAAAGAGGAGGTTTCCATGTAGAACAAAAATTAATGAAGCAGTGGTCATTAAGAATCACCGCATATGCTGACAGATTGATTAGTGGATTGGATACTGTTGATTGGTCAGAATCAATAAAAGAGATACAAAAAAATTGGATTGGAAAATCTAAAGGGGCTTCCGTAAGTTTTAAGATTGAAGATATGGAAGATAAAATAGAAGTTTTTACTACAAGACCAGATACAATTTTTGGAGTTAATTTTATGGTATTATCTCCTGAGCATGAGATAGTAGAGAAACTCACAACTTCATCTCAAAAAGAAGTTGTAGAAAGTTATGTGAATAAGGCAAAATTAAAATCTGAAAGAGAAAGACAAGCTGATAAAAGTGTAAGTGGAGTTTTTACTGGATCTTATGCAATTCATCCTTTTACAGAGGAGAAAGTTGCTATTTGGATTAGTGAATATGTGCTCGCAACATATGGAACCGGGGCAGTTATGGCTGTTCCTTGCGGTGATCAAAGAGATTGGGATTTTGCAACTCATTTTGGGATTGAAATAATCAATATTTTTAAGGGAGTTGATATAAGTAAAAATGCAAATGAGGATAAAGATGTACTTATTGCAAATTCTGATTTTTTAAATGGGCTTTCATCAAAAAAAGCAATACAAAAGGCAATTGAGAAAATAGAGAAAGGAGGATTTGGAGAAAGTAAAATCAACTATCGATTGAGAGATGCAATTTTTAGCAGACAAAGATATTGGGGAGAGCCATTCCCTGTTTATTATAAAGATGAAACGGCCTATATTTTAGGAGATGATAATCATGTTACACTTCCTAAAGTAGATAAATATTTACCAACTGAAAGCGGAGAGCCTCCACTAGCAAGAGCTAAAAAAGAAGATTGGAATGTGTTTGAAGGAGATAGAATGGAAACTAATATTATGCCTGGATGGGCAGGTAGTTCTTGGTATTTCTTAAGATATATGGATCCAACAAATGATGGAGAATTTTGTGGGAAAGAGAAATCATATTATTGGGGGCAAGTAGATTTATATATAGGAGGAGCTGAACACGCTGTTGGACATTTACTATATTCCAGATTTTGGACAAAATTTCTTTATGATAGAGAATTTATATCTTTTGACGAGCCTTTTAAAAAGATGATAAATCAAGGAATGATTTTAGGCAGATCAAACTTTGTTTACAGAATAAAAGACTCAAATATTTTTGTAAGCTTTGATAAAAGGAAAGAATACAAAACAAGCCGATTACATGTGGATATCACCTTAGTTGATAATGATGTGCTTGATGTTGAAGCATTTAAGAACTGGAGAAAAGAATATTCACAAGCAGAATTTATTTTAAAGGATGACGGGAAATATTTATGTGGGAATGAGGTGGAGAAAATGTCAAAATCAAAATATAATGTACAAACTCCTGATAAATTGGTAGATGATTTTGGGGCAGACACTTTGCGTTTGTACGAAATGTTTTTAGGACCACTAGAGCAATTTAAACCTTGGGATGTAAAGGGAATAAATGGAGTGCATAATTTTTTGTGTAAGTTCTGGCGTTTGGTTCATGATGCAGAAAATAACTTTGAGGTTTCATCAGAAACACCAACAAAAGAGAATTATAAAACTTTACACAAAACCATTAAAAAAGTTGAAGAAGATATAGAGCGTCACTCTTTCAACACGGTGGTGAGCACCTTTATGATTTGCATAAATGAATTGACCGAACAAAAATGCAATAGCAGAGAAATTATTTTTGATTTTACTATTCTGCTTTCTGCTTATGCACCACATATTTCGGAAGAGATTTGGCAAAAATTAGGAAATGAAACTTCAGTTACGACTGCTAATTTCCCAAAGTTTAACGCAAGTTATTTGGTGGAGAATGAGGTGAATTATCCTGTTTCGTTTAACGGTAAAATGCGATTTAAAATTACTTTACCTGCCGAAATGACAAAAGAACAAGTGGAGGTTGAGGTAATTAAACATGAAAAAACAGCTCATTATTTAGAAGGAAAATCGCCTAAAAAGATAATTGTAGTGCTTAAGCGAATTATTAATATAGTAATGTAAATATGACAATAAAAAGGGTTCTATTTTTTTTGATTCTTTGCCCCTTATTTATTTTTTCCCAAAATAATCTTCCTTTTAAAGTAGGAGAAAGTTGTACTTACCGAATTCATTATGGCCCCATTACTGCTGGCCATGGAACACTTATAGTCAAGAATATTGAAAAACATAATAATAGGGAGTGCTTTCATCTTGAAGGGATTGGCCAAACGAATTCATTTTTTAGCTTATTTTTTAAAGTGTATGACGAATATATTTCTTATGTAAATCCCATTTCTTTATCTCCTATTCATTTTATCAGAAATGTAAATGAAATGGGTTATATTATCAAACAAAACTATCTGTTTAACTACGAAAAAAATGAAGTTTTGGCTGAAGATTCTATTTATCAAATTCCAAAGCAAACACAAGATATGTTGTCCGGATTTTATTTTTCAAGAGCACTACTCAATTATCAGAATGTACAAATAGATTCTATTGTAAAACTTAATGTTTTTATGGATGAGGAAATTTATCCCTTGCAAATTAAATATGAAAAAAATGAGGTTATTAAAACAAAATGGGGAAAAATAAACTGTATGGTTTTTACCCCTCAACTGCAAGAGGGAAGAGTTTTTAAGGATGGGGAAAGTATGAAAATTTGGATATCAGATGATGAAAATAAATTAATGATAAAAGTGGAAACTAAAATAATTGTTGGCACAATAAAAGCGGAATTATCTTCATTTAAAGGTTTGAAAAATCCATTGTCAATAACTGATTAAATGGTCTTGAATATCCTATTCTATTTTCTGTAAATTGCGACTATGAAAACAAGATTATTCAGCATTTTATTTTTAGGATTACTCTTGCTGCTAACGGCATTAAATTTTACTAAATGCAATAAGGCAAATGGCGATAGTACTAATATCAGCACAACTTTTGGTCCTACAATAGAATACGGCATTGTTACAGATTCTTTTCAGGTGACAAAAGGAATCATAAAACCGGGACAAGTTTTAGGAGAAATACTATATCGTAATCATATTAACCATACTCAAATTAACAAAATAGTAAAAGCATCAAAAGGAATTTTTGATGTAAAAAGAGCAAAAGCTGGGCAACCATTTACTGTGTTTTGCACAAAAGATTCTAATGCAATAGTAAAATGTTTTATCTATGAAGAATCGGCAACCAACTATATAGTTTTTGATTTAAGAGATGGAATTCAAGTTTACAGAGGAGAAAAAGAAATAGAAATCAGGATGAGAACTGCATCAGGAGAAATCACCTCATCATTATGGAATGCGATTATGGATAATAATATGAGTCCAGCACTAGTGATGGAACTTTCTAATATTTACGCTTGGACAATCGATTTCTTTCGCATTCAGAAAGGAGATAAATTTAAAGTTTTTTATGAAGAGAGATTTGTAGAAGATGAATTCGTTGGAATTGGCAGAATTTGGGCTGCAAAATTTACTCATCAATCGGAAAAATTTTATGCTTTTTATTTCAAAGAAGAAGGAAAAAATTTTGGCGATTATTTTGATGAGGGAAGTAAAACATTAAGAAAAGCATTTTTACGTGCCCCACTTAATTTTAGTAGAATTTCTTCTAAATATAGTAAGCGTAGGAGACATCCAGTAACAGGCAGAGTTAAGCCACATTTAGGAACAGATTATGCCGCCCCAAAAGGCACCCCAATTTTATCTACTGCAAATGGAAGAATTGTTGAAGCAAGATACAAACGCAATAATGGAAATTATGTAAAAATAAGGCATAATAATACTTACACAACTCAGTATTTACACATGTCAAAAATAAAATTTGGGATTCGCAGAGGAGTGAACGTAAAGCAAGGAGATGTAATTGGATATGTTGGCAGCACAGGATTGGCTACCGGTCCGCACGTTTGTTATAGGTTCTGGAAAAACGGCCGACAAGTTGATCCATATAAAGAAAAGTTACCTCCATCTGAACCTATGAAAGAGCAAAGTAAGGAACCTTTCCAATTGGTAAAAGATAGTTTAATTCAGTATCTTGCAGAGCCAACAATATAATGCAAAATGCTGAACAAAATAAGTATAGTCCAAAAGCTTATACTACTTTTATTTTTTTTATCAGTTCAATTTATTTATGCTACTGATTTAGAAAATCCATTTATCAAAAACAAAGGGCAATTACCTCAAAAAGTAATTGCAAAAGTATGCCTTCCTGGCGGAGCTTTATTTATTGAAAAAGGAATATTCACATACCATTTTTACAACCAACAGAAACTAGCAGATATTCATAACCACAGAACTACCGATAGAAGCATCAAAGCCCATGCTTTTAAGGTGATTTTCAAAAATGCCAATGAAAATATTGATAGTTTTTTAGAAGAGAAAAGCGAGTTTTTTGAAAATTATTATTTAGGAAATAATCAAAATAATTGGGTAGAGAATGTGCGTCACTACAAAACACTCACACAAAAAAATATTTATGACGGTATTGATTTAAAAATGTATAGATCAGAAGGGAATTTGAAATATGACATTATTGTTAACCCCAATGCCAATTCAAAAAAACTGAAATTAAGTTATAATGAGATTGATGCTATATTTATAAAAAATGGGAATTTATATGTGCAAACTTCTGTAAATACAATTACAGAGCAAAAACCTTTTGCCTATCAAATTTTGGATGGAATTAAAAAAGAAATTCAGTGTAATTATAAGTTAAAAGGTAAAATACTAAGTTTTGAATTTCCTAATGGCTACAACACAAATGAGGATTTAATCATTGATCCGACTCTAATTTTCTCTACTTATTCTGGAAGTACGGCAAATAATTTTGGCTATACGGCAACTTATGATGATTTTGGGTTTTTGTATTCTGGTAGCACAGCTTTTGGAGTGGGCTACCCTACAACATTAGGGGCCTATCAAATCAATTTTGCAGGAGGAATAGGAAGTGCAGGTACTGACATAGCTATCACAAAATACGATACAAGTGGAACGGTTGCAATTTTTGCTACCTATTTGGGTGGTTCAAAGGACGAATTACCTCACTCTATGATTGTTAATTCGGCAAATGAACTTTTCCTTTTCGGGACATCTGGCTCAGATGATTATCCTATAACTACCAATGCTTATCAAACTAATTTTAATGGAGGCCCTTCATTTGTCCCCTCTGGAATTGGCATTTCTTATCCTGCAGGTTGCGATTTAATAATTTCACGTCTTAGTACCAATGGCGGAAATCTTCTGGCATCTACTTTTGTTGGAGGAAGTGAAAATGACGGATTGAATATTGCTAACAAACTAAGATTTAATTATGCGGATGAAATTCGTGGAGAAATAGACATTGATAAAAATAATAATATTTATTTGGCAACTAGCACGCGTTCTGCCGATTTTCCAATTGTTGGGGGAGTTTTTCAGCCGATTCTTGACAGTTTGCAAGAGGGAGTTGTAATAAAGATGGACAATCAGCTGAGTAATATTATTTGGAGTTCATTTTTGGGGGGAAGAGGATTGGACGCTATTTATTCATTAGCACTTGATGATAGCGATAATATTTATGTAACAGGAGGAACAACTTCTGATAATTTTCCAACAAGCACAAATGGGCTCCATACTAATTATTTAGATTCTTTGCGTGCGGATGCTTTTGTTTCTTATATTTCAAAGGATGGTTCGCAAATTTTTTCTTCCACTTATTTTGGATCTGACCAATACGATCAAGCGTATTTTGTAGAGTTGGATGGAGCGCAAAATGTGTATCTATTTGGTCAAACCAAAGCAACAGGAAATACACTTATTTATCAAGCAAACTATAATGTTCCGGGTGGTGGAGAATTTATCAGCAAGCTTTCCAAAAATTTAGATGTTCTTTTACAATCTACGGTTGTTGGGGCAAATACCGGAAAGCCAAATATTTCTCCCACTGCCTTTTTGGTTGATGTTTGCAATAAAATTTATATTTCAGGTTGGGGTTCAAGTATAGGTCTTGGTAATGCTGGCACCACGTTTAACTTGCCAATTACTCCAAATGCTTTCCAAAGTGCAACAGATGGAAACGATTTTTACTTAATGGTGCTAGACGATAACATGGACACTTTGATTTACGCCACTTATTTTGGAGGTAATCAAGCCACAGAACATGTAGATGGAGGGACAAGCCGTTTTGATAAAAAAGGAATTGTTTACCAATGTGTTTGTGCAGGTTGTGGCGGTTATTCCGATTTTCCTATTGCACCAAATCCTGGAGCAGTTTCTAGTACAAATAATAGCGCAGCAGGATCACAATGTAACAGTGCTGTTTTTAAATTTAATTTTGATTTCCCCATGACGATTTCCGATTTTTCTGCTCCATGGGTTGGCTGTGATACCACCATTGTATTTCAAAATTTAAGCACTGGGGTTGGGAACACAACTTATAAGTGGTTTTTTGGAGATGGAAATAATTCAACACAAGAAAACCCTATTCATACGTATAGCCAATATGGAATATATGATGTTACACTCATTACAAACGATCCAACTTCATGTAATGTAAGCGATACTGTAACAAAGCAGATTTATATTCTCTCCAATTCTTCCAACACAATTCAGAAAATAGAAATTTGTAAAAATGAGCAAGTTCAAATTGGCTTACTGCCGGTAAATGATCCTACGATTTCTTATTTTTGGTTTCCTTCTTATGGGCTAAGTAGTATTACTGTTTCCAATCCTTTTGTTATAACAGACTCAACAATTCAATATAAATTGCTTATTTCAAATGGCAGTTGTACCGATACTCTTTTTCAGTTGGTGGAGGTAAATACGATTAATGTTAATGCCGGAAATGACACTGCTTTTTGTAATAATCCTATTTTGCTGAGTGCAAATGCAAATGGATTAGCAACTTCTTTTTTGTGGTCAAGCAATAATTTGTTTACTGACACCTTGAGTTTAGATAGCTTTTTGCTTAGTACTATCCCTATGCAATATTTCGTAAAAGTAACGGATGGAATTTGCCAGGCAACTGATAGCGTAGATCTAAAACCCCAAAACATTGACATCTCCCTTAGCGGAAATTTTGCAATTTGTATTGGTGATTCTGCATTTGTACAAGCAAATAATTTATTACCTTCAGTTCCGCTAATAGATTATTTTTGGAGCCCAAATAGCAATCTAAATTATAGTATCGATTCTTCCTCTGTTTGGTTTTCCCCTGATGTTTCCATTTGGCTTTATATTCAGGTGCAAAACCAAAATGGATGTGAGCTAAAGGATTCCATTTTTATTGCAGTAAATAATTACCCCATTTCAGATAGTATTTGGGCTAGTAAAAATCCGATTTACATAGGAGAAAGCACAACTTTAAATATTCAAACAAACGAAAATGTACTTTGGGAATCAGGTGATTCTGCAAAGCAAATTGTAGTTGCTCCAATTACAGACTCATTATTTGTAGTAGAGATTTATAACGAATTTGGTTGCAGTATTTACGATAGTATTTTTATAATAATTTTAGATGTCTTTTGTGATGAGGGAAAAATTAAAATTCCAACTGCTTTCACTCCAAATAATGATGATGAATTAATAAATGAGATTTATAGAATAAAAGATGATGATGAAATTATCACCTTTTTTAAGTTAGAAATATTTAATCGTTTTGGGCAAAAAGTGTATACTTCCAACAATAAAGATGGAGAGTGGGATGGCACTTTTCAGAATGAGTTATTGCCTCCGCAAGTGTTTGATTTTTATTTAGAATTAGAGTGCTTTGGTGGCAAAAAATTATTCAAAAAAGGAAATATTACATTGATAAGATGAGAGTTTTGTTATTAATATTACTGCTTCTTTTTACTTTTAGTTTAAAAGCTCAAGATGTTCATTTTTCTCAATTTACAGTTTCAAATATTGCACTAAATCCTGCAATTGTTGGTAATCAATCAGCCGACTTTAAAACATCTTTTCAAAAAAGAACACAATGGCAAAGTGTTGCTGATCCTTTCAATACAGTTGCAGCCAACTTTGAGGCAAAAGAGATTTTGAAAAAAACTTCTGTTGGGTTACAATTTATACATGATGTAGCCGGAGATGCCAATTTTACCACCTCTCAGTTTAATACAGCAATAAATAAATCTTTTTCTATTGATAGAGATAAGGAAATTTCAGCGGGGATATTGCTTGGCTTTACGCAAAGAAAAATAGATTTTTCCAATCTTATTTTTGAAGAAAATGAAAATCTACAGAACCCATCTTTTATCTATTTTGATGTAGGAATTGGAGTAAATTATGCTGCAATGATAAATGATAATTTTTCTTTTATTTCTGGACTTTCTGCTTTTCATATTAATAAACCAAAACAAACATTAATAGATGATGAAAGCGTGCAATTAGATGAAAAATATAATTCATACTTTCAATCCTTTTATCGCATAAACAATACAATTATTCTAAATCCAGCTTTACTTTATAGTAGACAAGGAAAAAGTAGAGAACTTCTTTTTGGAACTATAATAAGGTATGAAATTTCCGGGTTTAATATAGGACTTATTTCTCAAATTTTTTACAGATGGGATGATGCTATTATTCCAGCCTTTGGACTAAATTATAATAGCATTAGAGCAGTGATAAGTTATGATATTAATACTTCTGATTTGGTAGCTGCCAGCAACAACAAAGGGGGTTTTGAGTTATCCATTATGTATATTTGGAATAAGGAGAAAAGAAAGGCAAAAGAGGAGATTAAAAAATATTGTCCAAGATATTTATGAGATTTTTTAAATTCATATTATTATTTCTTTCTAGTGTAATTTTTGCACAAGAAAATATTGAGATAAAGCATTTATCTACTGCAATCAATTCTATTGGAGCTGAGCTTAATTTTTTTCAAGATGAAAAAACTCATGCCTTTTTTACGGCAATCCGAGAGGATAACAACAATTATATCTCCTCTATTTATCATAGCAATTTTCAATTAGATCAGTGGAGTAAGGGGAGTTATTTTTCTCCTTTCAATTCTGATTATTTGCAAAGCGGAAATCTTTTTATCACAAGAGATAAAATGGCTTATTTCACTTTTTGCAAAGAGGAAAATTGTGCAATTTATAGTTCAAAATTCCAAAAAAAGAGATGGACAACCCCCAAGAAATTAGACGAGAGAATTAACAAAATGGGGAGTACTTCTACTCAGCCAAACATTGCAATAATTGATAGCAAAGAATATTTGTATTTTGTGTCGGACAGAGAGGGAGGTTATGGGGGGTTGGATATTTGGATTTCTACTATTAATGAAGATGGAAATTTTGGGAATCCTATAAATTTGGGGAATAAAATAAATAGTAAAGCTAATGAAATCACGCCATTTTTTAATCACAATTATGGCGAATTATATTTTAGCTCTGACAGAAAAGATGGCATGGGGGGATTTGATATTTACAAAGTAAAGGGTAATTTAACTTTGTGGGAAACTCCTACTTTGTTAGCAGAACCCTTTAATACTCCTTTTGATGAAATGTATTTAAATTTCTTTACAGAAAATAAAGGGAATTTTTCATCTAATCGTTTGCCTTCACTATATTTAGATAAGGAAAATTGTTGCAATGATATTTTTTCTTTTGAAATAAAACGACAAGAGACGAAACTTCCTCCTGAAATTTCAAAGATAAATAATTATCTACCTCTTTCTTTATATTTTCATAATGATGAGCCTGATTGTTGCACTATGGAGATCACAACAAAGATTGGTTATAAGGAATCATATATTTCTTATTTTTTATTAAAGAAAGAGTATGTGAAAAATAGCAGTTCGGTATCATCAATAGAAGATTTTTTCACAAATAAATTGCAAGAAAATTTCAATAAATTAGATGAAGTTTTGCGTAAAATTAAGAAAGCATTAGCTAGTGGTCAAAAAATAGAATTGCAAATAAAAGGGTATGCGAGTCCGCTTTTTGCAAGCGATTACAATATCAATTTATCCAAAAGAAGAATTGTTTCCCTGCTTAATTACATGCATGAATTCCAAAACGGAAGTATTACCCAATACTTTAAAAATGAGCAATTAGTTATTATAGAATTACCTTTTGGCGAGTCGGTTTCTAATAATAATGTTAGTGATAACCCTAGAAATAAAAAGCTGTCGGTTTATAGTGTAGAGGCAGCAATGGCCAGAAAAATTGAAATTGTGAGAGTAACAGTTAAAGAGTAATTACGCTTTAGAAACCGTGAATTCAAACGATTCCATAATTTGATTGCAAAGCATTTTTTTGCAAGCCTCATCTACTTTTGAAACTGCAACTTCTTTGCTATCGGTTTCAATTTCTAATGTAATATGTTTCCCAATTCTTACATTCCCAATTTCTGATAAACCAACATTTCCCATACTTGCACTTACGGCTTTCCCTTGTGGATCTAATAACGATTTAAGTGGCATTACATCTATTTCAGCTCTGAATTTCATAATTATAGTATATTATTTAGGATTGATAAGGTCAGATACAAAATTACAATAAATGGGATAGCAGCAAACTGAAAAATGAATAATAATATCAAGGCAATTATAATTAATATAATTCTGAAAATATTTAAACGAGAAGTGATGTTTTCAGTCTTGTTGAATTTAAAGGAAAATAAGGGAATTTTTGCTACTAAAAGTAGAGATAAAACTATGGTCGCACTTATTAATAATTCACTACTAAAAGATAATGAGTAACTTTCCCGTATCATTGGTAGTGATGCAATGAAAACTGCAACAGCAGGTGTTGGCAACCCAATAAATGAAGTGGTTTGCCTTGTGTCAGTATTAAATTTTGCCAAACGAATAGCTGAAAAAATGGGGATTAAAAAAGCAATAATTGATGGGGAAAAATTTGGTTGGGTTATATCAGATTGAGAAAAGGAGTTGACAATACTATAATAAATTAGTTGGAACAAAATCATCCCAGGCGCTACACCAAAAGTAACCATATCTGCCAAGCTATCTAATTGTTTCCCGAATTTGCTTCCAACTTTCAGAATACGCGCTAACAGACCATCAAAAAAATCAAAAAAAGCACCATATAAAATGAAAGTGGCAGACAAAACTAAGTTCCCTTCAAAAGCAAAAAATATTGCAAACAAGCCACAAGTCAAGTTAGCAAGTGTAATAATATTTGGGATATTTCTTTTAATAGCATTCATATCCGCAAAAATATGATAATATTTGTAATCAATTATGAGAAAACTATTTTTAGCACTTCTAAGCGGGTTTCTTTTAGCATTTTCTTGGCCTGAAATTGGCGTTTTCCCTATTTTGTTTTTTGCTTTTGTTCCACTCTTAATATTGGAAGACGAACTACAAAATTCAAATGAAAACAAAAAGGGAAGAAAAGTTTTTTGGTTTTCTTTTTTAGCATTTTTCATTTTTAATGTAATTACAACTTATTGGGTGTATCATGCTACACTTTTTGGGGCAATTTCTGCTTTTTTGGTGAATGCAACCCTAATGGCGACTGCTTTCTATTTGTTTCATAAAATTAAAATTACGAGCAAAAACAGATTAGGATACTTTTCTTTTATTATGCTTTGGATTTCAATGGAATATGTGCACTTGAATTGGGGATTGTCATGGCCTTGGCTTACATTAGGAAATGGATTTGCAAATGTACCTGATATAGTGCAGTGGTATGAATTTACTGGATTTTTAGGTGGTTCATTTTGGGTGTTGTTGATGAATATTTTAATATTTAGAGTAGTACAAACTAAAAATGTAAAAGCAATAGTGTTACCTTGTTTATTGCTGATTTTACCATTGCTGTTTTCGTTCTGTCTTATTCCAAATATGACAAATGAAGAACAATTAAGAGTGTTGATTGTTCAGCCGAATATTGATCCTTATACTGATAAGTTTAATGTAGGACACGAAGAGCAATTATATGAATTTATTGCTCTTGCAAAAACTGAACTTACTGAGGAGACTCAACTTTTGATAGGGCCTGAAACGGCTCTTTTGGAAGAGATTTGGGAAAATAAATTTGAGGCAACTTATAGTGTCAGAAAACTTAGAGAATTGCAAAAACAATTCCCGAAATTAAACATAATTGTTGGAGCTTCTACTTATAAGATGTTCGGCCCTGGGGAGCAAAAAACAACTACTGCTCGACAAATTAGAAATAATAATATTTTTTATGATGCTTATAATTCAGCCATTTTTATTCCTGATAGTGGTGATGTTAAAGTGTATCATAAAACGAAACTAGTGCCAGGAGTAGAGAAGATGCCTTATCCAAATATGTTGGATAAATTAGCAGAACTAACGGTTAATTTAGGAGGAATAAGTGGTTCATTAGGAAGTGAAAATACAATTCGAAATTTCTTAATTAATGATAAAAATATTCGCCCTCTTATTTGTTATGAAAGTATTTATGGAGAGATGAACTATAAAAATTCTGATTTGATTACTATAATTACTAATGATGGTTGGTGGAAAAATTCAGTAGGTTATAAACAGCATTTTTCTTATGCTAGGCTGAGAGCGATTGAACAAAGAAAATCAATTGTCCGCTCAGCCAACACAGGTATTTCAGGAATAATTTATGCAAATGGAGAAGTCCTAGAAAAGACAAATTGGGATGAAGCAGTTTGTATATCAGCAAATGTAAATTTAAATTCTAAAACTACTTTTTACAATCGGTTTGGAAATTATATTGGGAGGATAAGTGTTTTTGTTTCTATTTTACTTTTGATAATTGCTTCTGTAAATGGGAGGTTGAGAAAATAAAAAACCCACTCTAAAAGAATGGGTTTAATCATTTATGAAAGAGGAAAATTACTCTCCTTCTGTTTCAGTCTCTACACCAACATCTGTTCCATTATCAGAAGTTTCTATAGCCACAGTGGTATCACCACCTTCAACTATAACCTCTACAGTAACTTCTGTAACAGTTTCTGGCACATCAACCTCCAAAGCATCTGCATTAACGCCAGAATTAGTGATATTAAATGCATTGTTCAAAGGACAAGTTGTGTCATCACCACATTCACAATTCACAATAAATAAGCCAAGGATGAATAAAAGGCCTAATCCCCAAGTTAACGGTCTTTCTAAGTTCCCCATAATTAATTATTTTTTGGTTTATATAAGGCTAAATTATAAAAAATAATTTAATCATCCATTTTAGCTTTTGTAAAGCAATAAATATTTGAGAATAAATTCGTAAAAACTATTACTTTTGTTTTGTGAGAAATAGATTTTTATATACCATAAAAGATAAAAATGAATTTGCTGAAAAGCTGGGTTTTTGGGCTAAAAATTTTAAGTATTCTTGTTTTTTAGATTCAAATCCGCAAAGTCAAAAAATGCCGATAGCATATTCTCAATACGAATTTTTATTTGCAGTGGGGGCACATAAAATTTGCTGTTCTAATGAGGATTCTTTTGAGAATCTTAAAGTATTTCACAATAGATATAAAGACTGGATGTTCGGTTATTTTTCTTATGATTTAAAAAATGAAACGGATACATTAACATCTGAAAATATGGATAATTTATATTCTCCTAATCTGTTTTTTTTCATTCCTGAAATAGTTTTCAGTATGAAAAATAAAGTATTATATGTAGACACCTTTTCCAACAAAAAAGAAACGGATATTATTATAGATGAGATAAAAAATCAAATATGTGATGAGTTATTTTATGGAAATTTGAAAATGAAAAAAAGAGAGACTAAAGAAGAATATTTAAAGAAAATAAAGAAAATTAAAACACATATTAAAAGGGGAGATATTTATGAAATGAATTATTGTCAGGAATTTTTTTCTGAAAATACAGAGCTAAAT
>Ga0208406_1000331_pt1 | contig 19663 bp, 14 predicted proteins | sample ETNtaG_15_FD_185769 | JGI IMG/M metagenome (GOLD analysis project Ga0208406, IMG submission 185769) | Marine microbial and viral communities from oxygen minimum zone, Eastern Pacific Ocean - ETNP201302PF89A (SPAdes) (version 2) | ecosystem: Environmental > Aquatic > Marine > Oceanic ...
GTCGATAACAGCGCCCGCCCCAAGATAATAGGCCTGGACCACCACACCAAATCCGTCCCAGTCCGCGAGCGAGGGATCAGACATTAACGCCTCAACAATATCCAGAGTCAGATCGAGTCGCTCGCTCTCTTCGGCATCTATGTTAAAGCCCATGCCAGCGCTTCGGGCGAGTTGCGCCAGCGCCGCCACGCGCCCCAATAGTTCATCCAACACGCGCTGGCGTTGAGCGTGCTCAAAACGCGGGTGCAGGGCCGAAAGTTTCACCGAGATACCGGGGTTATCCCGCTCATGGGTGCTGGAACAGCCCGGTGCCAAGGCCGAGATCGCCTCAGAATAAGACAGATGGTAGCGCCGGGCGTCGGCCTCACAGCGGGCTGCCTCGCCCAGCATGTCATATGAAAAGGTATAACCTTTCTGATGCGCAGCGAACGAGTGCTTAAGGGCTTCGCCAATATCGCGGCCCAGCACAAACTGGCGCCCCAACTCTTTCATCGCTTCGGCGATGATCACGCGCACCGCGGGCTCCCCCATACGCTTTACCGCACCGCGCAGCGTTGCCACCATGCTGTCGGCCTGGGCCGGACTCAACAGGCGCCCGGTCAACATCAGCGCCCAGGTCGATGCATTCACGAGAGACGAACTGGAGCGATTGAGATGCCGCCCCCACTGCCCAGGCACAATCTTATCCTCAATCAGGGCATCAATTGTGGGGCTGTCCGGCACCCGCAGCAGTGCCTCAGCGAGACACATCATCGCAACCCCCTCGTCGGTGGAGAGCCCGTACTCGGCGAGAAACGCTTCAAGCAGGTTGGCTGACCCCTGAGTGCGAACCTGCTCGATCAGGCTGACAGCCTGATCATGAATCTCAGCCTTCAGCCTGACTCCTGGATGCCAATCATTCAGCAGATCGGTGACGCGCGGCCCTTCCCCGGCGTTACGGACGTCATGAATGCGTTGCCGAGCGACATCAAGAGCTCTGCTCATGGGTGAGTCCTGCTCAGGCTCTTCCTGCCAATCAGGAAAGCCAGCCGGGAGATCGCCATGGCAGCTTCATCATCCACTCAGCGGCCAGAAATAAAGAATCGCCGGAAGGCTGACCGCAACAACAATGATCTCAAGCGGCAACCCCATGCGCCAGTAGTCCCCAAAATGATATCCCCCGGGGCCCATTACAATGGTGTTGTTCTTGTGCCCAATAGGCGTAAGAAACGCGCAGGAAGCCGCAACGGCTACGGCCATCAAAAAGGGGTCGGGGTTCAATCCAAGGCGCTGCGCAATCTCAAGGCCGATGGGCGCTGCAATCAGTGCTGTAGCCACGTTATTTAATACATCTGAAAGACTCATCGTCACGATCATCAGGATCGCAAGCACGACCACCGGCGCCAGACCCTCGGTGGCACCAAGGATCCATTGCGCGATAAGCGCAGTGCCTCCACTGCTCTCAAGCGCACTGCCCAGTGGTATCAACGAGCCAAGGAGTATAAGTACCGGCCACTCGACTGACTCATATATCTCCCCTGATTTAACCAATCCAAAAACAACATACACGACCGCAACCAGGCCCAGCGCCACCGGCAGATAAAGCCAGCCTGCACTTGCCGCAATAATCGCCGCGGCAAATGCGCCCACGGCGAGCCAGGCTTTCTCACGCTGCAATACCTTCAGCCCGCGGTCAGCAAGCGCAAGGCAGCCCAACCACTGAACCGCGTAATCAAGGCGGTCCTCAGGGCCACAAAGCAAAAGGATATCGCCAGGGAGGATACGAAGCTTGCGGACCCGGTCACGAAAAGAACGCCCCTGGCGTGACACACCCAGTAACATGGCTCCATGGCGATACGCTAATCGCACATCAGTGGATGAGCGGCCGCTGATTCTCGCTCCCGCGGGCACGACAACCTCAACAATCGCCATTGATTCGCCCAGCAATTGCGTTTTTGAATCTGATATAGCGCTGTTCAGGCCAGCCGCTCCGACAAACTGTTCGATTGCTTCAGCACTGCCTTCGAGCACCAGAATATCGCCTGGGCGGACCTGCTCACGCCGCGCTGAACCGGGCAGCCTCACGTGATTACGCACTAACCCGGTGATGACAACATCGTTTTCTTCTGCAACCCCAAAAGCGTCGCGCAATGGTGCACCCACCATCTTGCTGTCTTTGGGCACCTCGGCCTCTGCGATATATCCGGTCAAGTCTGAAAGCGCACTGGAGGCATTGTCTTTACGCCGAGCCGATGGCAGTAAACGCCAACCCAGCAGTGCGACAAACGTAATACCGGCGATAGCGACGACAATACCGACCGGGGCAAAGTCGAACATCACGAAAGGCTCGCCAAGCGACTGCTCGCGAAACGTCGCAACCACGATATTAGGCGGTGTTCCGATCAGCGTGACCATACCCCCGAGGATTGTCGCAAACGATAGCGGCATCAACGTTGCCCCCGGGCCACGCTCGGCTCGGCGGGCGGCCTCAATATCCACTGGCATCAATAACGAAAGGGCCGCGACGTTGTTCATCACGGCAGATAACACCCCGCCAACACCGGCCATCAGGGCGATGTGGCTGGCGACCCGTTTCACTCGCGAGACCGACACGCGCGCAATCGCTTCAACCACTCCAGAGTTAAATAGCCCGCGGCTGACAATCAGCACCAGGGCGATAATGATGGTCGCCGGATGGCCAAACCCAGCAAACGCCTGATCAGCTGGGACAGCGCCAAGTACCAGCGCGGCGAGCAAAGCGCTGAATGCCACAAGATCGTAGCGCACTCTGCCCCAGATCAGCAGGGCGAAGACCGCCAGTAACAAACCGAACAGGACAAGATGTTCTGAGTTGGCAAGCATGATAGAAAGTGGGTTACGCGCTAACCCAAACCGCTACTTCGGTTGTAAGCGGATAGCGCCATCAAATCGGATCACCTCACCGTTCAGCATCTCGTTATCCACAATATGCAAAACCAGATCTGCATACTCCTCAGGCGCTCCGAAACGCTGTGGAAATGGCACCTGGCCAGCCAGGCTTTGCTGAACCTCATCGGGCATATCGAGCAGCATGGGAGTGGCGATGAGCCCGGGCGCCACCGTCATTACCCGAATCCCAAAACGGGCCAGTTCACGGGCAGCTGGCAAAGTGAGAGCCACCACACCGCCTTTGGACGAGCTGTAAGCGGCCTGGCCTATCTGCCCATCATAGGCTGCAACAGAAGCGGTATTGACGATAACACCACGGGCGCCGCTATCTGATACCGGATCAAGGGCGCTCATCCGCTCGGCCGTAAGGCGCAATACGTTGAAAGTACCCACCAGATTTACGTTGATCACCCGCTGGTAAAGATCCAGCTCGTGCGGTCCCTCGCGTCCGACAATTCGTGACGCCGCTGCAATTCCGGCGCAACTCACCACCACACGGGGCGCGCCCAGCTCATTAACCACCTGTTGCAGCGCAACCTCAACTGACTCGCCACTGGAAACATCAGCACCTAAGGCAAGACCGTTGATCGAATCCGCAGTCTGTTGTGCGCTTTCGAGATTCAGATCGACTATCGCGACCCGGGCTCCACGCTTTGCGAGCGCTTTTGCGGTGGCAGCACCCATGCCAGAACCCGCGCCTGTCACCAGCGCGGTCACGCCATTCAGATCCATCATATCGCGAGCTCCAATATCACTCCAGCCAAACTGGGTTAGACCAGGCCTTACGGCCATCGGCATCAACAACCGTAATCCGAAAATGTCCCGGCGTAAAGCGCTGCAATGACAAACGTGCCGACCTGATCCTGGTGCCCAGCACTTTGTCGGCCCGTGAACCACGCCCCGAGATCATCACCGCATGCGCTGGCGAACACTCGACGAGCACCTCATCGGCGCAAACTTCTATATTCTCAATCTGCGGCCCCTGAGATGAATAGTACGCTCCAGCTTTCAGGCTTTCCAGTATCGATTGCGGGTCCAGACTCTGAGCCTTAACATGAATCCAGCCGCCAAAAGCGTCATGCACCATATGATGAGCGTCATCTGTTGCAAAGCCGTGTAGCCGCCTACCCTCATTCAGTAACATATCGCACAACACCCAGCCGTCGCCGCGATTATTCTCTATCTCGGAGCCATGGTTATAGACCTCGACGGCGTGGGCGAATGGCAACAGTTGCGCGTCTTCAGGTCGCAGCCCGTACCATGCCGGATGAACGATGCCAATAAATGCACCGGCTGTAAATGCCCGCTCGGCCAGTGTCACGATACCTTCGTCGACCGCTTTGGGTGCAAAACTCAGGGGCAACCCAACTGCGAGCACGTGCCACACCTCATCGTTCAATAATTTACCGGCGTGCAACTCGGCGGCAATAAGGGTGGTGAAGTCTTCTCGGCGAAAGTGTCGGGTATCGGTTACCGGATAGTCGTAACGTTCAAGAAAATGATCGCTTATTGCCAGAAAGTCGTAGCCTTTCTCGCGGTAACGGCGCACCACCTCTTCAACCGGATAATCACCATCAGAGCAGGTGCAATGGGTATGCAAATTCCCTTTGTAGAAACGCCCAGGTGAGGCAAATGGGAGTTTGCTGGTGATCGTTTTGTACTGGCTCATGGCGACATGGCTGTGAGGTTGGGATCTAAGTTGTGCCGCGCACAAATAAACAAACTGAATAATACGACTACTGGCCTGTGGATTGCACGCCTTCGACAAAAATAGTAATTGCCATGAGTGGATACGGCAACGAAGCCTTTCTCCCTATGACCCCCATCAAAAGTGGTCAATCTTTCTCAAAACAGCGCTCGGGGCCACTAAGCTCAAACGGTGGGCGTCTATCATAGAAAAACGGAGTAGCGATGCCTTATTTAATCTCACGGACTCACTGCTCAAATTTAGAAGAGTTAAGGCTTGCAGCACCCCTCCTCATTCAGGGCTGGATCAGGCTTGTCGCTGGCAAGACTTCCCTCACCGGCATCCTGCAGGTACTCTAAGGTTATTAGCCTTTACCGCTGGGATTAATATGACTGAGTCCACCGCACCCATCGAACGTGAATCCATGGAGGTCGACGTTGTTGTCGTCGGCGCCGGCCCGGCCGGCCTTTCTACCGCCTGCCGATTGATGCAGCTTTCTCAACAACATGAACTGAATCTCAGTGTGGTGGTGCTTGAAAAAGCGGCGGCCGTGGGTGACCACATCCTCTCCGGTGCCGTAATTGAACCCACGGCACTGAACGAGTTATTTCCGGATTGGGCAGAGCGCGGCGCGCCGCTGAATACACCGGTTACCCGTGATGAGATATATTTTTTCACCAGCGCCCAAAAAGCGTTAAAGATCCCCAATGCCCTTGCTCCGCGGACCATGCATAACCACGGTAACTACATTGTCAGCCTCGGTCAGCTGGCCCGCTGGCTTGGAGAACAGGCAGAATCTTTAGGAGTCGATATCTATCCCGGCTTTCCCGCCAGCGAGGTACTGTTCAATGACACCGGCGCAGTAAAGGGAATAGCCACCGGTGAAATGGGTGTCGCTAAAAACGGTGAACACAAAGCCGCGTATGAGCCTGGTATGGAACTGCATGCCAAGTACACGGTGTTTGCTGAGGGTTGCCGGGGGCATCTCGGCAAGCAGCTGATCCGCCAATATGCGCTGGATCATGAAACATCACCGCAGCACTACGGCATTGGCCTTAAAGAACTGTGGCAAGTGGATGCCGCCTGTCACGAGCCGGGGTTGGTTGTGCACGGGGCTGGCTGGCCGTTGTCAGAAAACCACGCATCCGGTGGCGCCTTTTTGTACCATCTGACGGATCGCCAGGTCGCATTGGGACTTATCGTCGATTTGAATTACGACAACCCCTACCTCAGTCCCTTCGACGAACTGCAGCGATTTAAGACACACCCCAAAATTGCACCTACTCTGGCCGGTGCTGAACGACTGGCGTACGGCGCACGGGCGATTACCAAAGGAGGTCTTAATTCCCTGCCCAAGATGTCCCTGCCCGGGGCCTTCCTGGTAGGTTGTGATGCCGGCACACTCAACTTCTCGAAGATCAAGGGCACCCATACCGCTATGAAATCCGGCATGCTCGCCGCTGAGACCATTGTCGAGGTGTTGCTGGAAGGCGATCCAGGGGGCAAAGATCACACCCACTACGACTCACACATGCGCTGCTCGTGGCTTTACCCGGAACTGAAGTCGGCACGTAATTTCGGGCCAGCCTTGCATAAGTTTGGCCCGTATTTCGGTGGGGCGTTCAATTATGTCGATCAAAACTGGCTGCGAGGCAAATTACCTTTCACGCTAAAAGACAACACTGTCGATCATAACGCTCTCAAAGAGGTCAACAACGCCACACCGATCAACTACCCCAAACCTGACGGAGTGCTGACCTTTGACAAGAACTCCTCGGTTTTCCTGACCAATACCAACCACGAAGAAGACCAACCGGTGCACCTGCATCTTGGCGATGCGGATCTTCCTCTTAGCGTAAACCTGCCCCGTTGGGCCGAGCCTGCACAGCGATATTGTCCGGCAGGGGTCTACGAGATTGTCAGCGAAGGCTCAGTGCAACGCTTTCAGATAAATGCCCAGAACTGCATTCATTGCAAGACCTGCGATATCAAGGATCCCAGCCAGAACATCACCTGGGTGACTCCCGAGGGTGGTGGCGGGCCATCCTATAGTGCAATGTAGGCAGGCCTATCGACTCCTGTACTGTTTTACTTAACCGATAAACGCGCGGGCATTCTGAAAGAGGCGCAGCCACGGGCTGTGTTCACCCCAGTCTTTTGGATGCCAAGAATTGGTCAGCGTCCTGAAGTTGCGCTCAGGGTGCGGCATCATGATGGTAGCCCGGCCCTTAGCCGCACACAGGCCGGTAATTCCGTGATCAGAGCCATTCGGATTGAACGGATACTGATCGGTAGCATTGCCGTAGTTATCGACAAATCGCAGGCTGGCCTGCACGGCGTTATCCGGCATTGACGCTATATCCGACCCAGAAAATACGGCCCGGCCTTCGCCGTGCGCCACAACAACGGGAATACGACTCCCCGCCATCCCTTCAAACAGGACCGACTCACTTTCCAGAACCTCCACCATCACTACACGTGATTCAAACTGTCCTGAGTGGTTGTTCGCGAATTCGGGCCAATGCTGAGCCCCGGGAATCAGATCCTTCAGCGCTGCCATCATCTGACAGCCATTACACACTCCCAGCGCAAAAGCGTTGTCGCGATGAAAGAATGCTTCAAACATGTCCCGCAGGTGCCCCTGAAAAAGGATTGATTTAGCCCAACCCTGTCCGGCACCCAATACATCGCCAAAAGAGAACCCGCCGCAGGCTACAAAGCCACTGAAGTCCGCCAGGTCGTGTCGGCGCTCAGCAAGATCAGACATGGTGACATCAACGGCGGCAAATCCCGCCCGATCAAATGCGGCTGCCATCTCCATCTGCCCGTTTACCCCCTGCTCGCGCAAGATTGCAATCCTGGGGCGTTTGCCACTCAAAATCGCCTTGGTCGCGGGATTGTGCTCTGGATCAAACGCCGGCAAGGCACTTAAGCCCGGATCGGATAGATCACGCAGGCGTGCGTATTCCTCGAGTGCACATTGCGGGTTATCCCGCAGCCCTTGCATGCGGGAACTCAACTCTGACCAGGCACAATGCAAGTCGCTGCGCCGGGTTTCGAGCACTACCTCTTTGCCTGCCCGAATCCGCACGGTGTCAGGCGGGCCGCCTGGTCTTCCGATAATCCGAACCCATTGGCGCAAACCAACGCGCTCAAATAGACGCCAGACGTGATCCAGCGCATCACAGGGTACCTGCAGGACGGCTCCCGCTTCTTCGGCAAAAACTGCTGCCAGCGGGTTATCAACAACGCCCAGATCAATGTCGAGCGAGCAGCGACTGGCGAATGCCATTTCGGCAAGCGTTACCCCTAAGCCCCCATCAGAGCGATCGTGATACGCCAGCAACAAGCCCTGTGCCAGCAGCTCCCGGGTCACCTCGAAAAATGCGACCAGATCCTGGGGGTATTCAAGGTCCGGAACCTGATCGCCCACTTGCCCGTATACCTGTGCCAATGCCGAGGCCCCAAGGCGCTGGCAGCCACGGGCAAGATCCACCAGCAACAACTCAGTGTCGAGCTCCAAATTAAGATCGGGGGTAACGCATTTGCGCACATCTCCAACCGATGCAAAAGCGGTAATCACCAGCGATAACGGAGAGGAGACGCTATGCTCGACTTCCCCAACCTGCCAACGGGTCGACATAGACATCGAATCCTTGCCTACCGGAATCGAGATGCCAAGCGCCGGGCAAAGGTCACTCGCCACCGCGCGCACCGTATCAAAAAGTGCCGCATCTTCGCCGGGCTCACCAGCGGCAGCCATCCAGTTGGCCGACAGATGGACGTCTGAAAGAGCGTGAATCCCGGCACAAGCAATATTGGTAATTGCCTCGGCGACTGCCATCCGACCACTGGCTGGCCCACTCACGAGGGCCAAAGGCGTTCGCTCGCCCACCGCCATTGCCTCCCCAGTGTGGCCATCAAAACCCGCAGCCGTAACCCCGGCATCAGCGACTGGGACCTGCCAGGGACCGACCATCTGATCACGGACCACCTGGCCGCCGACACTGCGGTCGCCAATCGTGATCAGAAAAGTCTTATCGGCCACCGCCGGCAGGCGTAGCACCCGATCAAAGGCCTCATCCATTGTGATGCCAGAAAGGTCCAGAGCCGGGTAGTTGGCCGCCTGACGCCGGGCATCGCGCTGCATGCGTGGTGCGTTGCCAAACAGGGTTGTCATAGGCAGATCCACCGGGTGCGGCCCGGCCACCCCGGTAACGCCAGAGACACACAAATGCTCATCCGCGCTGGCGCTACCCACGATACTAAAAAGGCACCGCTCCCTCGTACATAGGGCCTTAAAATCTTCGATCCGCTTTGGTGCGACAGCTAAGACGTAACGCTCCTGCGCTTCATTACACCAAAGCTGCATCGGCGAAAGCCCCGGTTCATCACTCGGAATAGCGTCAAGGCTGAACACAGCGCCGATTCCCGCATCGTGCACAAGCTCAGGTAGCGCATTCGATAGCCCGCCGGCACCCACATCATGCAAGGACACAATCGGGCTTTGTGCACCCAGTGCAATACACCGGTCTAACACCTCCTGGCAGCGCCGCTGCATCTCGGCATTGCCACGTTGCACTGATGCAAAATCTAATGCCTCATCACTTTGTCCCGAATCGACACTGGAAGCCGCGCCGCCGCCCAAGCCAATCAGCATCGCGGGGCCCCCGAGCACCACGATCAGGGCGTCGGGCTCTATGGGCTGCTTGGCGACATGTCCGGGTCGAATATTGCCCATTCCGCCGGCCAACATTATCGGTTTGTGATAACCCCGACGAAGCGCTTTATCCTGAGCATCACAAAGAACTTCCAGAGTTCTGAAATACCCACCGATGTTGGGTCGACCGAACTCGTTATTGAACGATGCGGCGCCGATCGGTCCGTCCAGCATGATCTGCAATGGGCTTGCGAGCCGTCTTGGGTGCTGTAACTCGAGTTCCCAGGGCATCGGCCAACCCGGCAGGCGCAAGTCAGAGACAGAAAAACCCGTAATGCCGGCCTTGGGTTTCCCACCGCGGCCGGTAGCGCCCTCATCCCGGATCTCACCACCAGACCCAGTCGCCGCGCCGGGGAAAGGCGAGATAGCGGTGGGATGATTATGAGTCTCGACCTTCATCAACAGATGCATCGGTTCGGCAAGTTGCGAATACTCGCCATCATCAGGGCGCGGTAAAAACCAGGCGGACGGATAGCCTGTAATAACTGCAGCGTTGTCCCGATAAGCCACCAGCGTCTTGTCGCCGTTCGCAGCATGAGTACTTTGGATCATCTCAAAAAGGGAATGCGGCTGGTCTATATCATCAACTCTCCAGCGTGCATTAAAGATCTTGTGCCGGCAATGCTCAGAATTTACCTGTGCAAACATCATCAATTCGGCGTCCGTTGGATTACGCCCGAGCCGCTTGAATTCTTCAACGAGATAAGCGATTTCGTCGTGATTCAGCGCAAACCCTTCGCGTTGATTAGCATCCTCAAGAGCCGCTAGGCCGCTATTAAGGACATCCACAACCCTCAAAGGGCCGGCACTGGCGCAATAAAACACTCGTGCGAGATCCGCCTGATCGGAGGCAATCGACTCGATCATTGGATCATGAGCGAGTTGGGCCAAGTACCTGCGAGACTTGGTATCGTGAACCATGCCGTCAAAATGCCACGCGACGCCTCGTTCGAGGCGACTTAACCCAGAAAGACCACACCGTTTTGCAATCTCGCTCGCCTTGGTTGACCATGGTGAGCGTGTCCCCCAGCGGGGCACAACCAGCAAAGCACCCGCCGCAGCAACGACATCTTCCGTGCGTTCTTGAGTGCCATCGACCAGATTTCGCAACCTGGCCTTGTCGTTTGAGGACAGTTCGCCGCTCGTGTCTGCGAGGTAAAAGAAAAAGGCCCTCAGGCTCTTAAGCTGATGACCCCGGCCGGCGGCATCATGGGCCAGTTTTTCTAGACGAAAAGAGGATACCGCAGAGGCGCCGCCTAGAATCAGCACGGCCTTACCCAGCCTGCCCGGTCAGGAAGAGACGGGTTCTGTGAGATCGACCCCGAGCCGCAGTGCAACCTCTTCGTAGGCTTCGACCACACCACCCAGACCCTGGCGAAAACGGTCTTTATCGAGTTTTTTGCGCGTATCCGTATCCCAAAGGCGGCACCCGTCCGGGGTGAACTCATCACCCAGCAGTAGTTGACCACCGAAGCGGCCAAACTCCAGCTTAAAGTCGACCAGGGTCATCCCACCCGCGGCAAACAGCGCCCTCAGGATCTCATTGACCCGAAAAGTCTGGGATTTCATGCTCGTCACCTCTTCAGGGGTTGCCCAACCGAAGGAGGCAATATGGTATTCGTTGATCATTGGGTCGTGCAGTTCATCATTTTTGAGAAAAAATTCGAATGTCGGCGGCACGAGATCCAGACCATCCTCAACACCAAGACGCCTGCACAAGGATCCGGTTGCGATATTTCGCACAACGCACTCCACTGGAATCATGTCCAGCCGCTTAACCTGGGATTCTGTGTCGCTGCGAAGCCTTTCGAAGTGGGTCGCGACCCCCTTAGTCTCGAGGTGATCCATGATAAAGGCATTGAAGCGGTTGTTCACCATCCCTTTGCGGGCAAGCTGATCCATTTTTTCGCCATCGAAAGCCGAGGTATCATCACGAAATTCCATGATCAATTGGGCAGGATCCTGAGTGAGAAAAACCGATTTCGCCTTCCCCGAGTACAATTCTTGACCTTTTTCCATATGTCGGTGAGCCTTTATCTGTTTGAGGATTAAAGCAACTAGAGGATGCCGGCCAGATTCATGGCAGAACGCACCCGATCGTGATACTGCTCCGATAATGGCACCAACGGCAGGCGGATACCCCCGCCTATCAAACCCTGCTGCTCGAGTGCCCACTTGGCAGGAATTGGGTTGGACTCGAAAAACATCGCTTTGTGCAGGTCTGCCAGCTGATCGTTAAGGGCGCGCGCCTCGTCAGCATGGCCCAAAACCGCTGCCTGGCACATTCGATGCATGAGTTGCGGGGCGACGTTCGCTGTAACCGAGATAGTGCCTTTACCGCCAGCGAGCATCAACTCACAGGCGCTGCCATCCTCCCCTGAATAAACGGCAAAATCCGAAGGACAGCGGGCGATAAGATCACGCCCCCGATCCAGGTCGTTGGTCGCGTCTTTGATTGCCACAATATTGTCGATCTCCGCCAGGCGCACGGTCGTATCGTTATGCATATCTACCGCCGTGCGACCGGGCACGTTGTACAGAATCTGTGGGGTGGCGACCGCCTCAGCAATGGCCTTGAAATGCTGATACAACCCTTCTTGAGGGGGCTTGTTGTAATAGGGAACCACAAGCAGGCAGGCATCGACCCCGGCATCCATCGCGTGTTGGGTCAGGGCAATGGCCTCGGAGGTTGAGTTTGCGCCGGTACCACCAATCACTGGAATCCTTCCGGCAACCGCCTGAACTGTGCGGCTGATCACTTCGCCATGTTCTTCATGGTCGAGCGTAGCTGACTCCCCGGTGGTACCCACGGAAACAATTCCATCGGTGCCCTGAGAGATATGGTGCTCAACGAGTCCCTCGAGCGCGGGCCAGTCAACCGCACCGCGCTCATTCATTGGAGTGACCATCGCCACCATACTGCCTGTTAACATCTGCCCGCTCCTCGATTGTTTGCGATAATCCGGCGCCCCAAAGCGTGATAACCCGCAAAAGGTCGATGGTACTTTGGGTGCCCAAACAGCACAAGGCGTCCTTGCGCTTGGGGCTAAGTTCTCCGATGCTCAATAACCGTAACGAGGCATCGGCCGATGCCGGTCAGTTGCCTTGCTGACTCGATTCCGGCATCTTCACCTTGCCAGGTGCCAACGTAGGTTCCCATCTGTAATCACCGCCTCGGCGCCCAGGCAGAGCGGCATATTCGGGCTGACATGCCCAAACTCTGAGGAAAAAAAGACGGGACACGGCGACCGCGCCGCCATTTCGTTTTGTACCCACTCCTCGTCCTCTTGGCCAGGACCGATATCCGTAAAGCGCCCGAATACCACAGCACGAACATCCTCGAGGAGACCACAGTCGAGCCACTGGCGCCAGCAACGCAATAAACGCGGCGGGCTCTCGCCGGAGTCCTCAAAGAAGAGAATATGTCCGGCGAAACCATTTGGCAGATACGCTGTGCCAATCAGGTTGGTCAGGACGCTCAGGCACCCACCAAACAGCCGGCCCGAATAACTTGAGTCCACCTCGCCGCCGTGCCCGTTAACAGAAACAGTGCCCTGCCAAACCTGTCCACTGCACAGCAATGTCATCAGTTGCTCGATATCTGCCCCATCACCCCACAGAGGCGACCCGGGCATGGGTGCGTGTAGCGCAGGCCAGTGCAGGCGGGTATAAAACGCACTCTGCAACGCGCTGACATCTGAGAAACCAATCAGCGGTCGCGGTGCAACGTCGGCCAGCGCAGTCCAATCTACCAGGCCAAGCAGTTCGCTCGCGCCATAGCCCCCGCGAACACACAACAGATAATCATAGTCATGCCCCGACAGCCCGGTATTGAAGTGGGCGAAACGCGTCGCAACCCCACCGACCGAGAGGCGCTCGCCCGTACTCTGATTGCTGGGCTCATAATCCACCTGCAGACCCGCCTCACGCAACTGGGCGAGATTGGTATTCAGTACCCCCGAATCTGGAGGGCCGCAAGGCTCAATGACCCGGATGCGCACGCGCCCTACCTCCTGCGCCGGACTCACATCAGCGGCGGGCATCTTCAGGCCGCCAGCAGATTCTTGAGCGGGCCATGCTGCTGCGAGAGCGCGACTTTTTCATCCGGTTCAAGAACCCGGGTGAAATCCCACTGACCCTTAAAGTGGAAACTGCGCATGAGGGACAGTCCCGAAATAGCTAGAACATTAAGGCCGGCGAACTGGCCTACCAGCGCGCGGGCGATCGTACGATAGCGCCGCAGATGCCCCGGACCGAATAAGCCGCGGCTGTAGATCAGGGCCCGCTTACCGTAAACCGCAATATTCACACGTCGATCTCTGGGGTTGAGTTGGTCGATTCGACCAGGATCTTGCCGGCTGCACTGGCCACTTCTACCCCTGACTGGTTAGTGCAGCAACATGACAATTCCACGATACCACCGTCAAACTTGGGTTTGTCGGTTGTTGCGATTACGCGCCAGAGCGCCCGCAGCGTGTCACCTGGCCGAACCGGGGCCATGAACCGGCAACTGTGCTCCAGATAGGCAATTGCGGTGCCGCAGAAATAAAGGCCCACCGGCGCCGCCACGAAGGCGCTGGTGAAAGGCCCGTGAAGAATGCGCCCGCCAAAGCGTGACTGTGCAGCGAAGGTCTCGTCGACATGCAGGGGATTAAAATCACCGAACAGGCCCGCCGCGGTCACCAGGTGGGTTTCGGTGATGGTCAGCACATAGTCAAACTCGTCCCCGACGACGACTTCATCATAGGCCTTGCCTTGTGGAATACGCAATGTACCGGCTCCCGCCAAACCCATTGAAAGCGGATTATAAGCCCGATAGGAGACGCCACAGGAAACCCGCTAATGCCAGTGAGGGCACTCCGCACAAAGCATTCCAGGTCATCGAGGCGCTGAGGGCGAGCAAGACTCGGAGTACGCTTTCCTTGGGCGATGGCCCAGTCGATTTGGACGCAACATGTCCGGTACTGCGTCTGACTGACAGAGGCCCGGAAAGGCGTTAGGATTGGCGCCATTCCCGTGGAGGCGATGCATTGTCTATTTTTGAACAAACTCTTGAAAAAGATCCAGCGAACTTTGAAGCGTTAACCCCGGTCAGTTTTCTTCGGAGAGCCGCCCAGGTCGCACCCGAACACTGTGCGATTATTCACGGTCAACGTCGCTATACCTACGCACAATTCTGGGAACGCTCCTGCCGTCTTGCCAGCGCGCTGGCTAGCAGGGGGATCGGCCATGGGGACTGTGTTGCCATCATGGGAGCCAACACGCCGGAGATGCTTGAAGCGCATAACGCCGTGCCCATGCTGGGGGGCGTACTGAACTCGCTGAATATACGCCTGGATGCCAAAACCATCGCGTTTATCCTGGATCATGGTGAAGCTCGAGTATTACTCACAGATCGCGCTTTTTCCCAAACGATTCAGGAAGCCGTATCTCTGATAGAGCGGCCCATCCTGATTATTGACATCGACGACTCCGAAAGCGAGGGCGGAACGCTCGTTGGAGAAATGGACTACGAGCATTTTATTGCGCAGGGTCAGCCAAACTTCCCGCCTGGCCAGCCTGAGGATGAATGGCAAGCACTGTCACTGCTGTATACCTCCGGCACCACGGGCAACCCCAAAGGCTGCGTCTACCACCACCGGGGGGCCTACCTTAACGCTATGGGTAATATGTCGACCATGGGGCTGGACCGTAAGTCCGTCTACCTCTGGACCTTGCCGATGTTCCACTGCGACGGCTGGACCTTTACCTGGGCCGTCACTGCCGCACTTGCGACCCATGTCTGCCTGCGCGCTGTGGAGCCCGGCCCGGTATTTCGCTCAATTGCCGAACACGGGGTAACTCATATGTGCGGAGCCCCCATCGTGCTGAATATGCTGGCCAATGCCCCCGCGGACACTAGATCGCCCTTCTCCCAGACTGTCGAAATTGCGACCGGAGGCGCCGCGCCTCCTTCAGCTGTGATCGAAGCAATGGAGACAGATGGTTTCCATGTGACGCATCTTTACGGCCTTACCGAGACCTACGGCCCAGCAACGGTCTGCATTCCCCAGGATGACTGGCCAGATCTGGCGCTACAGCAACGCTCAGCCCGGATGGCGCGCCAGGGCGTTCACTACGGCACGCTTGAGAACGCCAGCGTCAAAAATCCTGACACACTGGAGGATGTACCCTGGGATGCGCAAACCTTCGGCGAAGTAATGGTGCGCGGCAACACAGTGATGAAAGGTTATTTAAAGAATCCAAGCGCGACAGCGCAAGCCTTTGCGGGAGGCTGGTTTCATACGGGGGACATTGCCGTACGTCATCCTGATGGCTACATTGAAGTGAAAGACCGCTCCAAGGACATCATCATCTCAGGTGGAGAAAATATCTCTAGTCTGGAGGTTGAAGAAGCGCTCTACCGACACCCCAAGGTCCTCGAAGCTGCCGTAGTCGCACGGCCCGACGAAGCCTGGGGTGAAAGCCCCTGCGCTTTTGTCACGCTGCGCGAAGGCGTGCAAGTTAAGGAGCGCGAGATTATCGAGTTCTGCCGGGGCAACCTTGCCCATTACAAGGCGCCGCGCACAATTGTATTTTGCGACCTACCGAAAACCTCGACCGGAAAGATTCAGAAATTTGTCTTGCGGGAGATGGCTCAGAACCTTAGGGACTAAGAGCTCGGTGCGAGACCAGGCAGACTGTCAGGTGGCCAGCGCTACACTTGGCATCGAACGAGGTTATCGCACACGATCAGGCCGCCTTCTAAAATTTCACAGCGAAGCCCGCCCTTATGAGTCAGGCGCTTGACCAGATCGGGCACCTCCAGCAGATCCTGCAAATAAGCGCACGGCTCGCACAACTCTATACCTTGCACCTGTACTTCACCCACAGCGAATGTCACGCCGACCAACGAATTCAAAAAGACGCCCTTGGTCACCAGGTTACGGCGAAATGCAGTCACGGGTAGTGGTTTGGCAAGCTCGCTGTTCAGAGCGTCGATAACCTCGCTCTCGATCAAGGTCAGTTGCGTCTTTGACGGCGCATCAGTTGCACAGTAGCGATCCCCCCTTAAACCTTCGCCGGCTATTGCGACAGCCTCGGTTACCGCTTTGATCGAACCCCCTTCAGCCGGGGAAATACAAACGGCAATAATTCGCCCTGCGTTGTGCATACTGCTGTGCCCGGCTTACAGCGGAATATTGCCATGTTTTCGCCAGGGGTTATCCAACTGCTTTTTTCGCAGCATGGATAACGAGCGGCACAGGCGCCGGCGGGTATCACGGGGAAAAATCACGTCGTCAATAAATCCCCGATGCCCTGCGACGAAGGGATTGGCGAATTTCTGGCGGTATTCTTCAGTGCGCTGTGCAATCTTTTCCTCGTCTCCGATATCCTCACGGAAGATGATCTCAACGGCTCCCTTGGGTCCCATTACCGCGATCTCGGCACTCGGCCAGGCCAGATTGACATCCCCACGCAGGTGTTTCGATGCCATGACATCGTATGCACCACCGTAGGCCTTACGCGTAATCACGGTAACCTTAGGCACGGTGCACTCGGCGTAGGCGTAAAGTAATTTGGCGCCGTGCCGAATAATCCCTCCGTACTCCTGCGCAGTACCGGGTAAAAACCCGGGGACGTCGACAAAAGTTAAAATCGGTATCGAAAAAGCGTCGCAAAAACGCACAAAGCGGGCCGCTTTAACGGACGACTGGATATCCAGGCACCCTGCGAGCACCATCGGCTGATTGGCAACCACACCGACAGTTAAGCCTTGCATGCGCCCGAACCCGGTAATAATGTTGCCGGCGTAATCGGGCTTCAGTTCGAAAAAATCACCGTCATCCACAACCTTGGTAATTAATTCATGCATATCGTACGGCTTGTTCGGATTATCCGGAATCAAGCTGTCCAGCGAGAGCTCCGCACGATCAGCAGGATCCACCACCTCACGCTCAGGCGGGTCGGCCATATTGCTAAGCGGTAGAAAATCGAAAAAACGCCGCAGATTCAACAAAGCATCGATGTCGTTATCAAACGCGCCATCAGCCACACCGGAGCGGCTGGAGTGGGTACTCGCACCGCCGAGTTCCTCATGGGTGACGGTTTCATGGGTGACAGTCTTGACAACCTCTGGGCCGGTTACAAACATGTAGGAGGTATTGCGGACCATGAAGACAAAGTCCGTTATCGCAGGGGAATACACCGCCCCGCCGGCGCAAGGACCCATAATCATGGAGATCTGCGGAATGACACCCGAGGCCAAAACATTGCGCTGGAAGACCTCCGCGTAGCCGGCTAACGAATCAATGCCTTCCTGGATCCTCGCACCCCCTGAGTCATTCAGTCCTATAACGGGAGCACCCACCTTCATTGCATGATCAAGGATCTTGCAGATTTTGCCGGCATGAGCCTCTGATAATGACCCGCCAAACACGGTGAAATCCTGGCTGAAAACGAAAACCGTGCGGCCGTTGATGGTACCGTGGCCGGTAACCACGCCATCGCCTGGAACTGTTTTTTCGGCCATGTCAAAATCGGTGCAGCGGTGCTCGACAAATACGTCCCACTCCTCGAAACTGTTCTCGTCAAGCAGAACACCGATACGTTCGCGGGCCGTCAATTTGCCTTTGGCATGTTGCGCCTCGATACGCTTTTGACCGCCGCCCTGCTCGGCCGCCAGACGGCGCCGCTCTAATTCTTCAATAATTCGGTGCATGGGTTTTTAAGTTCTCGGACGCTGGATCATGTTCAACACCTCTTGTGCAGCCTGGGGAATATTGGTGCCAGGGCCGTAAAATGCAGCAACCCCCAGGCTTGCCAACCGTTGCCGGTCCGCCGTCGGTACCACGCCACCGAGAACCACAATAATCTCAGCGGCTTGGTGTCTATCCAATTCTTCAATGACCTGCGGCACCAACGTGTCGTGACTTCCCGCCTGAGAGGATATGCCAATAACATGCACGTCATTATCAATAGCCTGTCGGACAACCTCCTCGGGTGTCTGAAACAGTGGGCCGATATCAACATCAAAACCAATATCCGCAAACGCCGTGGCAATAACCCGAGCACCTCGATCGTGCCCATCCTGTCCTAACTTCGCAACGAGAATTCTCGGACGCCGGCCAGCATCTCGCGCAAAATCGGCCACGGCGCGGCGAATTTCGCCGAACTCCTCGTCATCCTGGTATGCTTCGCCGTACACCCCTGAAATCGTCCCAATCTGAGCCTGGTGACGGCCGAAAACCTGCTCCAAAGCAAGAGAAATTTCCCCTACGGTGGCGCGTGCACGTGCCGCCTCAAGGGCATACTCTAGCAGGTTCGCTCCGGCCTGCCCGGCAGCCTCGGTGAGCCCCGTTAACGCCTGCTGGCAACGATTCTCGTCACGGCTGTTACGCACCTGCTCCAATCGCCCGAGTTGGGTATTACGTACTACAGAATTATCTATGTTGAGAATATCCACATCGGTGTCAGCACTGCTCTGGTAGCGATTCACCCCCACCATGACTTCCTCACCGCGATCAACACGGGCCTGTCGGCGAGTGGCGGACTCCTCAATACACCGTTTTGGCACTCCACTTGTAACCGCTTCGGTCATGCCGCCCATCGCTTCAACTTCGTCAATCAACGAACGTGCATGACTGACCAGAGAGGCAGTCAGGCTTTCTACATAGTACGAACCCCCCAAGGGATCAACCACTCGAGTTATCCCAGTCTCCTCTCGCAGGATGAGCTGGGTATTGCGTGCAATATGGGCCGAAAAATCTGTAGGCAACGCCAGGGCCTCATCGAAACTATTGGTGTGTAGCGACTGGGTACCCCCAAACACTGCGGCCAGGGCTTCGATCGTGGTACGGATAATATTATTGTAAGGATCCTCGCCGGTCAGGCTCACGCCAGATGTCTGGCAGTGCGTTCGCAACATGAGCGAGCGCGGATCAGACGGGCTAAATTTTTCCTTAATCAGCTCGGCCCAGAGTAATCGGGCCGCCCGTAACTTGGCGACCTCCATGAAAAAGTTCATGCCAATACCGAAGAAGAACGACAAACGCGGCGCAAACCGATCGATACCCAAGCCACTGTTAACCGCCGTGCGCACATACTCGACGCCATCAGCCAGGGTGTAGGCCAGTTCCTGTACCGCTGTCCCACCCGCTTCTTGGATGTGGTAACCCGAAATAGAAATCGGGTTAAACCGAGGCATATACTGAGCCGTGTAACCAATAATATCCGATACGATCCGCATGGAAGCCTGCGGCGGATATATATAGGTATTTCGAACCATAAACTCCTTGAGAATATCGTTCTGCAAGGTACCGGATAGCTTCGCGATATCAACTCCTTGCTCCTCACCCGCCACAATGAAC
>Ga0208406_1000332_pt1 | contig 19609 bp, 10 predicted proteins | sample ETNtaG_15_FD_185769 | JGI IMG/M metagenome (GOLD analysis project Ga0208406, IMG submission 185769) | Marine microbial and viral communities from oxygen minimum zone, Eastern Pacific Ocean - ETNP201302PF89A (SPAdes) (version 2) | ecosystem: Environmental > Aquatic > Marine > Oceanic ...
GCCAAGATCCTTTGACAGGTCAAACAAGAAGATTTGCGTCGGGCGATTATTGGGCTGCTTGGCATTCGGCCGACGGGGAGTGCGCGGTTTTTTCACAAGTAGTTTCCAGTTGCCACTTCGGAGACCCTCGATGTCCCCGCGGGAGGTGTAGTGCAGGAACTCCTTGCGGGGGGATTTTTTCGTGGTCCCCTTCCAGAGGCCAGCCACGTCCATGCCATCAATCTTTGTGCCAGCAGGCAATAGCTTGCCGGTAAGGGCAGCAATAGTCGGCAGTACGTCGATGGTCCCGGTAAGTTTTTCGCAAACCGTTCCTGCAGGAATGCCGGGGCCTCGCATCACGCAGGGCACGCGTTGTCCTCCCTCAAAAGTGGTCCCCTTGCCTTCGCGTAGTGGGCCGGCCGAACCTCCATGGTGACGGAATTGGAGCCATGGACCGTTGTCGGTGGTGTAGATGACGTAGGTGTTATCAACGAGTTTCAGTTCATCCAATGTCTTCAACAGGCGACCCACTTCCGAATCGATATGCTCAATGGTATTGATGTAGGCCTTCTTGGGATCGGGATCACGCACTTCATCGGGAACATAGAGTGGGATATGCGGCATCGAATGCGGCAGGTAAACGAAAAAGGGCTTGGCCTTGTTGGCCTTGATAAAGTCGATGGACTTCTGGGTGTAGCGTCGGGTGACGGTACGCTGGTCCACGGGTAATTCGACAATTTTCTCGTCCTCAAACAATGGGGTTTTCCACTTGGTGAGCGTTGACTCAGGGTCATTCCAGAGAACATCCATGCCTGCCCAACCGCCTTTAGGCTTTCCCTTGTTGTCGGGATGGTTCATGTCGTTGGAGTATGGGATACCATAGTAAGTGTCGAAGCCGTTGGAGGTTGGCAGCACTTCCTTATGGTGACCGAGGTGCCACTTGCCAAAACAGGCGGTGGCGTAACCTTGGGATTTCAAGTGGTCGGCGATGGTGTGTTCCTTGGGATTCAGTCCCTTGGTCGATGAGGGGAATAAGACATGCTGGTGCATTCCAACGCGCTTGGGATAGCAACCGGTGAGCAACGCCGATCGGGAAGGCGTGCAAACCGGCGAGGCTACCATGAAGCTCGTAAACTTCCGGCCTTCCTTGGCAATGCGATCGATATTCGGCGTGCGGATGGTTTTGGACCCAAAACAGCTCAGGTCGCCGTAGCCTTGGTCATCGGCAAAGATGATGATGAAGTTGGGCTTCGCAGCGGACGAGGTTTTAACGGCGAGAAAGAATACGGCCAGAAGACAGGCCAAGATGGCATTTTTTTGTTTCATGTGAATTGTGTTTAGGTGGTGATGTAGGGCGTGTCATCCGACTGCGGGGCGCTTGGCCAGGCGAGAGTTAAGGCAAGGAGAGTAAGTGGTAATATTGGTTTCATGATTAAATCGGCTGGTAAGAATATTATCGTTCAACTGGCGTCCGGTGTCAACTGTTTAAGCGAAGTGAATGCTGTTCAGTCCCAAAGCCATCAGTTGTAGCGCTTGGGTCGTTGTTCGGGAGCAATAGTTAAATCGACTCATTTTTCTGGCCGCTTGACGGTGAACTGGCATTGGCGTCTCATTGGGTTGCTATGGCACTCCTCAAGTGTTTTTTTAAAATGGCACTACCTTCTCATTGGGTTGCTATGAAACAACTCCTACTCACAACAATCGCAGCCGTGTTGTTGATGGGGTGTGGAAAGCCGCAGCAATCGTCTCCTCAAGCTGAAACGAAACCAGTTGAACCGGTTGCTGAAAATGCAAAACTAGAACCTACAACAGCAAAACCAGAACACCCACAAGCAAATCGTGCGCTGATTGAAGCAACGGCAACAGGAAACGTTGAGGCCGTCAAAAAAGCCATTGCTGATGGAGCGGATGTGAATGTGAAGGCGGTTGGTGGAGGGACTCTTTTGTTTATTGCGGCTCATGAAGGTCACAGGCAAGTCGCTGAACTACTAATTGCCGAAGGTGCAGATGTAAATGAGATGAATGGCAGTGGTGAAACGCCGCTAAATTGGGCCAAAGGCGAAACCGCTGACCTCCTCCGCAAACATGGCGGCAAGACAAAAGAAGAATTGAAAGCTGAAGGCAAATGAAACACCCCTCACAACAATCGCATCCATGAACCGGCGAAGCTTTCTCTTCTCCACAAGCATCCCTGCAGCCGCTGTTTTAATGGGCGGAATCCCTCAAGGTCACAGCAAGCCCGTAGATCCGATCGGAACCTTTAAACCACTCGTCCAGCGCGATCGCCTTCCGGATCCGGTGATCATCCAGTCGCTTGAACTGTATGAAAGGGATGACAACTGGTTCATCCGTGCCCGCTCCAAAGATGGCGCTGAAGGCTGGTCTGTCGGACATCCTAAAAAAATGGAGCTGAGCCAACACGTCTTCACCAAGGAGATCGCTCCCTACATGCGCGGCAAAGACGCGCGGGATCTCGATCGATTGGTCGATGGCGTCTTTCTCAGCGGTAATAATTACAAGATGCAAGGGCAACTGTTCTGGGTTCCCCTCGCAGCAGCCGAATTCGCGATCCTCGATCTCTTGGGCAAAGTCGCCAAGCGTTCGGCGGCGGATTTGTTGGGTGGACAGCGACGCAAGCAGATCAATCTCTATATTGCCAACAATCATCGCACTAAAGATGCCCAGGAGTCCCTGCGCCGCATCATCAAATCAGTAAAGAGCATCGATGCCAAAGCATTGAAGTTCAAAATCGGAGGTCGAATGAAAGTGATCGACGAGGTTCCCAACCGCACCGAGAAATTGATCCCCATGGTTGCTAAAACCTTGGGTGATCGATGCACCCTCTACGCCGATGCCAACAGCTCCTACCTCTCAGTGAAAAAGGCCATTGAAGTCGGAAAAATATTGGAGGCAAACGGGGTCGCATTCTACGAGGAACCCGTGCCCTTCGACTACCTTGACGAAACGAAACGAGTCGCTGAGGCATTGAACATTCCCATCGCATGGGGCGAACAGGAGAGCAGCCAGTGGCGCTTCAAATGGATGGTTGAAAACAGTGGCGTCCGCATCTTCCAGCCTGACATTTTCTACTACGGTGGCCTGATCCGCTCATTGCGCGTCGCCCAGATGGCAGCGGCCAAAGGCTTTGATTGCACCCCACACATTTCCGGCGGTGGCCTTGGGTTTCTCTACATGGGAATCTACGCTGCATGTTGCCCCAACCCTGGACCACATCAGGAATACAAGGGACTGACCGACGATTTCCCCTGGGAATCCACAGGCGACAAGATCACCGTCAAAAACGGATCCATGACCGCACCCAACGGCCACGGAATTGGTGTGGATATTGATCCTGACTATTTGGCGAATGTCGACAGAGTCAGATAGCCAGCTCCGACCTCAATCAATCTGTAATGGAGTGATCCCGACAGGCGGAACACCTGACTGCTCGGACGGATCATGCGTAAGCGGTCTTTTGGCATCCCCTTCTGCGAGGGCGAAAGAGGTGGTAGGCAGGAGTGGAGCGAGTTTTGAGGCCGCCGCTTTCAGAGATGCTTGGCGATTCTTCTGCCAGTTGAGAAACCGCCGACCTCCTCCGCAAACACGGCGGCAAGACGGGTGAAGAATTGAAAGCTGAAGGGAAATAAAACACCTGCTTGTAATAATAGTCTCCTAATTCATGGAATACAGAAACAAGAAGTTTTTTTGGATCGAAAAATCGGCCTGCGAAACTTTATTTTTAGTAACCCAATTGTTACATTTTCTGTCTACGCAGTCACATTTAAGATTTAGGTATGATGCCCATCAAAATAAACCCACATTACAATAGGAGCAGGAAATCAGGCTTTTTCGCAACGAGCCTGATTGTTTTGATAGCCACGGTGGCTGGTCTGAACTCTGCCATGGGAGCAAAGTTGAAGGTTGATGATCTCTTTCGCTCTGACCAACTTCTTGAGGTTCAGATTAAAATGCTTCCTTCAGACTGGGGCAAACTACGTAAAGAAAGCGATAGAAGAAACGGGGGGTTTGGCCGCTTATTCGGTGGCAGTCGTTCAGCTGGGAATCGCTTCAACTTGTACAAGGCGGATATCACCATAGATGGTAAGATAATCCCAAGCGTAGGCATAAGAACTAAGGGCTTTATAGGATCATTGAATCCGGAGCGTCCATCCCTAAAGGTGAAATTTGATGAATACTTAGATCAATCTCCTGTTGAGGGACTGGACCGTCTTACACTCAACAACAATGTACAGGACGAATCCCTTGCGAGCCAATATCTCACCTACAAACTTTTCAATAAGGCCGGTGTTCCTGCCCCAAGGATCAACCACGCAAAAGTAACTGTCAACGGAGAGTATCTTGGGATATATGCCCACGTAGAGTCAGTTAGAGGTCCATTCATTAAACGGCATTTTGGGGATTATTCTGGAGAGTTCTATGAGGGTACAATCGCAGATTTTTATCCACAAGCAGTAGAAAATATAGAAGCCAAGAACAAGCATTCTAAGAGAAACCGGACCCAGGCAAAAAAACTTGCTCAGATCCTTGAGAGCAAGGAGAGCTTCAACTTGGTCAAGGCGGAGAAGTACGTCAACGTCGACCAGTTCATCAAGTTTTGGGCCATGGAGACTCTTCTTGGTTTTTGGGATGGCTACACCAACAACCAAAACAACTACTATGCGTATTCTAGTCCGAAGGATGACATGCGATTCCATTTCATACCATGGGGTGCGGACGGTGCCTTTACTGAGGGAAGGGGGCCTTTTAGTCGATTTGGTGGAGATGACAATGAACCAAAATCAGTTTACTCGCAGAGTATGCTCGCAAATCGCCTCTTTCAACTCGATGGAATTCCCGCTCGTTACAAGGCGGCACTACAGGATATCTTAATGAATGTCTGGAAAGAGGAGGATATTAAAGATGAAATTAATCGCATCCAGGCTTTGACGCAAAACCATCTTCATCCTCGACAGGATCGTATTGATCGGGGCGTCAACCGATTGATTGCATTCGTAGAGGGTAGGCGTTCCAGTATTGAATCAGAGCTTCAGAATTGGCCTGTTACGGTTTCAAGAGGTCCGCGAATACCTAGATATTCGGTCAAAATCGGTGAGTTAAATGGAAATTTTGAGACCGTATGGAAAAATGAACGTTTGGAGAATATCACCAACCAGGGCAAAGCCGAGATTCAACTTACCCTAAATGGGGAACAAGTGACCTTTTCCAAGCTGGGGGTGCTGGGGCAACCCGAGGAACCTCGGAGATGGTTTGGAGGAAGGGGTAGAGGGCGACCAGAACAAGCACGGGAAGTCAACCCAACTATCACTTTTCAGGGTGTCAGTGAAGATAATGGGCAACAAGTGAGAATAACGCTGACAATCAACCGTGAATACTTTGAATCTGGTAAAAAGGACGTGCCATTCCAAGGTTCCATTCTGGTGTTCAATGCCGATGAGGATCAAAACGACTTTGGATTCAGCAGGTTCAGGTCAATGAAGACTCTGGATGGTGCATTTAAGCTGAGTGAAGCCGAGATGAATGAGGGGGGAGGCGTTGCAGGCACATTAAAGATGAATATAAATGAAAGTCGGGGTGGGTTTAGTTTTGGAGGAGGCCGCAGCAGAGGTACAAGACGCTGACAAGTTCTGGCCAATTGCACATGGAGGCTTAGGAGGTGGCAAGACAGTTAAAGAATTAAAAGCTGAAGGTAAATGAAACACCTCCTACTCACAACAATCGCAGCCGTGCTACTGGTGGGGTGTGGGCCGTCTTGAGCTTTGTCCGTAACCGGAGATCCTCGTCGGAAATCTGAGCCTTGGCCATGGAAAGTTGATTAGGTCCTTCGGATTACGTTTTTTGGGTTAATAGGCCTGCCGGTATTTAAAGGGCGTCGTTCCCATTCGTTCTCTAAACTGAGTGGTGAAAGCGCTCTGGTCGCAGAAACCAATTTCGAGGGCGATGTCTGAAATGTTTTTTTCTCTTTCACTGCGGAGCAATTGACAGGCTAGCTGTATTCGGCACCGTCCTAGAAACTGACTTGGCGTCAGACTGGTTTCTTCTTTAAAGCGCCGGTTAAAATGACGGTGCGACATCCCTGCTTCCCTAGCCAGTTCGGAGACTGAGGAAAAGGTTTCCGGGCGGCTCAAAAGTTTTTCCACAGCTTTCGCTATTGCCGGGTCGGCAGACTTCAGGGCTTTCTCCTGATTGTAACGTTCCACGGTCCCCATGATGCCGATGGTCTGATCTGTGTAATCACGAACAGGCATTTTGTGAGTCATAAACCAATCCGGTAATCCGTGCCGATTGAGGAACATCTCAACCATCTGCGGCATGGCCGTTCCGGTTGCCAGTACCCTTTCGTCATCTTTTCGAAACTTTGTTGCCAAAGGCTTCGGAAAGAGTTCATAATCTTCTTTCCCAATGATCTTTGATTCCTCATCGAGTCCGAGCCGGGCAAAGAAATTCCGATTGGCAGCAACGATCTGAAAACTGGCATTCTTAATAAAAAACGAGACGTTGCTAAGATGATTGAATAGCTCGAGAAAATCCTCGCAATTCGCGGATTTCGCAAAAAACTCAGCTTTGAGTGATTTAGGCATTGATGGCCAGATTCTACAATTTTTTGGCTAGTCTGCTCAAGAGCCAAATGTTGATTTACGGTAAGAGAGTTTTGCCAGCCTAGCTGGCTCATTGCTCAATAGCCCCGTCTGCGAGAAATCGCGGGCGGGGTAACTTAGACCATTAAATGACCGGAACTCCCCGCACCATGACAAAACCACATCTTACACCTGGACCTAAAAAAACATTCCGGAGGTATCCGCGGATATTGAAAAAATCGTTGTCACTTCTAGCAATTTGCCTAGCCTCCGTACAAGCCAATGCCGAGCCGAAAGTGGGTGCGATCCGCGTGCTGTTCCTCGGTCACGAAAGCGAGCATCACAACAGCAACAAGTTCTACCCGATGTTGGCCAAGGCGCTTGGTCGCGACGCCATCTATTTTGATTACGTGACCAGCGTCGAGGAGGCGCTCGGCGACGCGGCTTACCTAAACAAGTTCGACGCTTTGCTGCTTTATGCGAACCATGGAAGGATCACGCCCGGGCAGTGGAAAAACCTGAAGGGCTACGTCGAGGGCGGCGGCGGTTTTGTGCCGGTGCATTGCGCGAGCTGGTGCTTTGGCAACGAACCGGGTTTCGACCAGTTGGTCGGCGGCCGGTTCGCCAGCCACAAGACCGGTATCTTCACCGCCAAAGTGATCGACCCGAAGCACCCGGCGATGGCCGGTGTCAAGGAGTTCGAGGCCTGGGACGAGACCTACAAGCACAGGAACCACAACAAGAAAGATCGTCAGGTGTTGATGGTGCGCGAGGTGGCGGAGAAGGGTGACAATATTACCGAACTCGAGCCGTGGACCTGGGTGCGCACACAGGGCAAGGGGCGTGTCTTCTACACCGCGTCGGGCCACGACGAGAGAGTGTGGGGGCAGTCGGCCTTCCACCAGTTGCTGAAGGCGGGGATCCTGTGGTCGGTGGGCGATGCGAGGAAGCAGTCGTATGAAAAATTCATCGCCGCCCGCGCGCCGCTGAAATATGAGAAGCGCGGTGACATCGCCAACTACGAGAGGCGCCCCGAGCCGTTGCCTTACCAGTTCCCGCTCTCCGCCAGGGACAGCATGGATTACACCCAGGCGCCGGTCGGCTTTCGGCTGGAACTGTTCGCCAGCGAGCCGGACGTCATCAACCCCATCGGCCTCGCCTGGGACGAGCGCGGTCGCCTGTGGGTCGCCGAGACCGTCGACTACCCCAATAATATGCCCGACAGCCGCTTCGGCAACGACAAGATCAAGATCCTCGAAGACACCGACGGCGACGGTAAGTGCGACAAGGTAACCGTGTTTGCCGAGGGTCTGAACATCCCGACCTCGCTGACCTTCTCGCGCGGCGGGATCATCGTCGCCCACGTGCCCGACTTCTTATTTCTGAAGGACACTGACGGCGACGACAAGGCGGACGTGCGCGAGGTGCTCAACACTGGGTGGGGGACAGGAGATACCCACGCCGGGCCGTCGAACCTGCGCTATGGATTCGACAACTGGATCTGGGGAACCGTCGGATACTCGGGCTTCAGAGGTGAAGTGGGCGGCAAGAAACTGGGTTTTGGTTCCGGTGCCTTTCGCATGAAGCCGGATGGCTCGGAGTTGGAGTTCCTGCACCAATTCAACAACAACACCTGGGGGCTGGGTTTTAACTCTGCGGGCGACGTGTTTGGTTCGACCGCCAACAACAACCCGAGTTTCTTCTGCGGCATCCGCGCCACCGCCTACGGTAGCGGCAAGAAGGGCATGAGTGCGAAGATGATCGCGACCGACCGCTCGTTCCACCCGATCACACCGAACATCCGCCAGGTGGATGCTTTCAATAACTACACCGCCGGTGCCGGCCAGACCGTGGCGACCTCGGCGGGGTTCCCGGAGTCGTTCCGCGAAAAGGTGGCGTTTATCGGCGGGCCGACCGGGCATCTGTTGGGGAAATATCACCTTTCCCGCGCTGGCTCGGGCTACAAGGCGAAGAACGGCTATGCGTTCCTGGCCTCGGCCGACGAGTGGTTCTCGCCGGTGGCGGCGGAGGTCGGTCCGGACGGCAACCTGTGGGTCGCGGACTGGTACAATTTCATTATCCAGCACAACCCGACACCGAGCAAAGCGCGCGCAGGCTATGACGCGAAGAACGGCAAGGGCAACGCGCACATCAATCCGAACCGGGACCGTGGCCACGGGCGGATCTATCGCGTGGTGTGGGACAAGGCACCGGAGGCGAAGATCAAATCGCTGGCCGGCGCGAGCGATGCTGAATTGGTCGCCGCGATGGACAGCGATAATTTGTTCTGGCGCCAGACCGCGCAACGGCTGGTGGTCGACGGCGGCAAGCAGAGCGCTACGACCGCATTGAAAGCGAAGGTCAAGGCTGGCGGCGCTGGCGCCATCCAAGCACTGTGGAGCTTGCACGGCCTTGGCAGTCTCGACAAGGAGACACACCAACAGGCGTTGTTGAGCAAAGACCCCGCGCTGCGTCGCAACGCGATCACCGCGTTGGGGAACGATGCGGCAGCGTTGCAGTTGTTCTTCGACACTGCGGTCGTGCAGGACGCGGACCTGATCGTGCGCCTGGCCGCCTTCAACAAGATGGTCCAGTTTGAGGATAAGAAGACGATTGAGCTGGCGGCCAAGACCTTGATCACGGATTCGGCCAATGCCGATGACATGTGGCTGTCGCAGAGCCTGCGCAACGCGGGGGCCGGAGAGGTCAAGAAAGGGCCTGCAACGTTTGGTAGGGAATTGATCGTCAATGGTTCGTTTGAGAACGTGGTCGGCGACATGCCCGTCAGATGGTCCGAACGAGCGTACCGTGGCACGGCACAACACCGGGTGGCGATCATTTCTCATACAGGCAAGCGGTCGATCGAAATCTCGGCTGACAAGGAGGCCGAGTACGGGATCTATTTTAAGGTCCCGGTGGAAAAGCACTCAGAATACGAACTCAGCGCCTGGATTAAGACGGAGAATGTGGCGGGGGGAGGGCGTGGCGCAATGCTCTACATTAGTGGCAACGACACGCCGGCCAGTAAGGCGGTGAAAGGCACGAAAGACTGGACGCAGGTAAAGATGCGTTTGAAGTCGGGCCTGGACACCTCTTTGAACATCACCTGCCTGTTCGGCGGTTGGGGCATTGTCACCGGCAAGGCATGGTGGGACGACGTCAGTTTGCGCAAGGTCACCTATGAGGTCATCGAGAGCGACGAATCGGAGGCCGTGGCAAAGGGCAATGTGGAACGCGGTAAGAAAATCTTCATGACGCACCCGATCGCCGCTTGCACCCGCTGCCACGTCGTGAACGGCGTGGGTGGACCGGTAGGGCCGGCCTTGGATACCATCGCAACGCGGAAGAAAGAAGATTATATCCTGCAAAGCCTCATCGATCCGGGAGCGACGATCGCTGAGGGTTACGTGGGGAAGGTATCCCCGATGCCGCCGATGGGAGTGCTGTTGAAGCCGCAAGAGTTGGCCGACATAATGGCCTACCTCCTGACCCTGAAGTAACCTTCGAGATAAATATCATGAAATTTCTGGTCTGTTTATTTGTGACTGCTTTGTGTGGAGCGGCTGCGGCGACTGAGTACGCTGATGGCAAACTCGGCAAGGCGTTGATCCTCGACGGTAGTTCGCACACCGTCAAAATCCCGCACTACGCCGGACTCAAACCGGCCAAGGCGATCACGATCTCTGCGTGGATCAAGCCGGAAAGAGTCGGCAAAGGCGGCTGGCAGTGGCAGCAGATTTACAGGAAAGAGGATGGGAACGCCCGAGCCCTCATGGCGATTGGCGAGTACGAGAAGAAGCACAGTCTCTGCTTCGGCTTGGGGATCAGCGGGAAGTACGTCGAACATGGCGTTCCGCTTGAGCCCGCCAAACTGCTCGATGGAAAATGGCACTTGGTCAGCGTGACGTTTGATGGCAAGGCAATCAAATTCTACGCAGACGGTCAGGAAATCGGCGCCAGCACCAAGGCCAGCGGGGCGATTGACACGCAGGGTGAAGCCCCGGCGTATATCGGCTCGGATATCGGGACCCGTGAATTTTTCAAGGGTGGGATCGACGATGTGCGACTCTATAACCGCGCCTTGTCCACAGGCGAAATCAAGACGATGGCCGCGGCGCATTTAGCTCAGACAGCGAAACCTTTCACCCTCGCGGTTTTGCCTGACACCCAATTCTACTGCGACACTCGACTCAAGCTATCTGCCAAGTGGGGCAATGGAGACTTACGGCGCTACTTCTTTGCGCAAACGAAATGGGTCCGCGACAATCAGAAGCGACTCAATATCGCTTTTCTCGTCCACGAAGGAGATATCGTGCAGGCGGACGCCCCTGAGGAATGGGCCATCGCCAAGAAAGCAATGTCTGTGTTGGACGGGAAAGTGCCCTATTGCATGTGCCTGGGAAACCATGACATGGGTTTTGAGAAGGCGGACAATAAGTACGGCGGCAATATCGGCGTCAACCGGACCACTCATTTCAACACATACTTTCCTCGCGAGAAATTCGCCGAGCGCGCCGAGTTCGGAGGCACCTTCCCTCCGGATCGCCATGACAATTCCTGGTACCACTTCGAAGAAGCAGGGATGAAATTCCTTATTGTTGCTCTTGAATGCAAACCGCGCGATGAAGTGCTGGATTGGGCAAACAAAGTCGTCTCGAAACACCCTGACCACCGTATCATTGTCCTGACGCACGCCTATATGACCGCGAGCAAGTCGAGAAACACCGGGGGAATGAAGGCCAAAGGCAACATAGGCGAGCAGATCTGGCAAAAGTTCGTCAGGAAGCACAAGAACATCTTCATGGTTCTCTGCGGTCACCACGCTGGAGAGGCGGTTCTTACCTCCGCCGGAGATCACGGCAACAAGGTTCACCAGGTTCTGAGCGACTATCAGCACCTGAATAACGGGGGAGAATCATGGCTGCGTTACATGGTCTTCAAACCGGGGGCGAACAAGATCAGCATCCACACCTACAACCCCGCACTCGATAAATTCAAAAAAGGTCCTTCCAGCAGGTTCGACCTGGACTATCCGATGGCGCTGCCTCCCGTTACTGTTCCTGGAATCACGCGACCTGATGCTGCCAATGATACGAATAAGGAGGCCGTTGCGGGCATCGTCGGCTGGTGGAAACTTGACGGAAACCTGAAAAACAGCGCCGCCAAGACGGCCACCGGATCAGTGGCACAGTTTCGCGGTGTCGACAGGAAGTGGAAGGCGACGCCCTTCAGCCTTGCCGGGGCGCGGCTCGATATCCGTGCCGCTGGTGAGGCGGCGGTTCGCGTCACGATTCGGCCGATCGATTCTGGACAGGCGTTTCCTTACACACCTGCCTTGATTGGGCGTGAATATCCCAAGCCGGTCATCACGTTACGGAAACTCGATTCGAACTTTAAACCACGCAAAGAAAGGGTGGGCCCTTTAACCGTCGAGGTGACAGCCAAGCCACTCACCGTGCTGGTCACCACGTCGGAAAACAAGCCGGTGCAGAAGATCACCTTTACGCCTGATGGAAAAATGTCCTTCGCCCTGGATGGTCACCCGGTTCTGGGTCTCGGTGAAGGCGGCCCGAAGCAGGGCGACAAGTGGCAGGACGACAAAGTTGAGTTCGATCGACGCGGTCGGGCGCACGTTCTGCAACCGCGCTATGACACCATGGCCTATGGCTCACGAAGTCCCGTGGCGCTGCTCGCCGGCACGGGTGGCTGGGGATTGTTTGTTGCCACGCCGTGGGGCGACATTGATCTGACTTCCAAAGAAACAGGAATCTTTACACCCGCCGTCCCCATTGAACCGGGTACCGTGGTTTCTCGTCGGCAGCAGCGGCGCGGTCGCATCGGCTTGCCCCCACCCGGTTGGAAAACGGACGTCTACGACGTGTTTGTCTTTGATGCACACCAACCGGCCAAGTTCATGAAAGACGTTTCAACGATCTCGGGACCAGCCGTCCTGCCGCCTCGTTGGGCGATGGGTTACATGCAATCGCACCGGACGCTGGAAGATGACGCGCAGATCGTCAGCATCGTCGACGCCTTTCGCAAAAAACAGATCCCGATCGACGCCGTCATCTACCTAGGCACCGGCTTCACGCCACGCGGCTGGAATACATCGCAACCTTCGTTCAAATTCAATCGTGCTGTTTTTAAGCGCGAACCCAAGGACGTGCTCTCCGATCTGCACGCCCGCCATGCCAAAGTCGTCGTCCACATGATCCCATGGGATCGGGACCGTCTGGAAACACTGCACGGATCCATTCCTCCCAAATCCGGCGAGACGGTCGACAGTCACCACATCGCTTCTTATTGGAAAGAGCACAACGCGCTGGTCGACACCGGCGTCGATGCGTGGTGGCCCGATGAAGGCGACTGGTTCAGCTTCCACGAACGCATGAAGCGCCATCAACTCTATTACGAAGGCCCCCTCTCTAAAACACCGAACGTTCGACCCTGGTCTCTGCATCGCAACGGCCACCTGGGCGTGGCGCGTTACGGCGGGTGGATCTGGTCGGGCGATACGCACGCTTCGTTCAAAACCCTCGAAGCGCAGATCGCCGTGGGCATCAACCATTCGCTGAGCCTTTCACCTTTCTGGGGGTCGGACATCGGCGGCTTCTATCCCACGCCGGATTTGACGGGTGAGCTCTACGCCCGTTGGTTTCAGTTCGCCGCCTTTACCTCATCGTTCCGCGGACACGGCCGAACCTGGCAGATGCGGCTTCCGTGGGGCTGGGGCCTTTCAAAGATGGGGCCGAAAGAAAGCAACACGCCTCCCCTGGAATCGGAACTGAACAACCCCAGGATCGAACCGATTGCCAAAAAGTACGCCGAACTGCGCTACCAGCTGCTGAGCTACAACTACACACTGGCGTGGGAAGCGCGAGCGACCGGTATGCCCATGATGCGATCGATGTGGCTGCACTATGCGGACGACAAGCAGGCGAGGGGGATCGGCGATCAATACCTCTGGGGCCGCGATCTGCTCATCGCTCCGGTTTACAAAAAGGGCGCAACGTCCCGAGACGTCTATCTTCCCGCAGGCAAGTGGTATGACTGGTGGACCGGCAAGCTCGAGACCGGCGGCCGCAGCGTGCAGCGCGCCGTGGATCTGGCCACCATGCCGATCTACGTTCGTGGTGGCGCCATCGTGCCGGTCGACCCCATCCGTCAATACACCGGACAAAAGGTCGACGAGCCCACGACGCTCAAGATCTACCGAGGCGCCAACGGCAACTACACGCTGTACGACGACGACGGCATCAGCCTTGATTACCTCCAAGGCGATTCAGTCCAAACGCTGATCAAGTGGGACGATGCCGCCAAACGCTTGACCATCGAGCCACAAGCAAAGGGCGGTCCTAAGCGGGCATTCAAAATTGAACTCATTCCGGACGGCACAGCCAAAGAGATACGATATGCCGGCCAGCGATTAGAGGTAAGCCTGTAACGATAGCGATGAAAAAGGAAATCAAGATGATGGAACGCACGACAAGAGTTTCATCCACGCGAAAACCGAAGACAAACAAAAGTCTTTTCATCGGCCTTTTGGTGCTGTTCAATTTTGGCAGTCTTGTTTCAGAAAGTTCAGGGGCTGAGTCTTTGGTCGACAAAGACAAGATCCTGAAGTCCATGGATTGGTTGCAAAACCAAGACTTCGATTGGTACAAGGCCAATATTCCCTTTCTGGAAACGCCAGACAAAGAAATTGATGCGACCTACTATTACCGCTGGGAACTGGTCACTCGCCACATCTGTTATGGCTCCCCCAACAGCGGGTACTCACTGACTGAATTTGCCAATCGGCCATTTTGGTCTGGTGCCTACGGGGCAATCGCTTGTCCATCGGGACACCAATTCAACGAAATACGCTGGATGCACAACCCGCACGTGGCACGAGACTATCTTCGCTATTGGTTTAGAACAAAAGGCGCCCAGCCTAGAAAATATTCATCCTGGCTGGCAGATTCGGCATGGGCCGTTCACCAGGTCCATCCCAATGAGGCATTCATCCTCGATCTCTTCCCTGATTTGATCAAGAATTTTCAAGGTTGGGAAGCGAGGCATTGGGTCAAAGAAATGAACATGTTCTGGCAGACCGGACATGATGATGGCATGGAATTTAATATCAACAGTCGTCAAACGAAGGATATCCTTCGCGGCGATCGAGCCTTTCGCCCGACTTTCAACTCCTACATGTGGGCCGATGCGACGGCGCTGGCCAATATCGCTGCCTTGAAAAAGGATCGAAAACTAGAAAAGAAATACCAAGCCATCGCCGGCAATCTCAAAAATCAAATTCAAGAAAAGCTCTGGGATCCCAAACGAAACTTTTTCTTTCCGATGTCGAGTCGCGAGGAAAAAGACAAAGAGGGGAATGTTGTCAAGGCCCACACCCTCACCTACCAAAGTGGAAAGTTTGCCGGCAATCCTCACGGGCGTGAACTGCACGGCTATGTGCCCTGGACCTTCAACATACCGGACGAGGGCTATGAATCCGCGTGGAAATTCCTGATGGATCCGGAGTACTTTTATGCACCTTTCGGACCCAGAACAACCGAGGTAAACGATCCCTTGTACGTTCTCAAAACGGGCTGCTGCTGGTGGAGCGGACAGTCATGGCCATTTGCCACAGCGCAGACACTCAAGGCGATGGCGAATGTTCTGCAGTTTTACAAACAAGATGTGATTAGCAAAAAAGACTACCTGACCGTTCTGCACACCTTTGCCATTTCTCAACGAAAGGACGGGAAGCCCTACATTGCCGAAGCACTCAATCCCGACGACGGTTCCTGGCGCGGGCACGACATGCGCAACAGAAGCGAGCATTATTTTCACTCCAGCTTCAATGACCAGATCATCACCGGCTTGATTGGGCTACAACCCGCAAGTGACATCAGCTTTGTCATTGATTCTCTGGCTCCAGAGTCGTGGGATTATTTTGCCATGGATTCCATTCCCTACAAAGGTCATATGATCAGTGTGATCTGGGATAGAAAAGGGGACCGCTATGCAGCGGGCAAAGGGTTTCATGTTTTCATCGATGGCAAGAAAGTCAAAACCAGCAAGGTGCCCACGAAGTTGAGGATTTCATTGCCTTCCCTGAAGGAAGTCCCAATGGATAAAGACATTCGGCTGAACTATGCCGTCAACAACGATGGCGACTATTACCCGCGTTACAAAGCGTCATTCACCGCCAAGGAGACATCCCTCAGCAAAATCTATGATGGCGAGTATGTCTATGACAGACAGCCCGCAAACCGCTGGACAACGGATGGATCCAATCAGAAAAGCGATTGGCTTGTTTGTGATCTGGGTGAAGCGCGAATACTCGACACGCTCAAACTCTACATCATCGACGATGGCCAAGGCGTGCTGGCACCCCTCTCATTCACATGTGAATACTGGAAAGACGAGAAATGGATCGCGCTCCCCAATCAAACGCGAAAACCGAAACAAGCAGCGGGCAAGAGAGCGAACATGGTCACCTTTCCTGCAATGAAAATGAGAAAAATCAGATTCATTTTCAAAAATGCGCAAGGTGCCGGGTCCGGCCTTACCGAACTGCAAGCCTGGGGACCCGGACGTCTGCCCTACACTCCTCCCCGTCCTCCGAAAGGAAATATCGCCCTCAACCCCAACAACAAAGGCTACCCCAAAGCAACAGCCTCCTATTCAGACCGTTATGGGGGTGTGGCCAAGAGTGCCATTGATGGAAGAATCATGTTTCAATCCAATCCCGTTAATCGGTGGACCTCCTATGGGTCACCGAACAAAACGGATTGGCTGGAAGTTGATTTTGGCCAGGAGAAGGTAATCAAGAAAGTCGTTCTGCATATCTACGATGATCATGGTGGTGTTCAAACCCCTCTCAGCTACAGCGTCCAATACCTCAAAGGGAAGGAGTGGAAAGAGGTGGGCAAAATCCAAAAAAGCCCGGTGGAACTGATCGGAAGTTCCGAGAACATCGGCACTTTCGCACCTGTCACCGCAAGCAAAATTCGCGTGGTGTTTGTTCACAAGGACAAAGCCAGATCGGGCCTGACAGAACTTGAAGTCTGGTAACTTCTGTATCGATGATTGGCCAAATGATGATCAAGTGGGACGACGCGGCCAAAAAACTGAGCCTCGAGCCGGCGTCAAAGCAGACGGCCACGCGCACGTTCCAGGCTGAACTTATTCCTGATGGCGTGTCCAAAGAGATTCAATACACCGGTCAACCGTTGGAGCTGCAGTTCTAGGATGAATTATTCACGCGAATCTGCTGCGATCGCGGATTGCACTATTTCGTTCCATTCCCATGAGTGAGGGTGTAAAAATAATCAAGGTCATCGATTCCCATACGGCAGGGGAACCCACGCGCGTGGTAGTTTCCGGCGCACCGGACAATCCCGGAGCCACGCCGACCGAGTGGCGCGAGTTTCTCCGCAATGAACACGATTGGTTGCGTACTGCGATGGCTTGTGAACCACGTGGGCACGAGGCGGCGGTGGGCGCGCTCTTATGCGAGCCGACTCAGTCAGATTGTGTGGCGGGTGTTGTGTTCTTCAACAATGTCGGTTACCTGCATGGCTGCCTGCATGGGACCATTGGGGTGACTGTCACACTTGCGCATCTCGGACGTTTGAACGAAGGCGACAATAAAATCGAGACCCCCACCGGCATCGTTACTGTGCGCGAGCCGGAAGACGGCTGGGTTTCCGTGCGCAATGTCCGCAGTTGGTGCCATGCAGCTGCGGTATCTGTGGAGGTTCCCGATTGGGGCACGGTGCAGGGTGATGTGGCCTGGGGTGGGAACTGGTTTTTTCTCATCGAGGCGGGAGATGCGATCAAGGTCGACTTCAGCAACCTGGACCAGCTTACCGATTTTACCTGTGCCGTACGTAGGGCACTGGAGGCCAATAGCATCACGGGCGAGAATGGCGGCGAGATTGACCACATCGAAGTCTTCGGTCCACCGGCCAATGAAGAGGCCGACAGCAAAAATTTTGTCCTTTGTCCCGGTCTCGCATATGACCGCTCACCCTGTGGCACCGGCACCAGCGCCAAGCTCGCCTGCCTCCACGCGGCGGACAAACTTCAGCCCGGACAGGTTTGGAGGCAGGCCGGAATCCTCGACACCATATTTGAAGGCACCGTGGAGGAAGCGCCCAAAGGTGGGGTTTTCCCTACGGTCAGGGGCCGCGCCTTTGTCACAGCTGAAGCACAGATGATTGTGCATCCTGATGATCCGTTCGCTCACGGTATCGTCCATTCCAAGTAACGTGCCTGAGGATTCACAAGATGTACTCATCGTGGGCGGCGGCGTCATTGGCCTCTGCTGCGGTTGGTATCTTTCCAAGGCTGGTTACAAAGTCACCATTCTCGATCGCGATCCCACCCGCAAATCCGCCTGTTCGGATGAGAATGCCGGTATGGTGGTGCCCAGTCATTTCATTCCATTAGCCGCGCCGGGTGTCATCAGCCAGGGCCTTAAGTGGATGCTTAATCCCAAGAGTCCCTTTTACATGAGACCGCGCCTAGACCCGGCGCTTTGGAGTTGGTGCTGGAAATTTTTCCGCCACGCCAATGTGCGCCACGTGGAAAACAGCAAACACATCCTCAGCACCATCAGTCTTGAGAGTCGACGCTTATTTTTGGAGCTAGCCGATGAGTTGAATTTTAATCTGGAGACGTGCGGGTTGATGATGCTTTGTCAGACCGAGGCAGGCTTGGAGGAAGAAGCCGAGGTCGCCTCCATGGCCGCAGAGGTGGGCGTGCAGGCCGAGGTTTGCAATGCTGGGCGTGTGCGCGAATTAGATCCTGAGGTGAGGATGGATGTGGTCGGCGGCGTGTGGTTCGAGCAGGATTGCCATCTCGATCCATTGGAGTTTATGGAGGAACTCCGGCGTGGCATTCGCGAACGTGAAGGAACTTTTCTGGACGATGAGGCAAAGGACTTCATCCGCCAAGGCAATCAACTTACCGCCGTAGAAACTGCCAAAGGCGAACGACTAAAGGCGGATTGGTTCGTTTTGGCCGGTGGCGCATGGACGCCTGAGATGACGCACCAGCTTGGCCTGCGTCTACCCATGCAGGGTGGCAAAGGCTATTCACTTACATTGAAAAATCCGACCGAGTTGCCGCGTCTTTGTTCGCTGCTCAAGGAGACCCGTGTGGCGGTCACACCCATGGGGGAGAAACTTCGCGTGGGAGGCACGATGGAGATCTGCGGCACGGACCTTTCAGTCAGCCACAAACGTGTACAGGGCATCATCGAGTCTTTCTGTAGATTTTTTTCTGCCTTCAAAGAGAGTGATTTCGAAGGCATCGAGCCATGGTCCGGCCTACGCCCTTGCACGCCCGATGGCCTTCCGTGCATCGGCCCTATCCCCGGCATGCAAAACGCCACCGTCGCCACCGGCCACGCCATGCTTGGCCTCAGCATCGGCCCCGTCACCGGCAAGCTCGTTACCGACCTCATCACTCAGGGCAAACCGGAACTGGAGGTCGCTTTGCTCAAGCTCGCGCCGGAGCGTTTTGGGTGACAAGCGCGATTGCAGTGCCCACAATCTCGCCGTCCATGAAAAGGTCTATTTTAATGTTCCTTTGCGCGTGTGCTGTTGGCCGCAAAAAAAGAAGTCGCTAACTTCCTCCGCAAACACGGCGGCAAGACAGGTGAAGAATTGAAAGCTGAAGGAAACTAAACCAACCCGCTCCACCACCTGAACGCTGACGGGTTCTGGTTCTACTGCAACGGAGTGATTTTTCTCGCATATCGCTGACCCTTCCACACCTAGTACTGAGTACAGAAAACGGATTTGGGGCTGTCTTTGGAGGTCCAGATAAATCAAAATCGTTGCCGCAAACACAGAAAAACCACTGTTTTCCTAATGTTTTAGAGGTTTTTGGTGTAGAAGCCGAAAAAGTGTGACTAAAGGTGTGACCGAGAAAACATTAAGGGGCTGGCATAGCTAAGGGCTAGGAAAGACTATGTCAGAGGCATGTATGAAAGGAAGAGTCGACTAAGCGGAAAGCAGAGAGGAAAGCTGATCGAAATG